>Ga0209960_1003235_pt1 | contig 14497 bp, 16 predicted proteins | sample ThiBiot_500_plan_2_FD_183947 | JGI IMG/M metagenome (GOLD analysis project Ga0209960, IMG submission 183947) | Wastewater bioreactor microbial communities from Cape Town, South Africa - Thiocy_expt_500_plan (SPAdes) | ecosystem: Engineered > Bioreactor > Thiocyanate-remediating >... | reverse complement strand
TTCTAACGATTTACCAACAATTATCACTATTAGTAAAATATGAAGCCTATGAGCCAAAATTAAAACAATCAATTAAAGAAGATGAATTGGAACCAATAAAATTTGACCTTCATAGTTGCTGTTCTTCAGTACTTCATTCTGTACAACTTTTTTTTTATTGATTTTTTATTTTTTATTTATTTATATGTATATATATTATTCTTTTCTTTTTAATTTTAAAATAATAATAAAAAATAAATCATTCATAATAGGCTTTTAGAGATAGTCTCAAAAATTGTTATTACTTTTCCCATAGATTTCTTCTCTCCTCAAAAAATATAATTGGTTTTTTAAATTTTATTGGAATATCACCTGATACAACTTGGGTTTTAATTCGAGTTCTTGAAAACAATTTCCAAACCGTTACAAAATTCAAAAAGGAGCAATTTTTTACAGTAGTTGAAAATTTAAAAGCAAATATTAACAAAATCTCTCCATTGGTTTTATTACAACAAATGGATTGTTTGTGTCAAGTATCTATTTGTCAAGGAAGGTCTCCAATTTTATTCATTCACTTCATTTCATTTAATTAATGATTTTTTTTCTTTGAGCTGATTAACCCTTCTAAATATCAATTTACATTTTAAAGAGCACTCCCTGAAGCCCAAGAATATTTGTTAGATGCTTTTATTCAAAATGGATTACTTTTTAACTTTGTTGAGCAAGTTGGTAAGACTTTAATTCAAATTTTTTTTTAAAAAAAAATCACAAATAACAAAATTTATCAATTATCTTAGATAAATCTTGGAAAATTTATGATTTCAGTGGAAAAAATGCTATTAATCAGGTTTCTTTCTTTTATTCTTTCATTCTCTCTTTCTTTCAGGACCTGATTTTAACTTACTTAACTTAGGGTTCTGGACTTGAGTATCAATTAAATGTGATTCGAAGTTTAACAACACAAAATTATTTGACAAAAGAAGTATGTCTCTTCATTGAGTTTTTAATTTCTCAACAAATTTGAACTAATGATCGCCCATATCCTTTTTTTTCTCAAAAAAAAAAAAAGAAAGTTCAAAAAACTGAAGATGGAGGAATTATTAATGTTCATGTTGTGCTATACTTATTACAAAATGATTTTATACCTTTTGAATTTAGGAATTCTGCTTGCATTTTGTTAAGAACGATGTACATTGAGCTTCATGATGGAATTCATATTCGAAATCCTTTCAAAGTTTTTTCTTTTTTCTTTTTTTGAAACAAAATTTTGCAATTTTGAATTTGATATCTAATAATAATAATAATAATCTAGTTTGTGTTTACATTACCAGAATTAAAAGAAGGTCTCCATCCTCCTGATGTTAGGTCATTATCTTTCGATGTTCAAGGATTGGTAAATTTTTTTTCTTTTTTTTTTTTTTTCTGTTGATTGATTGAACTTCTCCTTCTTTTTCTCTTTACTTCTTAGTTCCAAGTTATCAGTCAAATTGTGTATAAGAACAAATCAATGATGGCCTTTGATAAAACCAGAAATACCTTTATTGGCTCCTTATTTGATTTAATAACTGCTTTCTTGGATCGAGGCTTTATTTCACTTGAGACCTTGGGAATTGAACTTTTTAATCACACATTGCAAGTTCTCGATTGTGATGATGACGAAATTGAAGAGCCTGTATGAATTTCTTATTTCTAAATCATAACAATCTTCATTTTTTTTTTTAAAAAATAGAGACATGAACAATTTGATTCTCATGAAGAATTCCAAGAAGCAAAACTTAGAGGAATGAAAACAATTGAAAAAATTATTGACTTATTTGTATCTCAACAATTCCGTGTATTTCTTAAGGATTCTCTTGTGGTAAAATTTTTTTCATTTTTTTTTCATTACATGTAAAAAATTGATTTTTTTAAAAAAATAATAAAAAAAAAGAATAATCCAAATGTTCCTTCAAGTGACAAAGATAAACTTCGATCACCTTCTCAATATCTTCTAAATGATGTATTTTTCTTTTCACCTTTTGCTTTTTTTTTAAATAACTTCAAAAAATAATAAAAATAAAATAAAAAGGTTCTGGTAGACATAAATCAAACAACTGAAAGAAATGTTGAAAAATATTTTGCAGATATTTTTAAAACTACTCCCTTTGTTGTCAAGGAAAAACAATTCCTTGCTGTTATGTTAGATTTATCATTATTCCCTTCATCCCCTTTAAATGATCAAGCTTTGGATTTAATTCACAAATATTACACCAAAATTGATACAATCTTGAGATATTCTCAAAGAGTGGAAATTTTCCTCACAACATCCGAAGTTGATATGGATTTAGGGGCTTCACTTGTACAATTTTATTTTATTTTATTTTATTATTTATTCAATGAAAAATTCTCATTCCTCAATTTTATTAGATTCAAAAACTTCAAAAAATTAATTTTGTCACATTCAATCCCCAAAAAATTGTGGAGCTTCAAGAAGTTCTCACTTTACTTCTTAAAGTTTGTCGAGTTAGTTATATGAACCAAAAAATGTTGATACTTTTAGGAGTCCTAGATCATTTAGTTCAAACTGTTTATAAATTCATATTTTTCATGAAAAATGATACAAAACCTTACGAAATTGTCTATAATTTATGTTTTAAATTAATGGAAAATCTTTGTACTGGAAATGAATTTGCTCAAAGAAAACTTTTTGAACATCTAGAGATATTCTTTCACTCTTTTCCATCTCGAGAAAGAGAGTTTGCACTAGCAAGGGTAAAGCATTTTCTTTCTTCTTTCTTTTCTTCCTTATCTTTAGGAAAAAAAAAAAAAAAAAAAATCTAAATAAATCATTTCTTTAGATCTTTAAAAACAACAGAGATCTTTCAATTTCTTTGTCTACAAACTTCATTAAAAAGGCATATTTTGCAATTCTAAATGAAAAGGGAAATAGTCCTGGTTACTTTCAATTTTTGTCCAATATCTTAGTTTATGATGGAGTATTTTTTTTTTTTTTTCTTTTAAAATCTTTCTTTTTTTCTTAATTATGTTTTCTTGATTCATTAATTGCATTTAATAATAGATTCCTTTGTCAATCAATCAATCAATCATCTTCTCAATGATTGAACAATTAGATATGCAAGTTTTGTTTAAAAATGTTGAAGAGGTTCTTTTCTTTTTTAATCTCTCTTTTTTCTTCCCTTCCTTTCCTTTCTTTTTTCATTTTTTTTTTCAAAAAAAAAGATCTCTTTTGAAGCACATCACCAATTTTTTGAGTTATTGACAGCATGTTGTGGTGATAATGAAAGAATGAAACTCTTTGCTCAAAGTTTCTTTGAGGATTGGAAATATTCTGTATACTTTTTCTTTTCTACTTTTCATCTTCAAAATTTTAAATCCTTTCTTTTTCTTTTCTTTTTTTTTTTTTTAAAAAAAAAACAAAAGTTATTACCAGTAGTACAAAATAAAAGCTCAGTGAGTCAAAAAGCAGCAAGCTATTTCGCAATTTGTTTTCTCCAAAGTGAAAATCCTCCTAGACTATCAGTTACTCAAATTCAAACTTTGATAAATTCTTCTCAGCAAGCAATTACTGAATTTATTAATTCAAAAGGTGAAGTCCCAACGGGTGATATTGATATCTTGGTTTCTCTCCTTAAAAATCAAAACCATTTCTTTGCAAATTCGGAAAACTGGCAAATTTATTATACTCCAGAATCAATTGTCAAGACCCTTTCAAAGTTATTGAATCATTTCTCTTTTGTTGAGAATGACTATGGTGCTAAAGCTCACATCCGAGCTATTTTTGATTTAAAGGTTTCTCTTTTTTCTTTTCCTTATCTCGAATCTCTTATTTAAATTTTTCTTTTTGAATAGCATTATTTATCTCAAGATCAAGCTCAATTTCTTGCTACTGACTCAAATATCAAATTAATTTTGGTTTTTTTTTTTTTTGTTTCAAAAAAAAAAAGATTATTACAACATTTCAATTATTAACCCAAAAAAAAATAAAAATTAAAAAAAAGGAAAAATATCAAGAACCTGAATCTCAAGTGGCCAGGCCAAAAGAATACCGACTCTCTCTTTCTAAACTCAGTAAATATATTTTCCCTCCTGAACTTGAACTTCCTCCAGGAAATGAATTCCTTCGTCATTGTGAAGCTTATACAAAAACAAGAGAGTATTTTTTTTTTTTTTTTTTTAAAAAAAAAAAAAACTGCCACCATAATTTCAATATCGATAGGATGAAAAAGCTCGTCATGATAAACGAAATTTAAGCTCTCTTCAAATTTTACTTGCTCTTGCTCATCAAAAATTTGAAGGTTTGATTTTAGTTAAATATTTAATTCATTGAAATAAAATAAAATAAAATAGATAAATCACCAAAGCAAGTTTTTAACTTCAAAGATTTGAGAAATGCTTTAGGAAATCAAGTCAATGGAATTCTCAATTCTAAAGGATATGAAGTTTTTTATCAATTATTACAAATGGAGAATATTTCCATTCGAAAAGCTACATTACAAATTCTTATTTTACTCTCTAAGAATCCAGAAGACTCATTTTTAGAACAATTGTTAGCTCCATTATTTCGTAATAATACAACATTTTTTGTCACTGCAAAAGAGATTATACGTTCTTCACTTGAAGTTGCTAAGACACGTTTCGAACAATTCACAGCTGAACAAGATAAAGTAATTTTTCTTCTTTTTTTATTTATTTATTTTCGTAATAAAAAAAAAATGATATCTAAATTTGAATTTTTTTTTTTTCCCCTACTTTGCTAGGCTGCAAATAAACAAGAAATTGTCCCAGAGGTTCAAGAAATTACTGGATTCAAGAAATATTTCTTCAGTCAAAAAACTACAGTTCATGAGAAAGAACGTGAATCTACTTTCGAAATAGGTATTTTTTTTTTTTTTTTTTTTTTTTTTTTTTTTTTTTTGGACCAAATAAAATAAAATAAAATAAAATCAATAGAACAAATTCATGAACTTAAAGTACTTAATTTATTGTTTAAAGTTATTGAACAATTTTGTCAATCAGAAAGATTTCAAGCCAACTTTCGTTTCCAAGAGAATACTCCTTTTTCTGTAAATTTAATCTCAACAACAATGGAATGCCTCATATGGTTTTTTGAATCACCAGATTTTAATGAATGTACTGCCAATGTCTTAAGTGCTTTAATTTGGATAATTGATTCGAATAAGGAGAATCAGCAAGATGTTTTTAATTTCCCAATTACAGATCTACTTCAATTTTATTTAGGAGAAGATTTTGATATCCCAGTCCCTGGTCCCATTCTCCATCAAACTATTGAAGGAAAATTACTTCTTAACTGTCTACTCTTTATTAAAACACTTTTAACCATGCCAATTCAAGCACATACGAAACAGATGGCTTCCATCATCCTTTCAAAGATCCCTCTTGGTAATGAACATGTTCAAGAACACTTACGATTCCCTCGCCTTGCTGATTATGAACAAAAAGATTATTTCTCTAGATCATCTCTCCCTGAATATGATAATTTCCCTGAAGGAAATAATAACCATAAGCTCTTATTCTACCAAATACTTTGCCAACTAAAATATATCTCAACTGGAGATCTTGTTCTTGAATCAAAAATTAAAGAGAATCTTGAAAGAAAAGCATCAAATCAAAAAAGAATCGCAGAATCAGGAGAAGTAACTTGGTGGGATACACATTATATTGAGGAATACAAAACTAGAAGCGGATCAATTGAAGTATTTTTAAATCAAAATTATGTTCGATACTTTTTTGACTTAACAAACTCCACTGATGAACTCTTGGGAGTTGAAGAAAAAATTGATGCCCTTAGAGAGTCTACCTTCCCTGAAGTTCGTCGTCGTCGAGTCGAATTTTTTGATAAACAACTCCCTGAATTGCTAACTGGAATTAGATTTAAAAAGAAGGCAAATAAATGGCCTAGAAGAATTGCATTTGTTGGATACAACCCTTTAGAATTTGCTTCCATAATTTTAGCAGCAGCTATTAATGTAATTATGATTGCAGCTTGGGTAGCTCCTGATTTTGCTTCTACTGAACCATTAACTCCATTATGGTATCATTCCGTTGTTACTGTCCTTGGTGTAATTCAATGTATAATCTCTCTCCTTTTATTCCTCTCTGGTGTGTTGATGCATCCTTTGGGCAATCTTAAATATTTTACTGCACTTCTAATGTCCCGTTTCTTTTGGTTCTTATTGAGTCATTTATTCGCTTCTCTTCTAGGACTCTTTTACAGGTACTCATTACATTTACAAATTTGATTTTTATAATTTTATTTGGACAAAAAATCAAATTCTTTTCTTTTCTGATAGTGACTACTTTTATTCTATTCTCCCATTGTTGATTATCACTCGCCATCCTACTTTAGCAGCCCTTTTACGATCTATTATGCTTAAAGGACAACAATTATTAATTCTAGGGTTACTTGCGGTTTTTGTTATCTATTCTTATACAATGTTTGTTTTCGCTTTCTTTAGGAATACTTATTCGCCCCAAGATGGTTTATTTTTCTTTTTCTTCTTCTTCTTGATTTATTTAATTTATTCAATTTATTTTATTTTATGAACAAAATTAGGTCTTCATTGTCATACCTTATTTGAATGCCTTGTCACAACACTTAATTATGGTTTTAGAGAAGGACAAATTATTGGACCAACAAATTATGACTGGGATAGTAGATTAAAAGGTGCAAGTGTTGAACTTACATTTTGGTTTATTTTAACTTACTTTGTGATGCAAGTTTTGTCTTTCATGTTTGGAGAGGTTTTTTTTCTTCTTCTTTTTCCTCTCTCTTTTCATCTTTCTTTTTCCTCTCTCTTTTCCTCTTTCTTTTTTCATTTTTCTTTTTTCATTAATTAACCCATTTAGTCCTTCGCCGCAATTGTTAGTGATGAACAAGAAAGAAAGAAAATTCAAGAAGATTATTGCTTTATTTGTGGTTATTCAACCTCTGTAATTGAACAACATCAAACTTTTCATTCACATGTTAAAAAGGAACACAATTTATGGAACTATGCAATCTTGTCTCAAAATTTGCTTGAAAATTATTCACCTAGATGTTTGATTGAGAGAAAAATTACCAAACTTTTGAAAGATAAAAATTTTGATTGGATTCCAATGAAACCTGCAATTTATAGTCAAACGGTTTGATTTTCTTATTTAATTTCTTCTTTTATTTTCTTATTTCTTTTCATTTCTAATTTTTCATTTCTTTTTTTTTTTTTTTTTTTGAAAACAATAGGATGATTAATACTCTGAAAGTAATTATAAAATTTTGTTCATAATATAATAAATGTTTATTTATTGTATTTTGTTACTGTTCTTTTTATTACAATCATCAATTCAACACGAAATCTTGTTCAATACTCCTTTTTCAAAAGTTAATCAAGTAGTAATTCATAGATCAAAGAACCCTTATTTTCTTTTCCTTTCTTCTATTGATTTGATTCACTTGGAAAAATAAATCCATAAACAAATATATATATTCAAACCATTCACAAAACACGATCTTTTTCAAAGAAAATTTTCTGTCAAAAAATGTAAAAAAAAAAAAAAAATGGTGGAGCTTTTTTAGTGTTTTTGGGGCTGGTTTTAGTTTGGATTTGTCAGAAGCATCATCATTATCATCTTTCATGTTTAAGTGTTTTTGTAATTGGTCCAGCATTGCATAAATGTCTTGATTAGCCTCAAATGATAACTCTTTTGCCTTTTCGTACTCCAATTCAAGATTGTGCCATGCCAAATTTGAGTTCATCCAGTTCGAATGCCAATGGATTCTTGGTTACAAAATACAAACCTAAAGGATTTGTATGTTCTTTTTCTATTTTTTTCTTCTTTTTCCTTTTGATTCATTTATTTCTTTTTTTTTTTTCAAAAAAAAAAAAGTCAAAATAAAAATAAAATAAAAGGCCACAATATTTAAAAATATCTTCCAGATGATCCTTTAGTAAAACATTTTTTACCAAAAAATCTGAGCGCTTCAAAAGCCCTTCAAGATACTGAAGTGAAACTTTCTCAAATTCGAGGTGGTATTAAAATTTTCATTATTTTTATTACTTTTGAAACTAAATAATATTTACTTTAGGTTTATGTGATATTTGTAAATTATTCACAAACCTTTCAATTGAATATTGAGGTATTTCTTTTTGTAGTAAAAGCAGGTGATATGTATTTTTTGGTTCCAATTAAAACCCTCCAAGCGTTAACATTTCTTGGAGATGTAGCATTTTTTATTGATTGGAGGCGTAGCATTTTTTTCTTTCTTTCTTTTTTTCTTTTTCATTTGATCTTTTCTTTATTTTCATTTGATTTCGTTTTTATTTTATTCTTTTTTATTTTTTGATTTCTAATTTTTCTTTCTTTTTTGAAAACAATAGGATGATTCATGCTCTTGAAAGTAATTATAAAATTTTGTTCGTAGTATAATAAATGTTTATCGTATTGTATTTTATTGTATTTGTTACTGTTTATTTGATCACAATCATCAGTCCAACATGATAAAATTTTGTTCAATTCTCCTTTTTCAAAGGTTAATTCATAGGTCAAGTTGACCTAAGGTCAACGAACTCTTGTTTCCTTCTTCTCCTTTCTCTCCTTTCTTCTATTGATTTGATTGACTTCTGAAATAAATCGACCCTTTTCCAAAGTTTCTTCAAAAGATTCACTCTGGATCAAATCAATCAATAGGAGAAAGGAGAGAAAAAAAGTCAAAATAAAAAATTGTTTCACTTCTTGATCTTTCTAAAGTAAATGGTATCATGATCCAAAAGTCTCAAAATATCAATGAAAAAAAGAAGAAGAAGGAGAAGAAGAAGGTATGAAAGGATTAACTAACATGATTAACTAAAGGGATTGAGTAGAAAAGCATTTCAACCGCCTGTTTCACTGAACAAGAAAACGAAGAATCAACAAATAAAAAATGTTTTGAAAGGAGAATTTTTGTTTTTTGACGGTTTGACACTTCAAATTTTCCAAATAGAAAAAAAAAAGGGAAAATATAAAAAAAGTTAAAAAGGGAAAGGATTTTTGTCTCATATCTCTCCAACTCAATTTCAGTCTTACTTCACAATTTAAAGAATAACAGAAGAACAAAGAATAAGTAAGTTCTTAACATTTTTTTATTTATTTCTTTTGTTAATTAACTTAATTCAAAAAAAAATAGAAGTAAAGAAGACAGACTTGAAGAATAACTTGAAGGAAGGAAGAATTTGACATTCAACCGTTTTTTGAAACAGAAAGAAGGATATTGATTTAGAACTAAGAAAGAGGAAGGAAAAAGAGTTGATTCAATGAGACGCGTTTCGATAATTATTTTAATCTTAGTTGTATTAATCATTGCTCATGAGTTGTATTTCTTTTTGGAGATTCGGTATAGGGAGGAAATGAAAGATAGGTTAAAAAAGACCACTCTTAGCCCTCCAATATCCTTTCCATGTCCTCTAACTCCTTTTTCTGAAAGAGACTTCCTTAATACATCAATATTTAATGGTCAATGGAGACAAGATGAGATTTTGTTTAAAGACTTTTGGATGTTTCCTTTGAAATGTGGAGGGACTTTTGTTGATGTTGGTGCAAATCATGGAAGATTTAAAAGCAATACTTATTTTTTTGAAACAGTTTTAGGTGAATTTTCATTTACTTTTCATAAAAACATCAAAATTAATTAGATTCTCAAACCATAATCTTTTTTTTCTTTCTCTCCTTTTCTTCTCCTTTCTCTGATAATTTTTAGGTTGGAATGGGCTCTGTCTTGAAGCAAATCCTAAAATTATGAGGGATAATTTAAAACCACAAAGATCAAGATGTACCTGTTTGAATGTTGGAGCAGGTTAGAAAGAAGAAAAGAAAAGAAAAAGAAAAAGAAAGAAGAAAGAAAAAAGAAAAAAGAAAAGAAAAAGAAAAAAGAAACCTTCAATAAAAACTAAAAATATCTAACAAATAATAGGGAATGGAAATGAAACAATGAGATTCATTGATTATGGTGTGTTGAGTGGATTTGAAGAATATATTGATAAAGAGAGAGTTCAACTTGCAATGAAAAATTCTGGATTAGATTATGAAGAACATATTATTCAAATTCCTATGACAAGACTTGAGACTATCTTTGATATATTCAAGATTAAACAAGTAGATTTTATGAGTGTTGATGTAGAAGGAGCGGAATTACAAGCTTTACAAGGAGTTAATTTTGAGAAGGTTGACATTTTTGTAATTATTTCAGAAAGAAGGAAGGGAGTTGAGGAATTTCTTGAGAGCAAAGGTTACATCAGGTTCCTAAAAGGAGAGCTTGATGATTTTTTTGTTAGAAAAGATATGATTTCAATAGAAAAGCTTGCTGATGTTTATTCAAGATTTTGGACGAGGGCTTGAGATAAATTTAGAGAAACGGATTTGAAAAACAACTCCAAACCCAAACTTTTAAACTGTATTATGTACTATCTTATCATCATTATTTTTGAAAAAATAATAATAATTGTTTTATAGAAAGAAAACCTTTTGTTTTTTCAATTTAAAAGTTTATCATTTCAAATTTTATTATTGTTATTTCAGTTTCAGATTCGATGGAAATTGAACCTTCTTACTTCTTTTGGAACCGAAAAACTTTTTTTTTGGTTGAGAGAAACATTGATCACTTTTTTCAATACAGTCAGCATCACTTTGATACTCTTTGTGAGAATAAATCAAAACATTTTGAGTTGAAAGAGAATCAAAATAAAGAGTTCAAAAAAACCAGATTCTAAAAAACGGTTTTTAGAATTAGAATCAAAAAAAGAGATAATTTTGGGAACACGAGAGAAAAAGGAAAGGGAAAAACGGAAAAAGGAGACAGGAAAAAAAAAAAATACAAGAACAAAAAAAAAAAAAAAAAAAAGAAAAAAAAAAAAAAAAAAAAAAAAAAAAAAAAAAAAAAAAAAAAAAAAAAAAAAAAAAAAAAAACCTTCAACCTTATTTTTATCAATCCAATCCTTTCTAATCAATCTTTTTTTTTTTCATTGTATATCTTTCTCAAAACATAATAATAGACAGTTAGAACAATTAGAACAACGAAAAAAAAAAATACTGGTTATTTTTTGATTGATACAAAAATATCTTCTCTTTTAATTTCTGATTTCTAATTCAATAAGAAAAAAAGTAAAAAATAAAAAATAAAAACAAAAAGAGCACAAAAAAAAAAAAAAAATTTCTTCACCAAAAAAAAAAAAAATTTTTTTATAAATCTTTTTTTTTTTTTGAAAATTTTTCTTTTTTAAAACAATTTCTTCAACAATTCAACAATTCAATATATCAAAAAAGAGCTCCATAATTTTCTATTAACTTATAAATATTATAATTTTTTTTGTTTTTATTTATATATATATATATTTTTTATTTTGTTTTATACGCTGGATATATTTTATATATGGGTCGTTCAAAGAATGGAGAGGAGAGACCTGGAATTAGGAAGACAGCAAGTATGACTAATGGATTCCTATCAAAAGACGATCATCATGTATAACATATTTCTTATTTATTTATAATTCAACTCAACTCAACTCAACTTCAATTTAACTTATATTTCTCAATTGTTGAACAAAAAAAATTTATTAATAATATGGAATTTTTTTTTTTCAATAATAATAGCTGGAGTCTTTGAGAATATCGGAAGAAAAGCTTAAGAAAAATGAGGATTCTGACTCTCCAGGAGAAGACTCAAGTAGTGAAAGTAAAGTTTTCTTTAACTTAACTTTATTTCCTTTTAATTTTATTTAACAATTAAACTCATATTTTCTTCAGTAAACTCACTAATTATTCCTTTTTTCCGATAGAAACAAATTCGTCTTTAGAAAATGGGGATTTATTGATTCCTAAGGAAGCTTTAAGTACACCTTTAAAATTGAAGAAACATAAGAGAACTGTTAATTTCTTTCTTTTGAATCAAATACAGAAAAATCTTTATATTTTCCTTCATTTCAATGAAACAAAAATAATAAAAATAAAATAAATACAATAGGCCTCATTAGAACCGTTCCTGATAAAGGAGATGTAAGTTTTCTATTTTTGTTTTTGCTTTCTCTTTTTTCAAAATGAAATATTAATTAACTTGGATTCGATAGAACTCAATTTCAAGAGAAACCCTCTCCTTTGGCATCGCCTGGAACTTCAAAAATGAGAACAAGTTATTTAAATGAAGCACCAATTTTAAAACTACCTCCCATATTACTTGCCCGAATCTTGAAATATTTACCATATAGGTTTTTTATTTTTATTTTTTATTTTTATTTTTTATTTTTATTTTTTATTTTTATTTTTTATTTTTATTTTTTATTCTTTGCTTTTATTCATTGATTTATTTAAACAATTTAAAATCTTTCAAGAGAGCAATTTCGTTCACGTCAAGTTTGTAAAACTTGGCTCAAAATTTTTATGATAAGACCTGAATTAAGTACAGTAATAGATTTAAGCTCAACAAATAAAATGATTGAGGATCTTGGTTTTTTTTTTTTTCTTTTTTTTTTGTTATTCTTTTCTTTGTCTAATTTTCCCAATAAAATAAAGCCATTATAAGTATCGCTAAAGTATGCGGACCTAACATAGAGTATCTATGCCTTCGCGGCTGTTGGAATGTAACGGATGCGGGATTTATTGAATTAATATCTGTTTCACAAGAATTGAAAGTAATTTTTTATTTTTCTTTTTTTACACTCAAACTTGAGACCTCTTTCTAATTATCATGCTTAAAATTGTAGATTGTAGATTTAAATTCTTGTTGGGATTTAACTGATCGTTCATTATCAGAAATTAGAAGGTGCAATAAAATACAGAAACTTGATTTATCAAATTGTAGAAAGGTATAAACTTCTTTCCCCTTTTTTAGTTTTTTTTTTTCAATTTTTTTTTAATGTAATTCTCAAAGATTTCCGATGCAACAATGAGTGAAGTACTACCAAGTAATCAAGAAATAACCGAATTAAAAGTTTCATATTGCAAAAATTTAACTAACACGACAATGATTAATATTGGAGATAATTTACGGAATATTCAAGCATTATATCTTCAAAGATGTACAAGTATTGGCGATGCAGGATTTATGTTTCTGAGAAACCCTGAAAAAGCTTTAAATAATTTATCTATCTTAAGTCTTTCAGATTGCAGGTAAATAATTATTAATTGCAAATCTTTTTTCTTTTCTTCTCTTCTCTCCTTTTTTCTTTTTTTGATTTTCTTTTTTAATTTTTTTAAAATGATTTTTTATTTTATTTTTTAGTTTCCTTTCGGATGATACAATCTTAAGTATTTCAAAGGGTTGTCCAAACTTAAGGGTGTTAAATCTTTCTTTTTGTTGTGCATTATCGAGTGATGCACTAGAACATTTAGCAAATGGATGTAAAAAGGTAACTTTTTTCTTTTTCCTTTTCTTCCAAATTAAGAAATATAAATAAATAAATCAATAGCTTATATGTCTCGATTTATCATTTTGTGGAAATGCTGTTTATAATGAGGGTTTACTTCTTCTTTCCAAAAATTTAACCGAATTAGAAAGACTAAGTTTTAGGTAAACAAACAAAACAACAACAACAAAGGAAAAAAAACATGACTCCAATAACAATATTAATAAATAATAGGAGTTGTATTATGGTGACAGATGAAGGGATTCAATCTTTAATGGAAAATGCAAAAAAATTAAAATATTTAAACCCATCCTCTTGTCAGAATGTTTCAAAACAAATTTTGACTCAGGTTTTTACTACTTTTTTCTTTCTCTTTTTTTCTTTTCTTTTCTTTTCTCTTTTTTTTCAAATTTTTCATTTAAAACTATAGATTCCTCCTCAATGGAAAATTTTAAGTGGAAACGTCCCACTTCAAGATATTGAGCCATCTGTTCATTTCCCAAAAACTGGCGCAGATATCAAATTCCCTCCTCCTAAATTTTCCTAAGGACTCAAATGAAACTATCAATAAACATTTTTGAACTGAATTCATTCTTTATTTCTTTGGTGTTATTTTTCCTTTTCATTTTTAAATTATCACTAGAAATTATTTAATTAGAATTCTGATCGTAAATTCCAATATCCAATATTATCAAAAAGAAATCAGGAATCAAAGTTTTTGTTTCAGGGGTCCAGGATCGATAGCGATACGCTGTTATCCTCGAAATCAGGTCCAGACAAGGTAATTTGTAACAAACATGGCGACGTGGAATCAAAAAAAAAAAAAAAATAAAAATAATTTTTTTTTTTTTTTTTTTTTTGAACCGCATTGCTCAATTTTTATTTATTCAATTCAATTTAACAATTATAACATTTATAACAATAATAATCATAACTATTTACACACATCAAATTAACAATTTTACTTTGCAATTTCAAATAATTTTATTTTGACAAAAAAGACAATTTATTGTTGTTTCAAAAAAAAATAAAAAATTAAAAAAATCGTTTCATTTTTTATTTTATTTTATTGTTGTTGTAGTTTTTTTTTTGATTTAACATTATAATTTCATCAATCCCTTTTTTTTTTGAGAAAAATCTCAATAAAATCA
>Ga0209960_1003230_pt1 | contig 14516 bp, 10 predicted proteins | sample ThiBiot_500_plan_2_FD_183947 | JGI IMG/M metagenome (GOLD analysis project Ga0209960, IMG submission 183947) | Wastewater bioreactor microbial communities from Cape Town, South Africa - Thiocy_expt_500_plan (SPAdes) | ecosystem: Engineered > Bioreactor > Thiocyanate-remediating >... | reverse complement strand
TACAAGTTGTCCATTAAACAGATGTGAAACATTTGAGATTTGTTCAATAAGGTCAAATGGTAATTATAGTTGTGATTGTCCTCGTGGATATATTGGAAGCAATTGTCAAAAAGGTTTGTTTCTTCTTCTGAAATTTAAAAATGTTTTCTGAAAGAAAATTACAAACAAGTGAAACAATGAAATCCACAAAAGTTTGTGATTATAAATTCAACAAATTTGTTCACAAAATAATCAAATTCATAGATATTGACGAATGTTTGACGAATAATGGAGGATGTGGCAATTTAACATGTAAAAATACCATGGGAAGTTTTATTTGTGCTGAAAAAAATGAAAGTAATCAAGCAGTTGGAATTGGAGTTGGAGTGACTTTTGGTTTAGCGGCATTGTTACTTCTTGTCTTATTATTTCTCTTCTTCCTAAAAAAACACGTATTTTATTTATTTTTCTTCTTTATTTCATTTTTCTTTTTAAACAAATTTTCTCATCTCTTTTCTTCTTTTTCAACCAAAGAAAAAAGGAGAGACCAGAAAGATCAGAACAAGCATTTTTTCCTTTTTTACAATCAAGGTTTATTTATTTTTATTTATTTACTTTCCTCATTTTCTTTGATACAAATCAAATGAAATAAAGAATCCAAAAGATAATCATGAAAATGATAATCTTCTTCAAGAATTTGGAGAGGATACTTTATCCATTCAAGGTATTACTCTTTTGGTTTCTTTTTCCTTTTCCTTTTTTCTTTTTTCTTTTTTTTCAATTCCATCTTTCATTTCTTTTCTGCTTTTTTTTTTTTTTGTTTGAACATTAAAGGAGAGGAAACTTTATTAAACACAAGAATTGAATTGTCAATGCCAGGATTTATGAATATTGATTTTGAAAATCAGATTAGAAAAGAAGAAAAAATTGGAGGTGGTGGTTCTGCCATAACTTATCGTGGTATTATCACCGATCCAAAATTAACAAAAGTTCATTTCCTTTCGATTTCTTTTTTATTCATTTTCTTTCATTTTCTTTTCCTTTTCTTTTCCTTTCTTTCTTATTCAAAAAAAAAAAAAAAAAAAAAAGGAATTTAAATTCCAAGAAGTAGCAATAAAACAAGTGAATGATGACCAAGCATTTTCGGCTGAAGAAAGTAAATTAAAATTTGAACAGGAGATTGCAATTATGTGGGGAGTTTCATCTCATCCAAATATTATTACTTTGGTTGGTTTTTCTGAAAATCCTCGTTGTATTATCACAAAGGTTCTTATTATTTTCTTCATTTTCATTTTGTTTTGATTTTATTTGAGTGAAAAAATAAAATAAATAACAAAAATAGTTATATGACGAAGATTTACACAAATATATCAAAAATACAACAGAAAATATTCCAAGCGAAATTATTTTGAAATTGGCAAAAGATATTGCATCAGGAATGAATATGATTCATTCCACTGGAATTGCTCATAGAGATCTCAAATCGTTAGTTTTTTTTCTTTCTTTCTTTTCCAAACAAAATACCAATAAAATAAACTCAAAATAGATCTAATGTATTGTTAGAAAAAAAAAATGGACAATTGACTGCAATAATTTGTGATTTTGGATTGGCAAGAGTTAGTTCAAAAAGAAGTGTTCACTTTCCTCTCTCTTTTTTCTTTTTCTTTTCTTTTCTTTTTTTAAACATTTAATTACAAACAATAGGTGATAAACCAGAAAATTGTTAATGTGAAAGGATTTTCCCCAAGATATACAGCCCCAGAAGTATTTGGAAGGATGGCAATAAATTTGACAACAGTTACAGTTGAAGACGAAATGAAAAGTGATGTTTATTCTTATGCTGTTATTCTTTGGGAAATGATGACTAGAAAACTCCCTTGGGCTCATCGTAACCTTATTTCTTTTCATTTTCTTTTCTTTATTTTTGTTCACTTCATTCTTATTTTTATTTTTTGGAAAATGTAGTAAAAGAAGCTCGTGATATTGATTTTCAAGTACGATCAGGAAAAAGAGAAGAGATTCCACCAAGTAATGGAGATCCAAATCTTGAATTGATTTCAACTCTTATTGAATTATGTTGGAAACAATTCCCAAATGAAAGACCTATTTTCCATCAAATTGTTCACAAATTACTTGATCCTGTTCTTTAAATTCTTTCAACTTCAAAGATCACCAACCTTAGAATCATTGTGTGTAATAATTGTCATAATAAACTCAAGGTTTCAATTTTTGGTTCTAATTTTATTTTCTGATTTGTTTGCTTTCAACTAACTTTTGAAATAAGAAGTCGATGATGAAGCAACCAATCAATCAATCAATCAATCAAAGTTTTACAATAAATAATAGCAAGTGAGATTGTACCAACAAGATGAAGAAGATGTTGAAGAAGGTGATGAATGAATGAATTCTTGATATTATAACAAGCAAGACAGAAAATCATCTTCATTTTTGTGTTTTGGGATGATCAGAACTATCATGAGATTAGGATATATAAAGTGAATCTCACAAATGCAAAATGAGTAAAATAAGAATTCATTATTGTTAAATTCAAAAGCTTTCAGATTCGGTGTGGCACAGCTGTGCAACTTTGTAGATTCTCGTTCTTTTGATAAATTCACCTTTCAACTTTTGGATTAGCTCCTTTAAACCTTTGAAATAGAAAGTAGAAATAGAAAGTAGAAAATTTAGAATTTCAAACCAAACACTCAAACAAATAAATCTTGAAGAAGATAGGATATAGGATTTAGAATTCAACAGCAAATCTTTAGAATTTCAAATCCAATTTATTTATTGAATCGATGGAAATACAACTTTGGAAAGCTTGTTTTGATGGAAATGTTCGAGAAGTTCACAAGTTACTTCAATCCCAACAAATTAACACTAATTACCAAAATTCTAACGGTTGGACACCTTTTCTTATTGCTTGTTCGAAGGGACATATTGAAGAGGTGAAATTATTATTAAATGACAGAAGAGTTGATACCAATAAAGCAGAAAATAGTACTGGTGCAACACCTTTTTTTATTGCTTGTCAAAATGGACATACTGAAATTGTGGAATTATTACTAAATGATAAAAGAGTTGATGTGAATAAGGCAAATAAGAATGAAGCAACGCCAGTTTATATTACTTGTCAAAATGGATATATTGAAATTATAAAATTATTATTAAAGGATGAAAGAGTTGATATCAATAAAGTAAAGAATGACAGTATCTCACCTTTTTGGATTGCTTGTTGTAAAGGACATATTGAAATTGTGAAGTTATTATTAAATGATAATAGAGTTGATATTAATCAAGCAAAAAATGGTAGTTGGACACCATTTTGGATTGCTTGTCAAAATGGACATCTTGAAATTGTGAAATTATTGTTAAATGACCAAAGAGTTGATATCAATAAAGCAGATAATGAATATGATAGAACACCTTTTTATATTGCTTCCGAAAAAAGACATATTGCAGTTATCAAGTTGTTATTAAATGATCAAAGAGTTGATATCAACAAGGCAAAGAATAGTGGAGTAACACCTTTTTATATTGCTTGCAAAGAAGGACAAATTGAAATTGTGAGATTAGTCTTAAATGATCAAAGAGTTGATATCAATAAAGCAGATGAAGATGGTTCAACACCTTTTTTTATTGCTTGTGAAAATGAACATATGGAAATTGTGAAATGGTTATTAAATGATCAAAGAGTTGATATTAATAAAGCAGAAAAGTATGGAATAACACCTTTTTGTATTGCTTGTTGGAATGGATATATTAAAATTGTAAAGTTGTTATTAAGTGATGGAAGAGTTGATATCAATAAAGCAGATGAAGATGGTTCGACACCCTTTTTGATTGCTTGTCAAGAAGGACATATTGAAATTGTGAAACTGTTATTAAATAATGAAAGAATTAATATCAATCAAACAAGTGATAATGGACAAACACCTTTTTATATTGCTTGTCAAAATGAACATCTTGAAGTTGTGAAATTATTATTAAATGATAAAAGAGTTGAGACCAATATTGCAAATGATGAGAGTAAAACTCCTTTTTTGATTGCTTGTTTTTATGGACATCTTGAAATTGTTAAATATCTCTTAGAATGCGGAAAAGAAATAAATATCAATGAAAAAGACAATGATGGGAAAACTGGTCTTGATTGGGCAAGAGAAAGAGGCAACGAAGATTGGGAAGATGAAGAAAATTTTGAAAATAGAAAAAGAAATTGTTCAAAAATTGTTGAAGTAATAGAATCATTCCAAAAGAGAAGTGAAAAAGAAAGGAAGAAAAGAGAAGAGGAAGAAAAGAAAAAGTTGGCAGCAGAAGAAAGGAAAAGAGTTGCGGATACAAAGAAAAAGTTGGAAGAAGAAAGGAGGAGAATTGAAGAAGAAAGGAGAAAAGAAGCAGAAAGAAAAAAATTTGAAGAAGAAAAGAGAAAGTTTGAAGAAGAGAAGAGAAAGTTAGAGGTAGAAAAGAAGAAAATTGAAGAAGAAGCTAATCAATACCTCCAAATTAAACAACAAGATAAACCAATCGAATATTACCCACTTAAAAGCTGGAAAGATGTTATTTCACTGAGTCAAGGACCAAATTCAGAGTTTCGAGTTGAAATTGATCCTGATGAAATACCAAACAATATTAAACCTCAAATTGGGGAAATGATGAAGGAATTCTCAAAATTAGAAACATGTACTCAATCAAAAACAACACCCTCAAATTTTGTATTTCAAGTAGAGTTTATTATAAAAAAGAGAGCAGAGAAAGTTTTTGATCAAATTGTAGAGTTACTGGAATCAAATTAATTGATAAAAATGAACAAGAAACAAATATAAATCAAATGACAAACTTGATATATCAGAATCATTATTCAATGATATGTTTTTCAAAAAAACAATTACATTGGATCTTAATTCTTTTGATCATGAATAAATTGGATTGTTACTTTGTGCTTTTAATGAAAATCTCTTTCTTTTCAACTTTGAGATCAACAAGCTTAAAATCACAAAAAATTTCTGAAAATCAATTTCGTTGATTATTAAATTGGTGTAAGAAAAGAGAAAATTTAAAATTTTAAATAAAAATTGATTCTAAAACTAACAAATCTTGGAAGAAGATCAATAGGATTCAATAGCAATTCAATCAAATCAATTAATCAATCAATGGAAGGACAACTTTGGAAAGCTTGTTCTGATGGAAACATTGAAGAAGTTCATAGATTACTTCAAAACTCACAACTTAACACTAACTGGAAAGATCCTGAATATTCAAGAACATCTTTATATATTGCTTGTGAAAATGGACATACTGAAGTTGTTAAATTACTATTAACTGATCCTCGAGTTGATATCAATCAATCATTGAATAATAATAGTATACCTCTTTGGATTGCTTGTTTCAAAGGATATATTGAAATTGTGAAATTATTTGTAAATGATAATAGAGTTGATATCAATCAAGCATTGAATAGTAGTAATGAAACACTTTTTTATATTGCTTGTAGAGAAGGACATTTAGAAATTGTAAAGTTATTATTAAATGATCAAAGAGTTGATGATTTCAATAGAATAAATGATGTTGGTTGGACATCATTTTGGATTGCTTGTTATTATGGACATATAGATATTGTGAAGTTGTTAGTAAATGATAATAGAATTGATATTAATAAAACAAATAAGATTGGAGCAACACCATTTTATACTGCTTGTCAAGAAGGTCGGATTGAAATTGTGAGGTTGTTAATAAATGATCAGAGAGTTGATATCAATAAACCAGATAATAATGGAAGATCATCTTTTAGCATTTCTTGTGAAAATGGACATATTGAAATTGCATTATTATTATTAAATGATCAAAGAGGTGATATTATTTATTATTTGATTAAATGCAATATAAAATTGAGTGAACAAATTTATAATAGTTAACAAAAATATCGAATTGGACGAGATTGGTCAAACTACACTCGCAAAGGTGCAAGGAATCTTTGACTGTGAGTTTATTTCTATCTTTCTTTCTATCTTTCTTTCTATCTTTCTTTCTTTCTTTGAATCCGTCAGTAAAATAAAATAAAATAATATCAAAATCAATGAATAAACAAAGTAACTAAAACCCAAAGGAATCAAAGATTAATTAGTACTTCAAAAATTAAAGAGATTACAAGAGAAGCAAAAAATTTTTCAACATTTGAAATTTATTTCCTTCCATTTCAAAAGTTTTTAGAACTTGAAGAAATTCCAAAACATGAAGATTGTAAAGATAAATTGATTAGTTTTACATTTGAGCAAATGAAAGAGACAACTGATCAACTTGTATTTATTTCTCATCGTTGGTTATCTCAAGATCATCCTGATCCTAATTCTCAACAACTCAATACAATCAAAGATTCGTTTAAATTAGTTTGAATTTATTGATACTATTTCTTGCTGTTTACTTTGAAATTTACTTTTTTTTTTAAAAAAAATCTCTTTATAGGATCCAAACCAACATCGAATTCTCATTTGGTATGATTATTTTTCAATGCCACAACATTTTGATGAAGATTCAAAACAAAAAAGGTTTTTTTTTTTTTTTTTTTTTTTTTTGTTCATTTCATTTTTTAATATTGATTCAAAAAATAAAAAATAAAAAATAATAATTAGAATAGCAACAATTTATAGATTGAATCAAATAGTTACATTTTCAGATTCATTTTTAGTTTTACCAACAGAAGATTATTTTCATAGATGTTGGTGTTTTTATGAATGGTCAGCTGCTGTTTTTACTGGTCAACAAATCCAATTTTATCCAAACAAATTTCAAAGTTCAGAAGAATCTTTATCATTTCTTTCTGAATTAATGAGTTCTTTTCATGATGAAAATGATGAAAAACCTTCAAAAGATCAATTTATTCAAAAATTTGTTGCATTCATTGAAACTGATAAAAATCTTGTTTGGGATAATTTGATGAAAGTTTATGATGAAGAAACAGTTATTAGATATCAAAAGAAATTGGATACAAGTAGAGTTAGAGATTGGTCAATTGATGAAGTTTGTTCTTGGTTAATAACTATCCAATTTTACCAATATCAAGATATATTCAAAAATCATAAAATGAATGGAGCATCATTATATAATCTTTATTTTGAACACCAAAATCTTTTTCAAAATGGTGAAGATTATCAATTGGTACTTTTCTTTTTTCTTTTTTGTTCCCCAAAAAAAAAAAAAAAAAAAAAAAAAACTGAATAGTTTTTTAAGAAATTGGAAATATTGATTCCAATAGAAACATGGAATGAAATTGATTTTTCATTGTGGATTAAATCACAAAATTGGAATGAAACTGAGATCGCAGAAGAATGTTGTGAAGTTATTAAAGATTTAAAACTCTTTCCCAAGACGTTATTAAAGGATCAAAAAATGGAAGGGAAGACTTTAAAAGAGTTTTTAATTTCAGAGATACTAGGAAATGTTCTAATTTGGAAGTGTAAAAATGGTTTAATTGATAATATTTCATGGTATTTAGATGGACCTTTCAAAAATATTGTAAATATTAATTTTGGAATTGAATCACCATTTTTTATTGCTTGTAAAGAAGGAAATATTGAAATTGTAGAGTTATTATTAAATTATGAAAGAGTTGATTTCAACAAAGTAAATGAATATGGTCAAACACCATTTTTTATTGCTTGTCAAGAAGGTTCTGAAGTTGTAGAATTATTGTTAAACGATGAAAGAGTTAATATCAATCAAGTAGATCATAATAATGAATCTCCTTTCTATGCAGCATGTTATTATGGGAACATAGAAGTCGTTCTTTTGTTATTAAGTGATGATAGAATTGATGGAAACGATCAAGATAATAATGGCACAACATCATTTAATATAGCTTGTCAGGAAGGACATTTTGAAATTGTAGAATTATTATTAAATGATCAAAGAGTTGATGTAAATAAACCAAATAATGATGGTAAAGTACCTTTTTATAGTGCTTGTGAAAATGGACATCTTGAAATTGTGGAATTATTATTAAATGATCAAAGAATTGATATCAATAAAGAAAATAATATTGGTTCAACACCTTTTTTTATTGCTTGTAAAAATGGACAGATTGAAGTTATAAAGTTATTATTAGTGGATGAAAGAATTGATATTAATCAAGCAAATAAATATGGAATGGATGCACTTTGGATTTCTGCATCAAATGGACATATAAATATTGTAGAATACTTATTAAACTCTGGAAAAACATTTAATTTGAAATCAAAATGGGATGTTGATATTTCAAATAATCAAGCAAATCATAAAACAGTTATTGAACAAGTCAAATATCAAATTAGTCCTGAAAAAATCAAATTTTCGTGGGAAACATATGAAATATTACAAAAAGTTATTAAAAATGGACCTTCAATTTTGAAATTATTAGAACAATATATTCAAAAAGATGAAATTATTTTGACTGGAGAATTTTTGAAATTAGGAAAAGGAGTATTAAAACAATGGCAATCAAGAGTATTTGACCTTAAACTACAATCACTTGCTTGGAAAAAATATCAAAATGTAAATATTTTTTCTTTCATTTTTAAAAAAAAATTCAACACTAAAATTAATAATAGGGAAAGTATGTAAATTCAATTTCGACTCAAGAGATTGAATCCATTAAACCAGTTCCAAAATCAAAATTTTCAAAAGAACACATTTTAAAATTGAAAACATCCAAAAAGCGTTATTATCTTCAATTTCCAAATGAAACCATTTCAAATCAATGGCTTTCAAAGTTACAAGAAATCGTTAAGACTTAACAAAATGGATAGTGTGAAGAAACTTAAAAAATCACTCGTGGAACAAACACCAAAAGAAATAAATTTTAAATAAATGAAAAAAATTTTTTTTTTTTTTTTTTTTTTTTTTTTGAAACTTTGATTTTTATTGTCAAACATTACAAACAAACAAGAACATCATCTGAAAAAGACTGAAACAACTTGAATGTTCATGATAATCAAAAAGAAGCAAACTTGTGGAAAGTTGAAACCTTTGGATAAGAATTTGATATCCAAACAAGCAAGTGCCACTAAATATGAAAAAGCAGGAAGATAATTTCATATTTCGATTTACTGTTTCATTTACCGAAGCTCTTCAGGACATAAGACACATATACTAAATAATCGCTATTAAGCATCTTGGAAGCCGAAAATCTTGTCAAAGAAATGATTCTTGAACCACATTGGGTTTCATTAATTGTTTCCATTAATAAGAAAATATCTAAGGAAGTCTTGAATTCTTGAAATCTTAACTAATTGACACATTAATATCTTTACATCACAGAAGTTTTGATTGTTTCTATTAATAAGAAAATATCTAAAATCTTGGGAACAGAATTTTATTCCATTATAATACTAAATCTTGATGTCTTTCAGCTTGATAATTCAAACTAAATCCTAAGTCAAAGCATTTTTCCACTCAAAACATGTATCCCACAAAACAAAAGTAGACCATTTTCAAACAAATGAACTCCAAAAGTACATTGAAAAAGAACTTTTACCATCTTTAAACGATATCGAAAAAAAAGGCAATTTCCTCAGAGATGTGTCGAATTTATGTGAAAATTTGGGGTTACACTTATAACAAACACAAGCAAAATATATATATTGATGGTCATGAATGATCGAGTATGAAAAATTTATGTCCATTTTTGAAGGTGAAAATTTAATTGAAACTGAACAGGTGATAAGAAAAAAAGGAGAAGGAAAGTCTCTTATGGTCAGTGGTTTTTATTGTGGCTTGTCATTATAACCGAAATTTCATCCTTGAAAGAAGTCTAAAATCCTTGTTTGTGTAATCTGAAACTAAATAAATAAATATCTTGAGGTAGTTTAGGTCTTGCAAATAACAACTAGTTAATAAATTTAAAGCTACAATCTATGTCCTAACATTGAATAATAATATAATTACAGATAATCAGTCTTCTTTATACTTAGAAATTATAAAATCTTAAAGTCTTGTCCTGTCATAAATAACTAAATTGTGATCATTTAAAGTCTTGTTGTCTTGATAATCTGATCAAAAATCCTATCCAAAATTAATCTAATCTAAACATAAACATCTAATCCGAATTGTGCTATTTTGATTATTGGTTAATCTTAATTCCCTTTAAAATCTTGTCTTGTCCTAAATCTAAATAACTAAGTAGAAAACATAAATGGAAGTCTTGTCGTCTTGATAATTCTTAATAGTCCGAATCTTTGGAGTCTTGCAATATTGAGTTGTGCGGTCAAAAAAAGTTTTGAAGTCTTAATATTCCAAGTCCGAAATTAATTTAATCTAATCTAAATCCTGATCTTGAATTGATGTCCATCTTGATTATCCTTGGTCTTGAGGCATTCTCAATCTAAAATCTTGAAGTCTAAATTCTCATCCCTTTTGAAATAATATCTTGATATTATCCTTGATTTTTCTTGATTTTTCTTAAATAACGAGAAACCTGTTGGAAGTCTTCTAAATCCTAAATCCTCAATCCTAATCTAAATCCTTATCTTGAATTGATGTCATCTTGATTATCCTTGGTCCATTTGAAGTCTTGAGGTATTCTCAATCCTAAAATCTTGAAGTCCAAAATTCTCATCCTTTGAAGTGGTCTTGAAATCATATCTTGATCATCCTTGATTTTCTTAAATAACGAGAAACCCATTGGAAGTCTTGAAGTCTTCTAAATCCTAAATCCTAAATCCTAAATCCTAAAATCCTAACCATGAATTAAAAACCTTGACCGAAATCCTCAACATCTTGATATCTTGTTCTATTGAACCTAAATCTTGAAAGTCTTGAAAGTCTTGATAATCCAAATCCTTAAAAGTCTTTAAATTTTGCAAGATGGTTGGGTCTTGAAAAACCTAATATCTTGTCCTAATCTAACCTAAATCTTGAGGTCTTGAAGTCTTAAAGTGTTGATAATCCAAATCCTTAAAATCTTGAAGTCCAAACCTAAATCTAAACATCTTGAAATCCTAAAATTAATCCTTTGAAGTCTTGATTATCCTTTATCCTAAATTTAATCCATTTAAATATTGAGGCATTCTCGCAAACCTAAATCTTGAAATCCTTAATCCTAACAACCTTGAATTCTTGAACTTAGTCCTCAATAAAATCTTGAAGTCTTGATAATCCTAAATCCTCATTGATCCAATCATATCCTAATCTAAATAATAAAAATCCAGGTCCTAAAGTCCCAACAATCTTGAAGTCCGAATCTAATCTAATCCAAAATCCCTGAATCCTAACAATAAAACCTTGAAGTCTTGATCCAATAATAATATCCAGGTCCAAAAAATCCTAATCTTGAAGTTCTAAATAATCTAACCCAAGTCTAAATCCTTAAACCTTGCAGTCTTAAAATCTTGAGTTCCAATAAATCCTAGATCTTGAAAAATCCACTAATCCTAAAATCTTGATTATCCTTGTCAAAATCTTGAAATCCATTTCAATCTAAACTAATCCTAATCATCTTGAAGTTCTAAATAATCTAATCCAAAATCCCAAGTCCTTAAATCTTGTACATAAATCTAAACCTTGATAATCCTTGTCAAAATCTTGAAATCCATTCTAAACTAACGAAACTAACCTAACCTAACCTAAAGTCATAAAAATCTTGAAGTTCTAATCTAAATCCTAATCTAATCCTAAAATCCTAAAAGATCTTGAAGTCTAAATCTTGAACAATTAAGTCCTTGATATTCTTGAAGCTTACCATCATTTTTTTTTTGAAGGGAAAAAAAGAAATAAAATAATAAGAAATCCTTTGAAAAGGTGTGGTGAAAGGGGAAAAATAGAAAAAGGAGTAAAGAAAAGTAAAAAGAGCATATCCATTTTGATCCTCAACAGTCCTTTGGAGTAAAGTAATAAATCCTTGTTATCCACAAAGTAAGTCAGAAAATCCATCCTAGCTGTATTTTTTTCTTTTTGTTGTTTGTTGAGTTTTGGTGGTGGTTTTGGTTAGAGTTTTGGTTGGTTTTTTCAGTTTTTTGAGTTTCATTTTGATTTTGCTTTGTCAAGTTTTGAATTGGTTTTGGGTGAGCTTTGGCTAATCACTTTGTCAACTTTTCAATCTGCTTTGTTCATCAAGAAGTAATCACAGTGTGGCTTTGAATAAAAAGGTATTTGAGGTGTAAAGTAATCATAAAAACTGATTCATTTTGAATAATCCCATTTCTTGCAAACTGAAAAAACCTTGACATAACAAAAACTATAAATCAAAAAAGTGAAGTAAAGTCCCTGAGCATTGTTCTTGTCAGTCGAGCGTGAAGTAAACCTGCATAAAACCTGTGCTAAAGCGTTAGTTTTTTTTTTCCTGTTTGAGTTTTTTGAGTTGGTTATTGTTGAAAGTTCGAAATCATTTCATTGAAAACTTGGTTCCATTCCAGTCAAGTCATTCTAAAAATACAGTTAATTAATAGGGTGTCATTAAAACTTGAAATCTTTTTTTCAAAAGCTTGTATCAAATCAAATCAAATCGAGCGAGTTATTTTTTTCTTCTTCCAAAGAGCAATTTTTCCAACTTGGTGAACAAAGCAAAGCAAAGTAAAAGTAAAATCAATAACATAAAAAGCAAATTTTTGAAGTCAATCCATAAAGTCAGTTAAAAAGGCAGTAAAGTAAAGTAAAGGCAAAAGCAAAGGAAGGAAGAGACAAAGCAAAGCATTTTCGTTTCATATTTCTTTTTATTCATTTTGGCTTTTGGTCTTGTTTCTTTTCTTTTTTATTCTTGATTTGATTTGATTTGATCCTCCTTTTTTTCATATTTTCATATTTTCATATTTTGATTAAAAAAAAACAGTTTGATTTTTTGTTCTTTCGAGAAAGTAAAAACTTGAAATCATAAATTCTTGAATACTATTTGTTCATGAGGCAAAACAAAGAACGAGAGCTAAAAAATAATCCATTCTCAATCGAGACAGAGTTCTCCTACAGTTCAAATAGTTCAGTCTTGCATTTCTTCTGGTTATTCTATCTTGCAAAGTCTTGAGTCTATTAGGAAAAAAAAAAAAAAAAAAAAAAAAAAAAAAAAAAAAAAAAAACGAAAAAAAAAAACGGCCACCTATTTATAATAAATTTTCTTGGCCACGTGTTCTAAATTGCAGACTCACGATTTTCCTTTATTAGGTAATCGATAATTTTTCCAGAATTTTCCAGAACAAAAACAAAACAAACAAAAAAAATTATAATGATGTCATATGAAATCATTTTGATTGGTTTATTGTTGGCGGGAAAATTAATTTGTATGTTTGTTTGTTATGAAATGGTTTTGGATCAAAAAACAAAACAAAACAAAATAAAGAATTGCCTGGACCTCTGTCGATTTTTTTTCCGGCAGCACCTTTGGGGTTTTTTTCGACAACACTTTCGACCCAAGCAAGCCCTTCGGGCTTACTTGGATCTCTGCTCAATCAAAGAATTGTGAATTTCATTATTTCATTTCGACCCAATGAAGCCCTTTGGTCTTCATGGGTCTCACAACAAGATCAAAAAGACTTTTCCTTCCGCACATCGCACAAAAAATGGCCATGTTTTTTATTTTGCCACGTGATCTGGCCAATCGTTGGGCTTGAAAAATCGTCCTTAGAAACGGTATCGAGGGACGACAACAATTAAAAGTTTGTATAACCTCTCTCTATCGACAGAGGAAAAAAAAAACTTTTTTCCCGCTCATTTTCTTTGGTTTTGTTTGTTTTTGAAAGAAAAAAAAAAATGGCTTTTCGAACTCAAAAATATTTATGCACCAACTTCATTCCAATCAACAACAACATTGCAACAAGGTTTTTTTTCAAAATTGAGAAATCTATTTTGAAAAATTTTGGAACTTTTTCGAATCAGAATTCTCAAAAATTGAGTTGACTCAGAAAAAAAAAAAAAAAATTCTTGGGTTTTGTTTGTTTTTGAGACAAAAAAAAAAAAAATGGTGGATCTGATGGATTTTTTTTGAAGAAAACAGAAAAAATAGAAAGCCAAAACAAATATTTATGCATCAACTTCCTTTAACCCTTTCCCCGTTCTTTGTCTGGGACCGATTGGTCCCGTGAAATCGCTTTCTTGCATTTTTCTTTTTGCTTCAAAAATCTTCACTTTTGAATAAAATTTTTTTCAAAACTATAAGATTTGAATATGAGGAATTCGAATCTAGTACTTATTTGATTATATCTTGAAAGGTTGTTTTTGAATTCGAGTTTGAACTTATGGTCTCTCTTTGATACAGTGTTTGTTGGGACCAAACTTTGAAGATGGCACTTTTTGACTGAAAATCCCTTTAAAAATTATACCATTAGATAGAGCATAAAAAACTGAGTTACTTTTGTAAAAATCATGTTGTAAAGTTATTAAAAATGCATTCTTTTTATTTCTAAAGCAAACGAACCATCAGAAAGAAAAAAAAAAATTTTTTTTTGGAAAAAAAATGCACGGCAGAATAAGGGAATTAGAACAATTAGAAAAAAAATGTCCCACTTTTTTTTTTGCTCTTTTTTATAATTGATTTCCCGCCTTTGATTCACCTTTTTCTTCTAATTGACAATCGCACGATTTCC
>Ga0209960_1003228_pt1 | contig 14519 bp, 17 predicted proteins | sample ThiBiot_500_plan_2_FD_183947 | JGI IMG/M metagenome (GOLD analysis project Ga0209960, IMG submission 183947) | Wastewater bioreactor microbial communities from Cape Town, South Africa - Thiocy_expt_500_plan (SPAdes) | ecosystem: Engineered > Bioreactor > Thiocyanate-remediating >... | reverse complement strand
AATTGTGCAATGAGAAAAATCTTTGTAATTTGTTAAAATGTTGTCAATTATGATTTGGTTTGATATTGAAAGTCTTTTCTGCCAGAGCTGCGATCAAAAAAAGCAAAAAGAAAAAAGAAAAAAAAAAAAAAAAAAAAAAGAAAAAAAATGGAAGAAAAATTTTATCGAGCTTGTAAAGATGGAAAAGTTGAAGAAGTTCAAAGATTACTTCAAAATGAACAAATTAATGTTAATTGGAAAAATCAGAGTAATTATTTAAGAACACCTTTATATGTTGCTTGTGAAGAAGGACATGTTGAAATTGTGAAGTTATTATTAAATGATAAAAGAATTGATGTTAATAAAATAAAAAATAATGATGGCACAACACCTTTTTGGATTGCTTGTTGGAAAGAACAAATTAATATTGTGAAATTATTAGTAAATGATGAAAGAGTTGATATCAATAAAGCATCAAATGATGGTTGGACACCTTTTTTGATTGGTTGTGATTATGGAAAAACAGAAGTGGTGAAATATATGTTAGAGAGTGGAAGAGAAATAGATATCAATAAAAAAGACAAATATGAAAAAACTGGTCTTGATTATGCAAAAGAAAAAGGAAACACAGATATTGTTAAATTACTTGAATCTTTCCAATGAAACAAGAACAAAATTGAAGATGGAAAAATAGTCTAAAGTATTTTTTGTCGATGTGGTTGAGTGCACGAATAAATTTCATTTGACTGACATGATGCAAAGAAAAGAGAAGCACACTTTGAAAAGAAACACACTTAAGGAGTTTTTGCAATGAGAGGAACAAAAGTAAAAATGGTTTCGAAGAAATGTTGTCCATTCAGGAACGATAGAGTCCTCTAAAATCAAAACTCCAAGCCTTTTGGTAATAATTTAATGTAACTAATTAACAATGAATATTTTTTACTTGAAATAAAAAATAAAACAAAAATAAGAGATTGAAGGAGATTGTGATTGGAAAGTTGATGACAATTTTAGTCTATTTGTTGCTTTTAAAGGTGATCCTTCTGGTCCAAAATTCACAAATTCGTATCAAACTCCTCCCCTTTCTTTCTTCGACTGTGAGGTAAACTAATTTGTTCGTTTTTTTATTTATGATTTATGTTTTATTTTCATTTCAATTATTAAAAATAAATCCAAAAAAAAACCTCTAGAGATATATTGTTTCGGAAGATAAAGTGATGAAGAAGAACAACCAGGATCTGTACACAATGTTAGTTCTCTTTCGTTTGTTTCTATTTTTTTTTTTTGAAAAAAAGTATTGAATTGAATTAAATATAGCCTTTTGCAATCAATCGTTCTCCAATTTTTCTTGAACAAAGAGCTCCAAAGAGAATCAAACTCGAGGGTGAAGACCTAAACACTCATTTAAAAATTTTTGAAATAACAAATCAATGAAGCTCACTTCAAAAACTGACCAAGGACGAAGAGCACTTATTAGAGATATTGCTCCCTCCACTGCTCCAAGAAAGCAGGATATATCGACCATAAACAAGTTTTTGAGTATTTGTCAACCCATATACCACATCTCAAAAACCTGGATTGTTCCAATTTCCAAGACCTCCTCAATTTTTCAACAACATTCACAAATATGCCCAAGCAATTCAATAAAGTTGAACCAAAAAATAAGTTATTTCAAACACAACATAAAACTTCAAATATTTTTGCTCGCAAAGTAAAAATTTTTGGTCACCAGAAAAAAGATATTTTTGTTCCATCAGGAATTCTTGGAAAGTTCTTTTTTTGTGAAATGAAATTTTTTTCTGATTTTTTTTTTTTTTTTTTCAACCAACCAGATTTTGGCATCTATTATTGGCGAAGAGAAGAGAAGACCCTTCATTTGCACTTAAACACTCCACACACAATAACTACAAACCTATCTTCACATAACTCTTATTCATAGGACTTTCTTATTTTTTAAAAAAACATAATGGTTCATTTTTTATTTTTTTATTTTTTATTTTTTATTTTTGATTTTTTATTTTTGATTTTTGATTTTGCTGCATTTTTTTATTGATTTTATTTTTTATTTTTGATTTTTGGATTGATCCTTTGATATTTTTATTTTCATTTTATTTTTCAGATTGATTGATGGATTGATTATTATCCTGAGCTTTTGATTTTATTTTTCCTTTCCTTTCTTTTTTTTTTTCTTTCTTTTTTTGTTTTTTTAAGAAAAGAAAAAAACAATCATTGTTGTATTTGTTTTTTGTGAAAAAAATTTTCATTATGCTTTATTTTTGATGCTTTGTTATTATGAAAGGCCATAAGCATTTTTGGTCTGTCACTATTTTCATTTTTTCATTATTTTTATTTTTTTCTTTTTCCTTTTTATTTATTCAATTTCAGGACATTCTTTTTTATTTTTTCAACTTTAAATTCTTATTCTAATATAGTTTTTTTCTTTTTCCTTTTTTATTTATTTATATTTTTAGGCTGACCAACTTACTGAAGGACAAATTTCTGAATTAAAAGATGCTTTCTCACTCTTTGATAGAGATAGAGATGGTAATATTACAAGTGGTGAATTAGGAGCTGTTATGCATTCATTGAATCAAACTCCCACAGCAACAGAACTTAATGATATGATAGCTGAAGCTGATGCTGATGGAAATGGAGTTATAGATTTTCCAGAATTTTTAACAATGATGGCACGTAAAATGAAAGATGTTGATGTTGATGAAGAAAACAAAGAAGCTTTCAAGGTTTTCGATAAAGATGGAAATGGCTTTATTTCTGCAGATGAACTTCGCCATATGATGACTAGTTTGGGTGAAAAATTGACAGACGAAGAAGTCCAAGAAATGATTAAAGAAGCTGATATGGATGGTGATGGTCAAATCAACTATAAAGAATTTGAGAAAATGATGACTTCAAGATAAAAAATCATTTAACCAAAAGAATTTTTGAATAAAATAATGAAAAAAAATTAAAAAAAAAAAAAAAGTTGTTGATACAAAATATTAAATATAAAAAAAATAAAAAAACTTCTTATTCACTTATTCTTTTGAAATTACTTTCGATTTGTAAGATTTTGAGTTATTTTTGAATTCAAAACAAAAAGGAACAAAACATGGCTGCTTTTGAAGAGAAAACACCAAAACTTCACTTTGCACTCCATTCCCTGTCAGATGCAGAATATTTAGGTTCCTTTCTTCTGTATTTTTTTTTCCTTGATTATTTTCTTCTTTATTTTATTTTATTTTATTTTATTTAAATAGATTTAAAAAGAAGGATTGCTGATTGCATCGAGGAGAAAGGAGGAGAGGTATTTTTTTTCATTTTTTTTTTTTTTTTTTTTTTTTTTTTTTTTTTTTTTCATTTTGAGATTCGAATTATTTTTTTCGACTAATATTGTTATAATGTTGAAAAAATTCATCAAAAGATAGAATCTTTAGAACAGACTGCGAAAATTGTTGCAGAGTATGAGTATGATTTGAGCTAGTCTTTAATTTCAATTAAGTGATATTTTTTTATTTTTTTTTTTTTTTTTTTTTTTCTATTTTTTTTAGTTGTTGGAATGAAAATGGAAAAAAAAGATTTTTCCTCTTACTTTCAAATGAGTTTGGAATTGATCGAGGTTATTATTATATTAATTGATTTTAATCATTATTATTTGATCAAGAAATTGATGTAAAGAAATTAATTTAAGCTCAAATTCGTAAAGCAGTTAGACAATTTGCAGAATCAGCATTCAATAACTCAGATTTAAAATCAGAAGAAAAATTACGTGAAACAACTGAAGTTATTTCTATCAAGTTTTTGAAAAAAATTGGAGCATTAACTATTGGATTAGAGAAGTTGATTCAATTTCGTTCCACTTTACTTACTTTTATCAATGAAGAACAAAATCAAGTTAAAACTCCTCAAAATCAACCAGAAAATATTCTCAGAGTAATGAGTTTTCTCAAATTCAATTTCTCTTTTCTTTTCTCTTTTTCTTTCTTTTTAAACTTTTTTAAAAAAATCAAGATAATCCAATATTTTATCAAAGCCGGAGAGAGAAAAAACCTTAAATTAGGTCAATTTAATCCAGAGTTTGAATCAGAAGGACCTTTACTCTTATCTCCTGATGATGTCTTGGGATTAATTCGTTTAGAAAAAGCGCTTCATCAACTTCTTCAAAACTACTTTCAAATAGGATTCTTAAAATTCACTGAAATCAAGTTCTTTTCTTTTTCTTGTTGAACTTCCTTACCTTTTCATTTCATTTCATTTTTCTTTTTCACTTTTTTCAAGTTGGAATTCTCCTGCATCCCTTCTCGAAAAAGTTGCACAATATGATGCTGTCCATAAAATAGATAATGTCAACCAATTAACTCATCGAATTAATAGAGAAGATCGAAGATGTTTTGCTCTATTCCATTTCAAAATGGTAATACTTTAGTTTTTCTAAAACAAAAAAAAAGTAAATTATTCAAATATTATTTTAGCCAAATGAACCACTAATCATCGTTCATGTGGCTCTCTTACCTCAAATACCTTCTTCAACAGATGAAATTCTTGATTTCTTTCTTCCTATATTTAATCCATTAGATTCTAGGGTTGCTGTATTTTATTCGATTTCAAATTCTCAACATGGACTTCAAGGAATTGGTTTTGGGAATATTTTAATTAAAAGAACTGTTGAACATCTTCAAACTCAATTTCCTCATGTCACAACTTTTTGTACTCTTTCTCCTGTTCCAAAGTTTTTAAGTTGGCTTTCAAATCCCTCCTCAAAATCAATTATTCTATCCTTATTAACAGATGAAGAGGTAAGAATGATTGTTATTTATTTATTTATTTATTTATCTTAACCAAATCAAATAAATAAATAAATTTGGATAGAAAAAAAATTTAACTGAAATGACAAAAGAAATTGATCCTCAAGATGCAATACTTTCTCTGTTAAATATACCAAATTGGTGGAAAAATGGTTTTCATTTACTTACATTTTGTTCATATTTTAAGAACAAAATGGAAAAAATAATAAAATTAAATAGCAGCGAATCAAAATTTATTAAGAGAACCGATGTTGAAGCTATGTCAAAAGTATCTTTGTGGTCCTCATTTAAACCGAGGAACAATTGATCCTGTTGCAAGGTTTCACTTAAATAATGGTATTAATTTTTTTTTTTTCCTTTTCTTTTTTTCTGAGATTCAATGATAAAACTTTTAGGTGCTAGACTTGGTCGAATTAATTGGCTTGGAGATCTTTCTGAGAAATCAATTACTGAATCAGCTGGTATTATGGTTAACTATTTGTATGTTTTAGAAGAAGTTGCAACAAATCATGATATGTTTGTTGCTAACAATATTGTTCGAACTTCACAGAATTTATTCCTTCAACAAAAATCAAAACTGTAATTCAAAATAAATTTCAATTCATTCTTTATTCACAAATATTAACAAAGTTAAGAAAATTTGATCCTTTAACGAGTTAAGACCCTCACCTCAGAAATAAGAAATTATTAGCCCTCAATGCTAAAGTCGATAAGCAAGAGGAAGCAATATCAGTCCTCCTTCCACAACTTTCTTGAGCTTCCCCGCTCCAAATTCTTCGGAGTGAGTGGGGATAGTCTCTTCTTGAAATTTTAATTCTATTGGGTTGGAACTGAACATCATCTCCAACAATATTTGACGGATTTCATGATCCGGTTCAAGAAAAGATCTGCTAAATATGGCGCGAAGACAAGAAAAATAACGAATTTTCCTTGTCATCACCGTTTAAACCTTTCGACAAACTATTGATAATGATAATAATGATCTGCTCCAATGCAAGTGACTAAGAAGAAGAAAAATTGGTTCCCCGACATATCAACAAACAATCACAAAATTCTTCAACAAAAATCTTCTGAAAAAAAAAAAAGGGTTTTAGAATTTTTTTTTTTTTTTTTTCAAAAAAACTATTTTAATAAACAATAGGAAAATTACAACTTGAACTTAAAAGTGGAAATATTGTGGAAGTAAAATGTGTTGACCAACTTGATGTATTTGCTCGAGTTGATGCAATTCTTCAACGACAAAACAGAATATGAACAATCTTAAAGGAGGGGAGAATGTAATAGATCGATCTATTACAACCACTAATAATAATAATAATAAATGTGAAAAAATTAAAGTAAAGTAAATTTTAAACTAAAATCCAGAACAAAAAATTATTACCTCTTTGAATTGAGAGGATTAATAAGATCAATGTCTAACAACGGAGGGAAGAGGAAAGAAAGGCTAAAAATCGCGCCATTTTTTTTTTTCTTTTTTTTTTTTTTTAGGATGAAAAAATCGAAAAAAAAAAAATCAAAAGGAAAGGAAAAAAGAAAAAAAACATGGCGGAGAGTAATCAGCCAGCAGGAAATGTCTCTCAAGAGAACTACCTCAGAGGAAAAGAACTGGTAAAATACACTTTACTTTTCTTATTATATTCTTTATTTTTTATCATATTATATTCTCATTTCTATTCCATTATCGAGAAAAAATAATTCTGCTTTGGGAATGTTTACAAAAAGAAGGAAAATTAAAAAATTAGAAACCTTTCTTTTTTTTTTGCAAAAAATAATTAAGCAAACCAATTTTATTATTATTTACTATTTTTAAGATTCTTTATTTATTTCAAAGAAACAATAAGAATCAAATAACTAATCAATGTCTAATAAATTAAAATAAATCAATCAAAATAGCTGGAAAAGGTCACTAAACCAACAACAACTGATGAAAATGATAATTATGATGATGATGATATAACTGAAGTAACAAAACTACGGCCTCTGGTTGTTATTCCTCAAGTTGTAATTCCTCAAGTCGAACAATATATTTCACAAAAAGAGGCTCAAAAAGTGGAAAAGCTTGAGAAAGTTCAAGTTCAAGTGCAGATTCAACCAGAAAAAGTTGTTCAAAAAAAGATAGGTTTGTATTTCAGATATTTTGATTATCTTATTAATTATTTATCATAAACTAATTGAAAAATCAAATAAAATTAGATTCACAGGTTTACTTAGATTTTTGGATGTTTTCTTATTCATTTCTTTTTTTTAAAAAAAATTATTTTATTATTTTTAGGACCGTGCAAAAAGTTCAGGAAGAATTAAAGAACTTTTTCCAACTTTTGAAAGAGGAAAAATTCTCAAATTTTCAGAGTTATTCCATAGAAAAAGAGAAATTACACAAAAATTTGATAAAAGGAAAAAAGTTAAAATCGGTAATAACAAATTCAATGAAATTAAACCAATTTTTTTTTTTTTCCTATGAAAACAAAATAACTAAATACAACATTTAAGACCTTTCCCGATATGAAACTGATAACATGTATGAAACTGACGAAGAGGAACTCTTTCTTTCAGAACGACCTTATCGAAAATCAAATGTCCTTTTATTAAACAGAAAAACTAAGAAAAAAGAGGACACTCATGATTCTTCCCTCAAGAAAGCCATGGAAGAATTAAAAAAGGTTTAATTTTAATTTTATTTTATTTTAATTTTATTTAATTTGATGATTATTTTTCAAATTTTTGTTTGATTAAAAACTTAAAATAAATTATTAATCAGGGTGAGACTCATTCCGAAAAAAATTTCTACTTATTTCTTTTATCTACTTGGGAAGATCAAATTATCTGGAATGATGAAGATATACCCCAAATAAGAAGACATTCCAATAATGTAAGATATTTCTTTTTTTATTAGAAAAAACTTAAAACTAATCAACAAATACTCAAAAAAAAAAAAAAAAAATCGTGAAAAGACAAAATTACCTATAAAATCTGCAACCTTTGTTGACGAAGATTGGGAGAAAACAATTATATGGGGTGATGACGATGAAGATGAAGATCCAATTTCAACTTCAAATCGAAGAAATAACTCTCCAATTCCTTTTATCCTTGATTTAAATGATGATTTAATGTTACTTCAAACTCCACAAATTGAAGAAAAGCTCCCATTTGAAGTTATTGAAGAAGTGACTGGTGAATTTTTTTTTTTTTTTTTTTTTTTTTTCTTTTTTTTTTTTTTTTTTTTTTTTCCTTCTTTTCTTCGATTGATTCATTATTGATTCATTATTTTTCAAATATGAAGAAAAAGAGAAAGAGAAAGAACCCGTTAAACGTGGACCAAAAAAGAAAGTAGTTCAAACCCCCTCACAAGTTGTCGATAGCAATTTCTTTAATGCCCCTGGGCAAGATATAGATAAATATAACCTCTCAAATGATAAATTTTATGAAATTAAGAAATTTAAAAAATCTGAAAGAGTTCGTCATGGTGTTGGTAAACTTGTATTAAGACATTCACTTCCAGCTTTACGTTTAGAATACCCTTACGTATATTTTCTTATTTCTTATTTCGTCTTGCTCATTTCATTTTAATGAATTTTAATTTTAAAACTTTATTCAAGTATAAAACCTACTTAACGAAAACTGAAATTCGAAATTTTCATCGTCCTCAACTATCTATCCCCTCTGATAAAGTGTACTTTTTCTCTCCTCCAAAACCTGTCAAAAAGAAACTTCTCAAAATTGCAAAAAAATTGGGAGGTGCTATTCAAACTATCTCCGATATCACTCTTAAAGATTCAAGTAAATTCGTATTATTCGAATATTCAGTAATTTTCTCTTCTCTTTCTTTCTTCTCCTCTTTCTTTCTTTCTTTCTTCTCTCTTTAATTATTAACTTATAACAGGAAGAAAATCCCCCCTTAATGATGAAATCAGGAATGGCAACTTTAATTTATAACTATTATAGAAAGAAATCAGAAATAGATCCATTTGTCCCTGAGGTTTTTTTCCCTTTCTTTTCCTTTTCTTCTTTTCACTCAAGAAAAAAAAAAAAAAAAACAATTTTTTTTTTCTTTTTTTTTGAAATTAAGGCTTATGAAGATGGGACTCCTATCATTTTAGAATCCATTGATCAGTCTCCATTTTCAACATTTGGGGATGTTAAACCTGGAGAAGTTGTTTCAACAATTTTTAATAATCTTTTTCGAGCCCCAATTTTCAAACATAACTCTTATGATTCAGATTTTCTTGTTGTTAAGTAAGAAAAAAAAAAAATAAAAAAATTAAATAACACATTAAATAAAATTTTCATTAGATCTGGATCACGTTTGTATATTCATGAAATTCCTTATATTTATACTGTTGGACAAATATTCCCACAATTTGAGGTTCCTCCTCCAAACTCTAGACAAGCACATACATATTTAAGAGATTTAATAGAAGTATTTTTCCTCTCTTTTTCCTCTTGATTTTTTTTTTTTTTTTTTTTTTTTTTTTTTTTTTTTTTTTTTTTTTTTTGATTCCTCATCACTTTCAATCTGAAAAATAGGTATTCATCGTTAGACAATTAAAACGAAAAGATAATCCAAAACAACGACTTCCAATTAAAGATATTAGAAAAGGATTCCCTACAGTTCCAGAAAATGTTTTAAGAAAGAGAATGAGAGAGTTAACAGAAATTAAGAGAATGCCAGAGGATGAAATTCCTTGGTGGTACATTAAATCAAATGCAATTTTAGCACCCGAAGAAGATCTCCGAAAAAAAGTTACCCCAGAAATGGTTATTTTTTGAAACTTTTCAAAACGATCCTTCAAATTTATATTTATTTATGTATTTATTCATTCTAGGTTTGTGCATATGAAAGCATGATTGCAGGAGAGCAACATTTAAAGGATGCTGGTTATAAGAGTCATAATATGAATTTTGAAGAGGATGAAGAAGAGGAATCGAATTTGGTTGATGATGAACTAAAAATCACACCTTGGAGAGTTACTAAAAATGTCATTGGGGCTTTTCAAGTGATTTTTATTTTTATTTTTATTTTGCTTTTTTATTATTTATTATTTTCAACTTTTCAAAAAAAAAAAAAAAGGGAAAAACTCTACTACAAATGACTGGTTATGGAGATCCAACTGGAAGAGGAGAAGGGTAAGAATTTTTTTTCCATTTATAATCAATGGTTTAAACTAAACTAACAAAATTTTTATTTGATTTTTTTTTTTCCCATAGATATTCTTTTATTCGAATTCCATTGAGAATTTTTCAACCAAAATCAGAAAGAGCAGAAAATTACTTACAAAGACTTCCCTCTCGTAATTTTTTTTTCCCAAAAAAAAAAAACACCTTTTTCCTATTTGATTAAAAAAAACAAAATAAATATTACTTTTCAATATTTAGTTGCAGGAACAGATTCTGATCTTCGTAGAATGTCAATTGAGTCAGCTCGTCTTTTCTTAAGAAAGTATGGGATGTCAGAAGAAGAACTTAACAAGCATTCTAGATGGTTGCTTTTCTTTTTCTTCACCTATTTTCACCCTTTCTTTCTTTCTATATATTCTTGTTGATTTTTTAAAAATACTTTTAATCTATGTAGGACTCTAATTGGAAAAGTTAAAAAACTCTCTTCAAATCTTGGGGAAGGGGATACTCGTTTCGTTCGTCACTCAAAATATTCAACTGCTGATCAACAAAAAGTTTACAAAGAAGATGTAAATTTATTATTTTTAATCAATAAAGAAAATAATAAATAATAAATAATAAAGGCATATCGTATTTGGGCAGCCCAATCAGCAAGCTTAAGATCTCAAACAGTTGCAGAAAGTGAAGAGTCAGGTGTTGATGAAGAGGATGAGTTTGAAACTTTAGAAAAGGAAATGCAAAATGACCTTGAAGGAAAAATGGCTTCCCCATCATCTCAAAGTAACCCTCCAATTACTTCTCTTGTTTCAACTCTCGTAAACTCTACACTTCAAGCATATGCTAGCTCAAATCCAACATCTAATCCAGGATCTCCTGGTTCTCTTTTATTTTTTATTTTTTATTATTTTTATTTATTTCGGAGGTTAATGTATTTCTCAACAATCATTTAAATAGCTCCCTTAAAACAAAAATCCCTCAAAAAGAAAAAAGGAAAAGGTTTGTTAATTTTATGCTTTTTTTCATTTTTTTCATTTTTTTATTCATTTTTCTAACATTTTTGACATTTTCTTCAACAAAATTATTTAAATAGAAGGAGAAGAATTTGATGATGAAACAATGTCAGTCAATAGTTTTGGTTCAAAAGCTGGAAAAACAAAAATTCTTAAAATTGATCGTCTTGTAGTAAATGATGAAGGAGAAAAAGTCTGGAAAACTGAAACTATCACAGATTCTGCAGTAATTCAACTTTATTTAGAAGAAAGAAAAATGAAAGACTTGGAGTAATTTTTTCTTCTTTTTTTTTTTTCAAATATTCTGGAATTTAATTTTTCTATATTTTAGGAGGAGAAATATTCCAATTCCTGTCGAAACAGATGCTGTAAGAAGAGAAAAAAAGAGGTTTGTCAACTTTTATTTTGACTTTTGACTTTTTTTTTTCCTCACTTCATTTCTTAACTTTTTTGAAAAAAAATAGATTACAAGACCAACTTCGTCGTCTTCAACGAACTCAAGAGCGAATGAACAATCCCAATGCTCCAAGACTTCCACAAAAGAAATCAAAATCTTCAAATACAGAGAAAACAGTTGCTTTTTTTCTTTTCTTTCTTTGATTTTTGTGATTAAAATTTTAAATATTAGATGAGATGCGGTGCTTGTGGTGCAATTGGTCATATGAGAACAAATAAGCTTTGTCCTAAATACACAGATAATATTGTAGTTGTTCCAGAACCTGATGAAGTCTTACAGAAAATGGGTTCTGAAATTAATGTTGTTGATTCTGGAAGAAAGATTATCATTTCCCAAAAAGTCATCGAAGCGTATTTTTTTTTTGTTTCTTTGCTTTTTGATTTGAAATTTAATTATTTTTTTTTTAATTAGCGTCCAAGAAAGAAGAAAGAATATGTTAACAGTAAAAATTCCCCATTAAACAACTTGAATTATTTAGATATATAAAATATAGATATTTTTTGAAAAAATAATAATTGTAATAATATAAATAAAAAATTTCTTTGTAATTAATTCTTTTTTTTCCTAAAATTATATTGTTGATTTTTTACAAAGCTACTTGAAGTAAATAGCAAAGAGAGGAAGGACTTGAGCTTTGTCAAAGACAACCAATTCATTTGCAACATTTCCATCAAGATTTCCTGTGATTGGATAGGCATCTTTGAAATTTCTCTTGTCCACTACCATTTCAATTTTTTTTTTTCAAAAAATGGAATGAACAAAATGAGAAAAAGGGAAGATGAAAATAGTAAAAAAGGAAAGAACCTAAAGTATAATGAGATTGATAACCCAATTTACATGGTCTTCTAATAAAACCTTCTGGATTTTCAATTATAACTGGTCCTTCAAGATATGGACTTTCCGTCACTAATTTCGAATTTCTTTTTAAAAGAAAAAAAAAAAAAAGGAAATGAAAGCAAACCAGGATAAACATTTCCAGGGGTAATCATACAAATGATAAAAGGTTTTCCATCAGGACTACCTTTTGCATATCTTGATGAATAAAATAATGAACTACTAAAATACATTCCTATTTATTTTGATTATTAATTTTTTTCTTTTCTATTTCTTCATCAAAAAATACATCCTATTATTTTTGATTTATTTTTGATGAAAAAATAGGAAATAAAAAAATAGTGCCTTGACCATAAAATCCAGCATCAGTTGCTCCTGTTGCTGCTAGACCTTTTTTAAATGAAAATCAAAATTAAAATTAACAAATAATTCAAAATATTGCAAACAAAAAGAAAAAGTAACCAGTTTGACAAATTTCATATAATGCAGTTTCACTTGTTCCATGTATCATTGGAATTGCATGTAACTATTTATTTCAAAATAAAAATAAAAATAAGGTTAATAGGAAAAGAATAAAATAACATAAAAAAAAGAATTGATACAAATTTTGAATGATTCCAATCAAAACCTTCAGCCATTTTACAATAATGATGATAGAATTTAAACTTTTGTGCAACATCATTCCCATTTTGCCAATCATCTTTCTTAAAAATTGCTGGACTTGCCCTTTGTTGATTAAAAAGTGAGGCTCTATGATGTTGAAATGAATCAAATAATTTTTGGTTAAAAAGAACATATGCTTTGTTCACTTGTTTCATATCTCCTCCAAAAAATGTTATTAATATTTCAAGTTTCTTTAAATATTCATTTTCATTGTCAACCACATTTTGTTTGTGATCTCGAAGTAAATATCTATTATATTTGGTTTCAATATATCCTTTTTCTTCCCATTTGGTTTTTTCATTTGGTTTTGTATCCCACCAACATTCATTATTTACATTTATTGAATCAGATATTGTTAAATTTGAAACTGAAGAAGAAGAAGAAAGGTTTGAATCAGACTGTGATTGAGTTGAAATTGAAACTTTAATTCTCATTCCTTCTTCTAAATCTTCCATATCATCCAAAACAAAATAATTTATATTTCTAATAAATTCTAAATCAAATTTTGTATTTCCTTCAAGCTTAAGTTTTGATCTAATATCATTTTCTAATTCTAATATTGTCTTTGCCATTGTCTTTAAAATATACAATTTTCCATTGTATTCGATTTCATAGGTTGATTCTAAATCAACGAAAAAAAAAGTATTTTATTGGTTTGTTATTATTTCATTTCCAGCTTTTGGAAAAAAAAAGAAAAGAAAAATACTTTTTGAAATTTCTTCTTTTTCAATCTTGTTATATTTTTTTCCAACTTCCATTTTCTTTTGGAATGATTCAATTAATTTAACAATATCTGTCTTTCCATTTTCTCTTGCCCAATCAAGACCAGTTTTTCCTTTCTTATCTTTTTTATTGATATCTATTTCTCTTCCACTCTCTAACATATATATCACCACTTCTATTTTTCCATTATAACAAGCACTATTAAAAGGTGTTTCTCCATAATTTGTTGTTTTAGTGATATCAACTCTTTCATTATTCAATAATAATTTCACAATTTCAATATGTCCTTGAGCACAAGTATACAAAAAAGGTGTCCAACCATTGTTATCTGCTTTATTGATATCAACTCTTTCATCATTTAATAATAATTCCATTATTTCAATACGTCCGTTGGCACAAGCACTAGAAAAAGGTGTTTCTCCATCATTATTTGCTTTATTGATATCAACTCTTTGATCATTTAATAATAATTTCACAATTTCAATATGTCCATTCCAACAAGTACGATGAAAAGGTGTCCAACCAGTATTATCTCCTTTATTGAAATCTACTCTATTATCATTTAATAACAATTTCACAATTTCAACCCGTCCATTTTGACATGCAACATAAAAAGGTGTTTGGAAATATTCATTCTCATTTTGCCAATTAGTGTTAATTTGTGAGTTTTGAAGTAAATTTTGAACTTCTTCAACTTGTCCATCTTTACATGCTTCCCAAAGTTGTTCTTCCATTGTTTTTCTTTGATCTTGTTTCTGCTCTTTGGGTTTGTTCTTTTCATTCTTTTGGCTTCATAAGAACTTAGTAACTTATACTGAATTTATAAAAAAAAAATTGACCAAATGGGAAACTTCCTTACAAATGATGTGAGGGAGGGTAAAAGTAAAGTAAAACAACATCACAATCACAAAAAAAAAAAAAAAAGGTTATTTAAAG
>Ga0209960_1003227_pt1 | contig 14536 bp, 14 predicted proteins | sample ThiBiot_500_plan_2_FD_183947 | JGI IMG/M metagenome (GOLD analysis project Ga0209960, IMG submission 183947) | Wastewater bioreactor microbial communities from Cape Town, South Africa - Thiocy_expt_500_plan (SPAdes) | ecosystem: Engineered > Bioreactor > Thiocyanate-remediating >... | reverse complement strand
ATTTTCTCTTTCTCTTTCTCTTTTTATTTCTATTTATTTTTTCTCTATTTATTTCTTACTTATTTATCTATTTTATTTTTTTTTTCAAAAAAGAAGATGAAAATCAACAATCTCATGATGCATTTGATGAAGACGTTATTGAAACCCCAACAACTCCAATTAAACTTTCTCCAAATGAAGAAAAAATTCTTGAGGAAGAAGAAAAAAGAATTGAGCAAGAAAGACATACGAAAGAAGAAGAAGCTAAAATGGTTATTTTGATTTTATTTTATTTATTCAAGTATTGATTTTTAATCATTTTTCCAAAAAAAAAAAAAAAAAATACAGCTTCTCGAAAAAAAGAAGAAAAATACTTTGAAAAATACATTAACTGGCACCTTACGTCGTCTTAGTAATCAACACTCTACTCCCACAATTAATGAAGTTTTTTCAAACTCTAATGAACAATCAAATTCTGGACCTCCACCTCCACCTCCTCAATCTGATTCTAGTTTTGGTGGTCCACCTCCACCTCCACCCCCATCTGATAATTTATCTGGAGGACCTCCACCACCACCACCTCCCCCTCCTCCACCAGGAATGGGTGGACCTCCACCTCCTCCACCACCTCCACCTCCACCCCCACCTCCTCCTGGAATGAGTGGATCTCCACCTCCTCCACCACCATCTGATAATAGTTCAGGAGGTCCACCACCACCTCCTCCCCCACCTCCCCCACCTGGAATGAGTGGATCTCCTCCTCCACCACCTCCATCTCAATCTGATGATAACCCTGGAATGGGAGGACCACCTCCACCTCCACCTCCTCCACCACCAGGAATGGGAGGACCACCACCCCCTCCACCTCCATCTCAATTTGATAATAGTTCAGGTGGACCTCCACCCCCTCCACCACCTTCTGATAATTTATCTGGAGGACCTCCACCACCACCTCCACCCCCACCACCACCAGGAATGGGGGGACCTCCACCACCACCCCAATCTGATAGCAGTTCAGGAATGGGAGGACCTCCACCCCCACCACCTCCACCTCCACCTGGAATGGGTGGTCCACCTCCTCCTCCACCTCCATCTGATAATGGTTCAGGAATGGGAGGACCTCCACCACCTCCACCTCCACCTGGAATGGGAGGACCTCCTCCTCCACCACCACCTCCTGCAGCTTCTTCTGGAGGTGGAGGATTAGCTGCACTCTTGGCAAAAGGATTAAAGATGGGCTCCAAAAAAGAGACTCCACCTGCTAATCGAGATCCTCCACCTCCTGGACCAGCTGATGGAGGAAGTATTGCAAATGCTATATTAAATCGTCCAGCATTAAGAAAAACTGGAGCTTCAGCTGCAGCTTCTGGAGATAAAGGAGCACGAAATCCTCCTTCACCAGGTCCAGCTGATGGAGGAAGTATTGCTAATTCAATATTAAATAGACCTGCACTCAAAAAAACAGGAAGTTCACCAGCAGTTGAACAAAATTCAAATAATCAATCACATTCACCTCCACCACCTCAACCCAGTTCTACTTCAAATTCATTCAATCGTCCAGCTTCTAGTCAAACTTCAAATGCCAATAAATTTCTTCCAACAACTACAAAGGAACCCACAGGATCTAAATTCCCAGCTTTAAGAAGGACAGGAAGTTCCCTTTTACATTCAGAAGAACTTCCTACTCCACCCCCAGAAACAATGCCACAAACAATTCCACAAAATATAAATTCCCAACAATTTATTCCACCCCAACAACAGCAACAACAACAACAACAATATATGCAACCTCAACAACCTATGATGAATCCACCACAACAACAGCAACAATTTATTCAACCTCAACAACAATACATGCAACCCCAACAATATATGCAACAAATGCAAATGCCACAAATGCAACAGATGCAACAACCTATGATGAACTCTCAATTTATGCAATTCCAACCACAACAACAACAACAATTCATGACTCCTCAACAACAACAACAATACATGCAACAAATGCAATATATGCAACAAATGCAACTTCTTCAAATGCAACAAATGCAACAAATGCAGCAAATGCCACAAATGCAGCAACAGATGCAACAAATGCCACAAATGCAGCAAATGCAACAGATGCCTCAGATGCAACAAATGCAACAACAACAACAACCTCAAGTTCAACAAAATTTTGTTCAAAATCAACCAGTTAATAATGTAACACAAGCCACAAGTACGAATTATACAACACCAACAGTAAAAACGACACCTTCAATTGATAGCAAGATCCAAACTCCACAAGCTAAGAAAGTTGGAAGTCCTTCAACTGTAAAATCAAATGAGAGTTCGGATGGAATGTCTGATGAACTTAGAAATGCATTCAGGAGGAGAGGAGTTCAGTGAGGATGAAAAGAAAAAAATTTATAAAATATAAAAAAAACAATTTTGTACAACAAATATTGAAAGAATCTTTCTTTTATACATTTATTATTGTTATTTTTTAGACAATTTTTTTTTCTTTCATTATTCTTATTTATTTATTCCTTTTTTGATAACTTCCACAATCTATCCAATAAACTTTTTGGTTGTTCTTGTGGGATTCCATTCCTTGGTTCAATTACAAGTGAGATATCATAAAGTTCTTTCAATGGAGTATTTAATGCTTCCATTGAAACAAGTAAATTATTTTTAACTGAAACATTCACTGGGAAATCATATAAACAAGTTTTTTGAAATTCTAAAAATTGAGAAAGTACATGATACAAGAGACTTCTTTTGGACCAATGAATCAATCCATCAGGAGTAAAATCAGGATTTCCATCTTCCACAAATGTAATATCACTTAAAATTAATCCTCTATTATTGATTTTTTTTTTTCAAAAGGAAAGAAAAGAAAAAGAAAAAGAAAAGGAAAAGAAAAAGAACAAGAACAAGAAAAAAAAAAAAAAAAAATTTACATGAATGGAATTGCAGAACTATTTGATGACTTTAATTTTTCTCGATAATGTTTAAACGAATTTGATGAACTCATTTCTATTTGAATATCTTCGAATGCTTTTTTTACTTTTGGAGAAAGGTTTTTCTCTGTAAATTTTAATCGAGCAACTGCAGCGACTGATAATCCTCCTAAGACTCCCATTACTCCATTAAAATTACGAAGAGAAAGTAATTGCTTTATTATTATTATTATTTTGAATTTGAATTTAAATGAAAAAAAAAAAAAAAAAATGAAAAAAAGACAATGTATACCTGGCCTAAAAGAATCATATTTGACATAATTTTTCTTCGTTTCTTTAAAATAGGTTCCTTACAAATGGCATTGGCAACCCAAATTGAGATTTTATTCGTATAATTTATTAATCTAATTAAATTTGGTGAAAGTTTTACTGCATTTGGTTTATTCCAAGATTGACCTGCAAGTTCATATAACTTTTTTTTTTTTTAATTGTTACGGAGAATGAAAAAAATGAAATAGTTGAGTTAATAATATTACCCGAATCGCTTTAAATAACTCTGCACCAACTAACGTAATTTGTTGAGCAATTTCAGTTGGATCAAAATGTGCAAGAGATAAATACGATTTCTTGAAAAATTAATTGTTTTAGCCTTTAAATGATTTTCTGAAAAAAAAAAAAAAAAAAAAAAACTTACAACTGCTATATTAGATGTTATAGGCATGTCACCAAGACCAGATTGTTGACTTTCTGCATTTTGTTGTGCAAGCTTTTGATGATATTTGAATCCTTCTCCAGTAATCTTTTTTTTGAAAAAAAATATTTCAAGTTTAGTTGAAAAAAGAGAAAAGAAAAAAGAAAAGAAAAAGAAAAAGAAAGAAAAAGAAAAAGAAAAGAAGTAAAATTCGAACATATAAAGTTAAAACTCTTCTCAAGTTTGTTGAAAGATATTCAGAATCTTGAACTACTCGGTTGTCAATAAAATGAAAAAGATCTTCAATTAAACCTGGATTATTTGCTAAATCTTGATCATATCTTTCAACAACCCATTTTTTTCTAATAAAATGAGAATTAGGAAGATCAATGAAAAATGAAAAAAGAAAAAGGAAAGAAAATTACAATAGATTGCACACCCGAATTTGAACAGGAGTTTTAAGTTGCATATCATATTTCTTTTTCTCTTCAACTCCTTTTTGAGGACATTCAGGAACTTCATATCTTTTTTTATTATGGAATTTACTTTTAATAAAGAAGAAGAAGAAAAGAAGAAAATTTTACCTCTCAATTAATTTACGAACAAAAATTTCGGGTTTTGTGAATGTTTGCATTGTTAACATAAATGTTCGATAAAAATCAGATGCTTTGATAATTTAATAATACTTTAAAATGATTTCCTTTTTTTTTTTCTTTGTAAAAATTACCTGCCAGAGCATCTGGAGATGTAGAAGTTAATCGAATAAGTAATTGATTTAATGAAGCTGCTTGAATCTATTTTTCAAATCAGAGAAAATAAAATAAAAAATAAATAAAATAAAAAATAAAAATAAAATAAACAAAAAATAAAAATTTTACTTGCATTTTTCCAACACTTTGTTCGAAAACTAATCCACCCCAATTTTCTTTCCAAATATTCCTTGAATCATCTGCCTCTTTTTCAGGTGTTTCCTGAAATTTTTTTCATTCAAATCTCTTGAAAATAGTATCAAAAATAAAAAATAAAAATACTTCTGCTGCATAAAACCAACTTGCTGGATGAAGATTTTCCAATTCTTTGTTACGTTCTAATTCTTGTTCTTTTTGCTCCTCTTCTTTTTCATCTTCATTAACTTCTTTAATTCCTTCTTGGAATTTATTTTGTCTTCCTGAAACTTGAAGTTCTTCTTGATCAATTTCACTATTGGACCCACTTTTTATTGAGAGATTCTATTCATATTAATAGAATATTAAATATACATTTAATATTAATATCTTATAACTTATTTCTCACCTCCACTTCATTCAAAGACTCAGCAGAACTTCGAGCACTTCGAATTTCTATTTGAAAAAGAAATCATTAAAAAAAAATCATGAAACTCAAAAATTAAATTTCAAAAAAGTTAACCTTTAGATGTTCTTTTTGAACTCTTAAGAGTTGGATATTGATTTGAAAGTCGTTTTCCATTTTCAATATTTTGATCCTCTTCAAATTGATCACTTTCTGGTAGAACTACTGAAACAAGTTTTATTAAATCTGATATCTTTTCACAAATTCGGGTCACTTTTTCTTTATTTTCATCCGAATAACCATTGAGTTCTAAACTAGTTTGGAAATAAACAAGTTCTCCTTTAGATTCTTCTAAAGAAATAGCAACTTTTGAATCAAAACTTTCTAATAACTAATATTGATTGAAAAAAAAAAAAAAAAAAAAAAATTTATTAATTTAAAAAAAAAAACAAAAAAAAAAAAAAAAAAAAAAAATGGAAAAAAGAAAAAAAAAAAAAAAAAAAAAAAAAAAAAAAAAAATACTCTTGGAATCACGAAACAAAAAAAAAAAAGAAAGAAAAAAGGAGACAATAGTCAGTTGTCAAAAAAGATTCCATTTGTGGATGATTGTACCTTTTGGGGGGCTTTACGATTCTTTGTTCGTAACAAAGCGAACTGTTATTTTTTTGATTAAAATAATATCAAAGAAAACTAAATAGAAATGAAATGAAATGAAAAAGAACAGAAACTAATACAAATCCAAATACATATACAGATCTTCAATAAAAGAAAATCAACTTCAAATAAAATAAAAGGAGAGAATTGAAATCAAAAATGAAAACGAAAGACAAAAATGAAAAAAAAAAAAAAGAAAGAATCATTGAAAAATGACTTTTTTTGTCTAAAAAGGAATTATCAAATCAAAAAAGGAATGAGGCAGCCAAAAAAACCAAAAAAAAAAAAAACCTTACAAACGAGAAAATGTTGCAATAAAGAGGAGGTGAATTGTGTTGAATAATGAAAAAAAAAAACAGGATTTTATTATCTATTCTTGTTATTTTTTAATTTTAGTTTTCGTTGGAAAAAAAAAAAAAAGAAATGTTCTGAATACCTAACATCAAGATTTTCATAAGGGTTGTTTTTTGACGATTAACGCATGATAGAATCTAGCTGGCAATAACAGGATGAGATTTAACGATTCACATTTAGAAAAATAATCCAAAAAAAAAAAAAAAAACTCTTTCAAATCAAAGGTTCCTAATTTCTTTCACATCATTGCAAATTGCTACAAAAACTTAAAAGGCGATATATCTCCAAATAACCTTGCGAGAAGAGAAGCACAAATCATGTCTGTTTATAAAATCACTTTCAAAAAAAATTTCTTGATTTCTTCTATGAGATGCCTTCAATACCAACCAAGGTGCAAAATATCTTCAAATAAACAACTAGAGGACATTCAATTAAAAACCACCAACATTAAAAAATTGTTACTACAAGGTTTTTTTTTTTTTTCATTAGAACAAGGTTTGATTTGAGTCGTTATTTTTTAATTTTCTAAAATGCTTTTTTCAAAAAAATAAAAAATAAAATAAATGAAGCATCCTTAAAGAAGAATGGACAGAAAAAAGAAAAGATTGAACCGCAAGCAAAACAATAATCATAATTGAAAGTTCCTGATGTCATGGATTGGTTAATTGGATTAAAGAATTCAAAATCAAAAATGGATAACATTCTTCTGCCTTGTATTTCAACTAGAACATTTCAATTAGAAAAACGAAGTTTAAAGTTTTCTATGAGAAAAAAAAATTGAAAAAAGAATGAATACCTTTTGACATAACTTCAACAACCATGCAAACTCAAGAAACTTTCAGAAAGAGAACTCTACACATGTCTTTACAAATAGGAAACACTATTCAACTATTTATTTATCGAAGAAATTGTTGCAAATGCGAATCCATTTTAATATTGAAAACCAGCCTGGCAAATTGTGCGGCATATCCAACCCTAAAATCAAAATTTCCTTCTGAGAGGAACAGAAACTCAAAAGTTTTTTTGTTTCTCCAACTTATGTCTTAAAAACTAAAGAAGACAACAACAAACCTAACATCATACTTTTTATCCTAAATCCTTCCACATCAACTCCAACAAACTCAACACAATATATAACACCTTCAATCCAACATCTCCAATAATTAAGAAATCATTGAAATTTGAATTTTTTTTCAAGTTTTTTTTTGGGGGGAATTTTTTTTTTTTTTTTTTTTGGTTAGGATAACGTCATCAACTTTTGTTCTAAGTGATTTCCCTCCATTCACCACTTATCCAACTTATAACCAACATTGAATACTCTTAACTTACACTTAATTGATTTAAAGCTCTTTAAATTCATCAACTAATTGTATAAAATTTGATATTTTTTGATAGTTTTTGGTTTTTTTTTTTTTCATTCAGAAATTACATATTTTTTCTTTTTATGTGATTCCCGCCCCTTTTGTTCAGTTTGACATTTTGCTATTCAGTTTATTATACAACAAAGCATTCTTTTTACTTCATTTTATAATTTTTATAATAATAATATTGATAACTTATAACTTTACTTTTTATTTTTGTTTTGAATTGTTCAAGGTTCAACAAAACAACCCTAATAGGTCACAATACCACCCCTTAGCTTGGAAATAACAAAAACAAACTGAATTTAACTGGAGTCTAATTGAAACAAAAGCTACTTGAAAAGTATTAAGAGACTGTATTTTAAATATTGGAAATTAAAAAGCTTTTTTTTTTTTTTTGAATTGGAAAGAAGGAAGGAATTGGAAAAGATAAAAAGATGGAGACGAGTGACTTGAAAACACCATCCTTCTGGAGTAAGTTTTATTCTTCTTTTTCTCTTTTAAAACTTAAAAAAACAAATTATAAATTAATATAAAATCAATATTATAAAAACCTTTCTGATTTTATAATAATAATTAAACAATTTTTTTTTTTTAAAAAAAAAGGTATACCGACACCAACTTTACCAACATTACAAACTCCAAGTCTGCCAACTTCTGATTTTCTCAAACTAGAAGAAAATCCTTTTGATAAAAGTTTTAGCTTTGCTGCAAAAACTCCAACTAAAAGTGATGAGGTTTGTTTGTTCTTTGTTTCTTTTAAAACTTTAAACAACAACACAATAATGATAAAATAAAAAAAAAAAAAAAAAAAGCCCCCTTCAAAAGTTGATCAACAAAGTTTAAATGAGAATGAGAATAATAATCTTTCAAAAATTGACAATAAACCAGAGCCAAATCCACAAATGGGATTCTATAGTAATAATCCTAGTTTACCAACATTTTCTCGAACATCAGTAACAAAATCACGTTCTATGTCAATGGATGCATTAACTGCTGTCATTGAAATGGATAGAACTAATTTTTCAGAAACGACCAACTCAATCCCAACTTCTCCTTCACAACAAATGGGACATCCACTTTATTCTGGTAATAATTCAATGGATATAATGTCCCAACTCCAAAATGGATCAATTTCATCACAACCAAACTCACAAAATCCTAGTCGCCCTACTTCCCCAACTACTACTTCCTCTACTACTACTACTACCACTACTACTTCTACAACAATTACTTCATTACAACCATATCATCCTGAATATCAAAGTGAAGATCAACAAGAAGGAAAACAAAAGTCGAAAAAGAGAGGCCCAAAAAAACAAGATAGCTCAAAAGCGGCAGCAAATGATCCAGAAAAGAGAGCAAAATTTCTTGAACGAAATCGAAAAGCTGCTCAAAAATGTCGACAAAAGAAGAAGGATTTAATGTCAAGATTACAAAAGGAAACTGCGGAGCTAGAACAAACACATCAACAACTTAAAATTGAAATTGAGAAATTGCAACAAACAAATTCGATAATGAGAAATTTATTAAGTGAGCATCGTAATTGTCCTGTAAATGCAAAAATTGCATTGCAAAAAACTTTATCTTTTTAATCACCTTGTACCAATTAATATTTTGAATAAATGATACTTTTAGACAAATTTCCTCTCAAATTTTTCAAAAAAAATATAATTAAATAATTAAATTTTGATGTATTTATTTTACAAATTTTTTTTTTTGAAAAGTACAATTTGATTTTTTTTTTTTTTTTTAATTAAGGAAATATTTTACATGTTTAAGAAGTGAATGTTCAAAAGCCTCTGAACTAACGAAATCAAAATCGAGACCAAACATTCTTCGAACAAGAACCATTTGAAGTTCTTGAGGAAGAGAGGAAGCAATTCTTAAAAATCGAAGATAATTTTGTTTTTCTTCATCAACAGTTTCAATTGGTTTTAGATAGTTATCAGAAATAAGTACAATTAATCCAAAATAATCTGAAGCTTTTGTATCTTTTATTGATAATTAGAAAAGAAGAAAAAAGTTTTTTTAAAAAAAAAAGAAATTATGAATAATAATAAAATAAAATCAACTAAGTAAAATAAATAGTCATCAAAAGTAATACCTAGAATTTGTGATTCTCTTTGTAATTTATAAATTGTATCAAGTCTATTACTTTCATACGCACAAAGTAAATCAGAAATTTGAATATATCCTTTCATTTTTGCCAAGACTTTAGCATTTCTTCCTTTCCATTTAAGATCCATATCAATTTCTTTCTCACATGAAAGTATCCATTTTACAATTGATAACTTACCATTTAAACAAGCAACAATTAAAGAGGTTTTCCCCTCATTTGAAACATGATTCACTTCAACTCTTGAATCAGAAAGTAGGACTCTAACAATATCAGAATGTCCTTGATTACATGCTAGAAGCAAAGGGGTCTCACCTTGTAAATTCCATTGGTTTAAAACTAACTTTGATTTTTTGAGTAACTCCTTGACAATTTCCAAGTGACCATTTTGACATGCAACATGAAGAGGAGAAAATCTCTCAGAATTAAACTGATTTATATTTATCTCAGGATATTTTAGTAATTCTTGAATAACATCAAAATGTCCTTCCTCACATGCAACATAAAATGGGCTCCTTCCATCAGTACTTGCAGAATTTTTTCGAACATTTGGGGTTTCAATTAATACTTTTATGACCTCTAAATGTCCAGATTCGCCAGCTAAAAAAAGTGGTGTTTCTCCATATTGTGTCGAAAGATTAACATCTATTTGGGGGTGATTTAAAAGCTCTTGAATTATGTCTAAAAATCCTCTTTCTGATGAGATACATAAAGGAGTTTTGCCTTTACAACTTAAGTTTACATCAATATTTGGTTTATCTAGAAATTGTTTCACAATATCAATTCTTTGATCTTCACATGCCATATAAAGGATTGAAGATTTTGTTTTAGGGTTAATCCAATTAAGATCCAGATCTTCATTTTGAAGAAGTTTTTCAATTGTATTCATATCATTGTCAATATAAGAATCCCAAAGCCATTCCTCTATCATAAATTTAATTCTTTTTTTCAAAAAATTTTTAACTTATCATTTTAATTTTAATTTTAATTGTAACTTAGCTAATTTCTTTCTTCGAAAAAATAAAATAAAAAGAAAAATAAAAGAAAATAAAAATTAACCAAAATATTTTAATCCTTGGCGAAGACGTTCAGTTGTATATCCAGGTTTTGATTGATAAGAAGAAAGAAGTAAGAAAACATCATGATGTCCCATGATTTGTGCAGCATCTAAAGGTGAAAGGTAATCTTTTGTTGCTTTTGAATACAACTCCAAATCTTTTGGAAGATTCCATTTGATAGCCATACTCAATCCTTTTTGACGATTCGCAGTTGAAGAAAGATCAATCTCTCTTCCACTTGCAATCAAATACTTTATTAATTCAAAATTTCCTTCAGTACTTAAAATAAATATTGGAGATTCTCCTTTCTCCATCTTCTTATTAATATCCACTCTCTCATTCCTCACCATTCTCTTTACAATCTCCTCATGTCCTTTCCAACAAGCAATTGCAAATGGTGTTGTTCCATAATAATCACCTTTATTTACATCCACTTTCTCATTCCCTAACAACACCTTCAACGCTTCCACCTTCTTCAATTCACAGACTCGATAAAATGCTGTCAATCCATCTTGAATAGGTTCATTCACCTCAATTCTCTCATCTTTGAGCAATATCTCCAGTGCTTCCTTTTTATCATATAAACAAGCATATGAGAAGGCATTAACACCGTTCTCCATAGGTTGATTGAGGTCGAATTCATCATTGAATTGGGTTAGGAAGGAGGAGATGTTGGAGGGATCTTCGTAGAGAACAAGTTGACAAAACCTCTCCGTCATCACTTATTACGATGTTGTTTTTGTTTTTTTAATTTTTTTTCTCAAAATATTAAGTCAGTGATCTCCTCCCATTGAGTTGAATTGAATTGAATTGATGCTTCAAACCAACATTTTGATTCTTTGATTCATTGATTCACACAAGGACCTTTAGGATTCTTCTTCTTTATTCTTATTGATTTTCTTTGAGTTATATTGGATTGAAATTAATTTTAAATGAAATGGTTTCGTTATTAAATGTTATGATTGCCATTGTTGCTTCAACCGTGCCTTGGTTTATTGATTCATTAACTACTGATTGGAAATAGATTGTTTCAATTTTTTTGTTTTTCCGAATGTTTGATAGAGAAAATTCAAACATTCATTCATTTACTAATAAATTTTATTTTTTGAAGTTTAAATCAATAAACTTAGGTTAAGAATCTCAAATCAGTTGATAGAAGGATGGCATCAAAAGGAAAAGGAAAAGAAGTAGAAAGAGAAAGAGAAATAGACTTGGAATGTACATTATGCAAAGATACATTTAGAGAACCAAAAACATTAGGATGTCTTCATTCATTTTGTTTAGAATGTTTAGAAATTTATGTGGAAAGAAATCATTCAAATATTGAATTAAAATGTCCAATTTGTCGAACTCCTTTTCAAATCCAACAAAATCAAAACCAAAACCAAAACCAAAACCAAAATCAAAAACAACAATTATCAAATCTCCCAACTGATACATTTCTTCTTAATACCTTAACTACTTATAATGAATTATCAAATTCAATTTCACAACAGAAAAAAAAACAAAAATTAATGTGTTTTGATGAAGAAAATGAAGCAACATCTTATTGTTTGGATTGCCAAGATTACTTTTGTGAAGCATGTACAACTCTTCATCAAAAAGCCAAAATGTCAAAAAATCATCAATTGATCTCAATTGAGGAAATGAAAGATGAAGATCAAATTAAATCAATTACAAAATCAAATCCACAAATTTATTGTCAAATTCATCAACAAGAAGAAATCAAATTGTTATGCGAAGATTGTAAATTAACAATCTGTTCGTTGTGTGTTGATAAACATCCATCTCACAAAATTTCCACTCTTCTAAGCAACAATATTGGAAATGAAAAACAATTATTAACTAACTTAGTCAAAAAGGTATAACTTTCTTTTCTTTTTCTTCTTTTCTTCTTCTTTTTTCTTTTTTTCTTTTTTCTTTTTTTCTTTTTCTTTTTTCGTTTTCTTTTCTTTTCTTTTTTATATTTTTAATGATTTGTTTATTAAAATAAAAAAATCATAAAAGGTAAAACCTAAAGAGAAAAAATTAAGAGAAGGAATAAATAAATGTGAGGAGATGATTCAACAATTAGAAATCAATTCAACAACAACTCAAACTCAAATTAATGAACTTTTCAACAAAATTAGAATCAAATTGGATGAAAAAGAACAAGAATTATTGAATAAATTAGAGGAAATTGAGAAATATAAAAAGAAAGGATTAGAACTTCAAATAGAAGAATTAAATTTTGGAATTGAAAGTATTATTGGATCTTGTCAAATGATCGAACATTCAATTTCTTTATCAAATGAGAATAAGAGTGACATTCAATTAATTTCAATGAAAAATTTATATGAATCAAGATTAAATTATTTATCAACTAATATTTGGAGAATTGAACCTTGTCATAATCCTTTTATTGATTTTATTAGTTTGAAAAATGAAGAAGAATCGATTTATTTAAATATTTTAAATCTTGGAGTAATTGATTCAAATGAAGTTTCAGCTGAAAAATGTTTAATTTTAAGAGACGAAAAAGAAAGAATATTTAAAAACAAAGAATTTAAATTTAAGATAATTAGTTATTCAAAAGATGGAAATGAAATGAGAAATGGAGGAAATGGAATGAATTTTGGAATTAAAATTGAAAACGAATTAAAGAATCAAAAGAATGAGAAATATGAATGGAAAATTATGGATTTGAATAATGGAAGATATGAAGTGAAAATGAAATTGAAAGATGAAGGAAAATATTTAATTTTTGTTCAATTTAATGATATTGATCTTCCTTCTTCTCCTTTGCATATTCAAGTATTTCCCAAATTGAAACCAAGAAATTATAACGAAATCAATCAACCAAAATTAACATTCGGATCGTTTGGAAATGGAAATGGCCAATTTGATTTCTCATATGGAGTAACAACAGATTTAAATGGAAATATTCTTGTTTGTGATAGAGACAATCATAGAGTACAAATATTTGATTTAAATGGAAAATTTATTTTAACATTTGGAACAAAAGGAAATGGAAATGGTCAATTTGATCAACCATGGGGGATAGCCATTAATTCAAAAGGAAATATTGTTGTGAGTGAATTTAAGAATAATAGAATTCAAGTATTTGATTCAAAAGGAAATTTTATTTCAAAATTTGGGTCAAATGGAAATGGAAATGGTCAATTTAATGGTCCAGAGGAAGTATGTGTTGATTTTAATGATAATATTTTTGTTTGTGATTATAATAATAATAGAATTCAAATGTTTGATTCAAATGGAAATTTCATTTCAACTTTTGGCTCACAAGGAAATGGAAATGGTCAATTTTATGGACCAGCTGGAATAACAATCAATTCAAAAGGAAACATTCTTGTGAGTGAATTTAATAATAATAGAATTCAAGTATTTGATTCAAAAGGAAGTTTTATTTCAAAATTTGGGTCAAAAGGAAATGAAAATGACCAACTCAGTAACCCATGGGGAATTTGTACTGATCAAAATGATAATATTTTTGTTTGTGACTTTAATAATGATAGAATTCAGATATTTGATTCAAATGGAGTTTATATCACACAATTTAGAACGGGGAAGTCAAGAGCCATCACAATCAATCACAATACTCAAAATATTATTACTTGTAGTGATAACAAAGTTTCAATTTTTTGAACGAACCAAGACCCACTTGAAATAAAATAAGACTATTTAAATTTTGAGACTTTTATATGATAATTTCATATCCATTTTTTTTTTTGTTATTGAAATGGAACACCAAAGAAAGAATGAAGGTGAAGTTCGGAAAGATCAATCTCTTGAATGATCCGTTTCTTGAATAATTCGCTTCTTTATTGAACATCTATTTTTGTTTGATTCTCAAACCAGTAGCATCTTTAAGATCATCGTAATCATCGGCAACATAATACTCTCCATCATGATCCATGTATTCAATTTCAAAAGTTTGCAACTCGAGTTTGAATCTCCTGTGAACATCCATTTTAATTTCTTCAAGTGTTAAACAATTCTTGATTTTATATTTCGATTCTTCATGATTCAAAATGAAAGTAATGGTTTTGTCTAAATTTATTGGGAGACATTTCAATTTAAAGAAAAAG
>Ga0209960_1003226_pt1 | contig 14536 bp, 11 predicted proteins | sample ThiBiot_500_plan_2_FD_183947 | JGI IMG/M metagenome (GOLD analysis project Ga0209960, IMG submission 183947) | Wastewater bioreactor microbial communities from Cape Town, South Africa - Thiocy_expt_500_plan (SPAdes) | ecosystem: Engineered > Bioreactor > Thiocyanate-remediating >... | reverse complement strand
AAAAAAAAAAAAAAAAAAAAAAAATAATACCAGTACAATTAAAACCATCTCCTTCATATCCATCTTTACATGTACAATTAAAACTTTCAGTTGTATATAAACAAAATCCATCTTCATGACATCCTCCATAAACCATTAAACATGCATCACCAACTTTTTTTTTTTGAATTGTTAAATATGAATCGTGATCATTTCTTTTATATTGGCCAAATCAAAGGAAAAAAAGAATAAAACCTTCACAAGAACCAAAAATAGGACCCCAATTTCCATTTGCATTATTTTGAATACAGACTCTAGAAATTGGACCACTATATCCTAGAGGACATTCACCATGAATTACTTCTCCATTTGCAATTGTTTCATCCCATTCTACATTTCCTTCATTTGGAATATATGAGCATCTTACGGCTAATTATTATTTATTTATTCTATTGATATTGGTTTAATTCTACTTTTGAATCAAAAAAATAGAAAAGGAATCAAACCAATATCACAATTTTCTCCAGTATACCCAGATAAACAACAACTATAAGTCTTTACTTCATTTAATCGAATTGAACAATTTTGAACTGGTAAACATCTTTCTGCTGGACAGTTTAAATCTTTTTTTTTAATTTTTTTTTAAAAATTGTATTCGGAAATAGTGATGTTTTTTTTTTTTTTAATTACCACAGAGATTCTTTGCTGTATTATAATCATGACTTTGAATGACTGAATAATCAAGAATTGGACAATCCCAATTATTGTATGCAATATACCTGAAATTGATTTTTTTATTTTTTTTATTATTCTTTTTTGATCATAACTTTCTTACAGTGTCGTTAAAGATGGCATTGATAAAAGGAAGCTTGGAATGGTTCCTGAAAGTTTGGTGTACCTCATATAACTATTATTTGGTTATCACTATTTAGAATATCAAAAAAATGGTGAATAAGTGTATTACAGTGATTCTAGATTTATTAAATTTTGAAATTCGGTTGGGATTGTTCCTGAAAGTAGTGCAGGTTCTGGTGGCAATCCTAGAGCGTGTGAGAATGAGAAGATTTGGCTATTTTATTTATTTTATTTTATTTATTTTATCTTTATTTTTGAATTCAAAATCAAAGAAACATTACATCTCTACCAAATTTGTCAGATTTCCAATTTCTGTAGGGATTGTTCCTGAGAGTTTATCTGATACGAAAGCTCTATTGTTTGTTGAATTTAATGACAAAGATAAATATCAAAAAAATACTTACAAAGCCGTTAAATTTTTCAAATTTCCAATTTCAGTTGGAATTGTCCCTAAAAGATCATTTGAGGCTAATACTCTAGAAAAAAAAAAATTTGTTTTTTTGAAGTTACAAAAGAAAATAAAATGAATATTATGGAAAATTGAGGTTTACAGATATATTAAATTTGTCATTTTTCCGAATTCAAATATTTCAGTTGGGATTGTTCCTAAATATTGAGCAGCAATTAAGTATCTATCATTTTTTTTGTTTTTTTTTCCCTTTGAAAAAAATGAAACTTGAAGAGAGAAAAAAACTAAACAATATTTTAAATATTTAAAACAAAAGATGGCCTTACAGGAGTTGTAAGCTAGGAACATTAATCTCTATTGGGATTGTCCCAGAAAGTTGGAGTGAAGCGATCCATCTATCATTTATTTATTTAGTTATTATTTTGAACAAGTTTAGTCTTCAAAAAAATCTGTGATATTTACAAAGTTTGTAAGCTTGGTAAATTCCAAATCTGAGTTGGAAGAGTTCCATTGAGATTATGACAGATTAAATGCCTTTTGTTGAACAAAAGAAGAGAAAATGATTATTATTGAAAAAACGAAGAAAAAAAAAAAACATAAAATGGATAATTGAGCTTACAAATTCTGTAAATTAATTAGATCTCCAATTTCTGTTGGGATAGTACCATTGATATTCTCACCCTCTATTTGTCTTTTTTTAAAAAAAAAGTGGTAGGTTAATATTTCAAAGAGAAGGATTGATTGATTGAAGAATTGTGATCTTACAAGGATGTTAAATTTTTTAAGTTTCCAATTTCTGTTGGAATATCTCCCCAAATTGTATCTGAACTTATAACCCTATTTTATTTTATTGCTCAAACAAGTTTTTTGTTTCAATTTTCAATTTTTGATTTCAATTTCAAAAGAGGATGAAATGTGTTATTACAATTGTTCTAAGTTAGTTAAACCTCCAAACTCTGAAGGAAAAGTCCCATCAATGTCACCAAGCTCTCTATTAAATGATTTTTCAATTAGTTGAATGAAATTTACGGACGAACAAGAAAAGCTTTTAAAAGAGGATACAATCCGATAACTCTTTGAGGATCTGAAGAATCACAAGTAATTTCATCTTGGTCACATAAATTATCTACATCCCAATTCAAAGTTTGAGAAGATAACGAATTATACCAGTCAGTTAATATCGTTTTATCATTTGAATCCAATTCACCTATTAAGAGTTTTTTAATATTGTTAATACATTTTTTAAAATACAATCCATTCTTTTTTTTTTTTTTCTGGATTGCTGTTGTTTCAAGAAGTAAATCAATGATTCATTCCTTTCCTTTCAACTCCTCTCTGATCTCTTTCAGAATTAGGATTTTTTGATTTGATTGAGTTATTGTATCACTCAAAGAAAAATAAAGAGTATTTTTAAAGATTTTACAGTGGAAATCAGAGTTGTTTCGAAAGGAATCTGAGAAGATGAAAGAAAAGACGAACAAACAAAAAATCCTCAGTCTATCTATTGTTTGTGGTAATGAAATCAGTTCAAACAAACAAATCTCAAACGGAATCAATAAATAAATCTACGAAACGAAATGAAAAATAATTTTTTTTTTTTTTCAAACAATCATAAACGAAATTGTAAAAAAAAAGTATAATTAGAAGAGAATTTCTAACCTAGAGAAAGTTGGAATAGAAGACTACAACAATAAGAGAGGAGCAGTAAAATGAATCGGTCAGTCAACATCGATAAATCAACCGAAAAATCAACCGAAAAAGTTCAATCAAACAAATCGATCAACTATGAATTCAACTATGGACATTCACAACTTGTTACAATTATCAATCAATACTTCTTAGTGATCCAAGAGCATCGACATCAAATTGAGAATGATAAAGAAGAGATACCATTCGCAATGGTAAAAGAATTGAGAATTGAGATTTGTTCAGTTGATCAAATATAAAAAACTTGATGTGAATAAGAAACCACTTTTTCATAACCAATTCAATTGATATTACCATCATTGAAAAGAGAAGAATCAGGGCTATCTAAAGAGGTCCAACTTGTCTTTGATTCAATGTATTTAGTCTTAAGTTATTAGGGTTTGTAATTCAAAGGTTTGTCAATTAGAAAAAAAAAAAAAAAAAAAAAAAAAAAAAAAAGCCAAATGGACGAGTTCGTTAGTGAAAGACAGCTGCTCCTCGCCTGCAAGTACGGTCGTATTCAAGAAGTTCAACAGCTCCTAACCAATCCTTCTCTGAACCCTAATTGTAAAGACAAGGATGGATTCACTCCATTTTATAACGCTTGTTGGAAAGACTCAATTGAAATTGTGAAATTCTTATTGAATGGCAAACGTGTGGAGATCAATTTGGCGATGAAAGAAGGTGAGACGCCATTATGGATTGCTTGTAATAAAGGACATGCAGATGTGGTGAGGTTGTTATTAAATGACCCTAAGGTGAATGTGAATAAGGAAAATAGTAAAGGACAAACACCTCTTTGGATTGCTTGTGAAAAAGGACTTATTGAGATTGTGAAGTTGTTATTAAATGATAAGAGAGTTGGTATCAACTATGCAGAGAGAGCAAAAGTTGGTGAGGATGAAATTCAAGGTGAGAATGATGGAAGAACACCTTTTCATGTTGCTTATGAGAGAGGATTTGATGAAATAGTTACATTATTGATAAATGATGAAAGATTTGATGTTAATAAAGAAGATGATGAAGGAAAAACACCTTTGTCCATCGCTTGTGAAGAAGAAGATGTTGACCTTGTGGAGTTTTTGCTGACTAAAGAAGATATTGATTTAAGCAAAGCAAATAATAAAGGTGAAACACCATTTTTCATTGCTTGTAAAAGTGGACAACTTGAGATTGTGGGAGAATTGTTATACGATGAAAGAGTTGAAATAAATCAAGCAAGAGACGATGGAACAACACCTCTCATGGCTGCAAGCTATTTAGGACATCTTGAAGTTGTTCAAAACATTTTGGCGAGTTCTATCGAAGTTGATTTGAATGCAAAAGATACAAATGGAAAAACTGCAATCACACTTCCAAAAAAGAAAGAAAAAAAGAAGATTGCTGAATTATTGGAAGCTTATAAAAATGATCCAGAAGAGACAAATGCAGTATTGAGAACATTTCTTGGTTTAGATGGTTTTTTTATTTTTTTATTTTTTTATTTTTTTATTTTATTTATTTTCAAACGATATATTAATTTTCTTGAATTCAAAGAAGAAGAGGAAGAAGAAGAAGAATATGAGGAAGAAGATTATGACGAAGACTATGAATACGAGGAGGAGGAGGAGGAGGAAGAAGATAATGATGGTGTTGATCAATTAGAAAGACAAAAAATTGAAGAAGAGAAGAGAAAATTGGAGGAAGAAAAGAAGGAATGGGAAGAAAGAAAGAAAAATGAAGAAATGGAAAAGATGAAATTTGAAGAAGAAAAAAAGAGATTTGAAGAAGAAAAGAAAAAGTTGGAAGAAGAAAGAAAAAATCAAGAATTGAAAGGTATTTTTTTTTTATCTTTTTATTTTAATTTTCCCTCTTTTTTTAAAAAAAAGAAAATTCAAAATAAATAAAATAAATAAAAATATCAGTATGTGAAATTCAATTCAATTACAATATATTCAAGTTGAGAACTAAAGCAAAAACATTTCAAGAATTAGAAAAGGACATTAAATCAAAAATTAAACTTGAAGAGAATGTTGAAATTGTTTTGGAATATGAAGAAAATGGGCAAACATATGTTTTCAGTGATATGAAAGATTTAGAAGATGGAATGACAATTAAAGTTTCAATTTCATCACAATCCGATTCTTCTCGTATTTTTCTTTTCTTTTCTCTCTCTCTCTCTCTTTCTTTTTTTTTTTCCAGAGCTTCTCTAATCAAAAGAAAAAAAATTTTTTTAAAAAAGATAATTCAACCGAAACTTCCGAACTTTCCAATTGGAATCAAATTATCCTCTTCCATCAATTCACAAAAAAGTCAGAGTTTCGAGTTGAAATTGAACCTGATGAAATTCCTCCACAATTTTTAGAACAAATCAAAGAATTAATGAAATCATTTTCAGAATTACAAACATGTGCAAGATTTCAAAAGACACCTTCAGGAATTGTATTTCAAGTGGATTTTATCTCAAAAAACAGAGCAGAAAAAGCATATAATCAACTCATAACCCTTCTTCAATCAAGTTAAGTTCCAAACTCCAAACATAATCAACTCCATTTCATAGTATGGATCGAATATTGCTCGAAAGAAAAAGTAGACTTCTATTGAAGAATGGAAATGGAAGTTGGATGTTGATTACTTACTTTCTCAACAAGAGTAATTCACTTTTTGTTTTGTTGAAGGAGAATAAACAAAATGGCAAACAAAAAATTAGATTTTCAATTTCAAATGTTAATTATTGATTTCGAATTGAACATTATAAAGTCTATTAGAATTACTTTCATCAAACCAAGTTGAGTCAAAGGAATTAGAATAAGTCTCAGATATCAATCCATTATTGCTTGGGTTTGAAGAGATTTGATTTGATTCCGTTTTTTTGAGATTTCCATTGTTCATCAATCGATTGCAATCAACAAAACTAGATCAAATTATGAGTTCTAATGTACCATGAGGGAAGTAAAGTAAAGTAAAGTAATTTTGAGTTAAGAGAACTATTGATTCAAAGAAATTCGAGTTAGAGTTAGAAATAGACGATGAAAAATGGAATCGATTCATGAAAAAAAAAAAAAAAAAAAAAAAAAAAATTAAAAAAAAAAAAAAAAAAAAAAAAAAAAACGCGCCAATTCACTTTAACACCTTTTTATAAGTAACAATTACAAAAAAGGTGTAAAAGGGATACATAAAAACAAAAAACAAAAATCTAATTATAACTTCCCCTGCTTGTCCTGGAGATTCAACAAGTAACTTAATTATAACTATAACTCTTTAACATCAACCTAACTTAAATTACAATAGATTCTAAATTTTTCTTTGGATTTCAGCATCAAAACATGACTACAAGGGAGGAATTAGCAGCGAAAGCGATTCAAACACAGTTGAGAAAGAAATTAACACTGAGATCGACTCAAAGACAACAAATCACATTAGAACTTCAACATACAGAGCGCTCTTATGTTGAGAATCTTAGGAATCTGTTAAATAATTATATTATTCCACTTAGGAATCCTCCATCACCGAGTGAGGCGATACTCAAAGTTGAGAAAGTGAAGGAATTGTTTGCTGGGATTGACCCTGTGTTACACCATCATGAGGAGATATTGAATCAGTTAACAATCAAGCTTAAGAATTGGACACCAAATATATCAATCAGTGATGTGTTTGAGGATGTTGCTGAGAAGGTTGGGAAAGCTTATTCGTTATTTACAAAAAATTTTAGTAAAGCGATTATATTTTTGCAATATCATGAGCAAAGGAATTCAAGATTTAGAGCGTTTTTGGAAATGAAGAAGATGGAGAGTGGGAGTAGATATGTGTTACAGGATTTATTAATTATGCCAATTCAGAGGTTCCCACATTATATATTGTTGTTACAAAGATTATCAAAAGTGACACCAGAGAATCATAATGATTATGTGCCTTTGAAGAAAGCTCAAGAGAGTGTGAAAAAAATTGCAATGTTAATTAATGAGAAACAATCAGAAGCTGATAATCTCAAGAAGTTATCTGAATTGGAAGAGAGGATGTCAGGAACTTGTCCTCCATTAGTGATTGAGAATAGAAAATTTGTGAAAGAGTTAAATGTAACAATGATTGTGAATGGATTAAGAGAGTTAAGGAAATTGTTTTTATTTTCAGATTCCTTGTTATGTGTTGAAAGAGGATCAAATTTTTTTCAGAAAAATATTCAATATGAATTTAATTGGATGTATCCATTGAATCAGGTTTATTATTTTTTAAAATAGTTTGGTTTCATCTTTTTCTTAATAATTAATCCAGGAGAAAAAAAAAAAAAATTCAAATTAGATTTCATTTGAACCTCTTCAAGAAAAAGTTTATGGCGAAAATTATCAAAACCCTGGTTCAGTATTAACTCATTTAACTGATTATTATCTTTCTGTGAAAAAAGAAACCCTCAAAAAGAATGCTTTAGCTCATTTAAATAAACAAACAACTGGAATTTTAATTTTAATTCAAAATGCCAAAGAAATTAAAAAAAGGTTTATATTCACTTTATTATTATCTATTATCTATTACTTATTATTTGTTAATCCCTTACAAAAAAAAATAAGATATATTATTGCTGTTGATGATGAGGATGTCCGAGAATCATTTTTAAAAGATGTTAATATTTTAATGAAGGTTTCTTTTTCTTTTTCATTCATTTTTTTAAAAAAAAAACAGTAAATTGAATCGTTGTTAATTAATAACTAGAATCCATTTGATCATGAAAAACATTTACCTGGTGTAATTAAAATATTTAATGGAAATTCTATTGATACTGAATCAGCTTATAAATCTTTCTATGTTAGAGGAGAAACAACAAGTTTGGAAGTTATTGATTTAGCATTAAAAAGAAATAATAAATTATCTGAATCAGCTGATAATTATATTATTGTTCTTCAAGAAAATGGAGAAGGTTAATTTTTTATTAAATCAAGGACTATTTATTGACTCCAATATTTAAATATAGTTAAACGTGAATTGCTTCCAAATGATCTTCCTCTTGTCCTCGTTTCAAATGAATTCAATGATAAAAAGGATTTAAAATTAGTTTTACATCACAAAGATTATAAGAATTTGAAACCAAAAGTATTTGATTTTTTTTTTCTTTTTTTCAAAAAAAACAAACAAACTCAAACTCATATTATTAACTTTTTAGGTTCAAGAAACAATTTCAAAGATTAAAATACATTGTGATGGATCAATAATAAGGTTCAAAATTATTCTCATTTTATTTAATTTTTTTATTTTTCTAATTCTATTATTTAGAAATGGTGAACCTGGTGAATCAAATTTTGAGACAAAAGATAACCCAACAGTATCAGAGCTTCTTCAAAAAGCAATTGTAAAATATGGTTTAGAACCAAAATCAAATTATTTCCTGTATTTATATTGTCAAGAAACCGGTTTCTATTTATTTATTTATTTATTATTATGGAAATGTTTCCTTCTAATTTTCAAAAAAAAAAAAATTAAAGGTGCTTTACGGAAATTGAGAAGTCATGAAAATATTATTACTGCAAGAGATGAAGTAATGATGCAAAATATGATCAGAAAAGGGTAATTTTTGATTTTTCAATTTGACTTGTCTCTTGGTTCATTTAAAAAAAAAAAATTCAAAATCGTAGAGGGTCAGCTCATGTTAATATCAAATGTTTGTTAAAAGAGGTATTCCTTTAATTTTTTGTTTTAAAAAAATTGAATAAACTAAAATTTCTCTCTTTTTATTTTTAGCATCCTAATGAAAAGCCAAAAATATTTCCAATCAGAGTTTATGCGGATAAAGCATTTCCTGGTGAAAGCTACAAATCCATTCCAGGTATTTTCTTTCTATTCTTCTTTTAAATAAGATAAATTGAAAAAAAAATAGCAACTGCCATTAGTACTGCAAGAGATATTTTAGAATCAATTTTGAAAAAATTTAAAGATATTCTTCAAGGTTTGACAGTTGATGATCTTGTATTATTTCAATTAACAGAAAATGGAGAAGGTTTTAAATTTTTAATTGCTTCTATCATTTTGAAAAATCCTTTTTAATATATAAATTAATAGAAACTCTTGTGTATCATGATGAAATTCTTCCAACCAAAACGAAAGATTTTTTATTCCAAAGAAAAAATATTGGAAATGTAGATAAAATTGAAAATGAAGTTCCTCAAAATAATAATGGAAATGAAGGAGTTGTAAATGCAGAACTTATTGAAAAGATTAAAATGGAATTACTTGAAGTCCAACCAGAAAATGAATCCCTTCAAGAACATGCTCCTGATGAATTGGAGAAAGATAATTTAATTCAAAGTTTTAGTTCAGATAAAAATAAGGTTTCGTTTTTTTTTTTTCCCTCTTTTCTGATTTTCAATTCTTTTAATCATTTTAGGATGATGTGAGATTTTTGAGTCTATTTGATGTCGAAAATGAACTTTTTGATATTGAAAATGAACTTTCTATTATTGAAGCAAAACTTTCGATAATTGATGCTAGATAATAATTATTGTTTTTTTTAAAAAAATAAATCAAGAAATTAATAATGAAAAAATGTTTTTGTTGTTTTTTGAAAAAAAATTGTATTTTAAGCTTGTTGTTGTTGAACATAAATGGGTCTTGGACGATCAACAGCAGCAATAAATTGTAAAATGATGAAAATAAATCCAACAATAATAATAAAGATTCCAGCAATGAATAAAAATAATGGAATTCCAGAATTTGCTGGTGCAGGTAATATTAAACATCCCAAGCTAAAAAATTTTTTATTTTTATTTTATTATTTTATTTTATTTTGGATTTTAAACTAGATTTTAATTTTTTTTTTAAAAAAAACAAAATGAATCAGAAAAACTTACAATAAATACCATAATCCTCTTCCAAGGAAAGTTGAAATGAATCCAATGTATGCATGCATAAAGGTTGGGAGCTTAAACTCAGCCAAGAGAAGAAGAAGTCCAAAAAGTCTAATTTTATATTAATTTTAATTTTATTTTATAAGTTATTCATTGATTGATTGATTGATTTCAAAGGTTAATAGGATTCTTGTATTGAGATCAAAGGTTAATCATATTGAAATTGAGATTTGAAATTGAAATTGGAATTAATAAATTATAAATAAGAAATCAAATATTACGTTAAATAAGCCCCAACAATGAATCTTGAAAAGCCATCGATACCAGCTCCAACAGCTCCAATACAGATGAGGACTCCAGCAGTAGTAATAAGTGCTGCAACAATAAAGTTAACAATGTTGAGAAGAAGACTACAAGTTGAACGGCCCATTATTATAGATGTCTTTCAATCCTATTATTTAATTTTACAATAAGTTAATTTCTTATTATATTCTATTTTCTATTCAATTTTCAATATAGTTTGTTTCATTATTATAACTTCAATTTTCATTGAGGATTCAGGTTGATGTTATAACATATATTTGAATTTAAAAGGTATTTTATATGTATTTTATATAAAATTCTTTGACTTTTATATATAAAATTCCTCTTAATAAGATCTTCATTCATTTATTACATTCATTACAATATATTTCTAATAAATACTATTAGCATCTCAGATAACTATTCATAAAACAATCAAAGAGTTATTCTAAAGTTATTATTATTATAATGTTGTTAATATATTGTTTATTTATAAATATTTAGTCTTGGCTCAATAATTATAATTCACAATGAATTTCTTCGATATTTCTTCGATATTATATCAATATCATCCAAAAATTATGACAATTATGAAGTGTTTGAGTTGAATTGATGATATTTTATGAATAGAATGATGATAGGTTGATGATTTTTGAGTTGAAGATGATTGAATTATCGAAAGGATTGTTATTTATAAGTTTGGGGATGGTTGACTTTGACTTTTTCTCTAATTATAACCAACCTTAATAACTTCCTTTATTCCAATTGTTATAAACATTTATAACATTCTCAAACTTTATATTTACTTGTTATAACTTATTATACCTATTGTGTTCTCAAATGTTTAAGTTGATATGTTTAAGTTTATATGTTGTTATGAAGAGCAATTATGAAAACGTGAAAAATAAAAAAAAAAAATTCTATCAATAAAGTTTCAAAGGAATCTAAAAATATTGGGAGATTTTCAGGACTGATTACAACACTCAACATTCTATCATTCTAATTCTAATTCTAATTCTAATTCTATTGTTTGTTTGTTTGTTCATTCTTTTATCAACAAAAATAAAATTAGATTACTTATAATGTGTAATTAGGAATCGACTTGATTAATCTTTCTTTGAAAGGATTTATAATTCTAATTTTTTGAATTCTAATTTTAATCGTCTGTAACAGTTTTGGGTTTCATCAAAAAGATGTTCATCTACTTTATATTTTTGGATAATTTTAGAATCTGTAAAAGTCAAAGTCAACTACTTGATAAATTCTTGAAGGTTGGAAATTAAGTTGATGTTGATGTTGGGTTGATGGATAGAACTTTTTGGGTTTTTGTTTCAGTTAGTTTGATTCAATTTTTTCCTTTTGGTCGAACGTCCTTGTTGTTTGGATGATTTTTATCATTTGATGGTTGATTTGAAGTGATTTGTTTGTGTTTTTTTTAAAAAAAAATTTCTAAGAGAAAAAGAAAATTAATTAGCTCTATGTAGTTCTATACTAAAATACAAGGTTTTTTTTTCATTTTTTGAAATCGCAACTATGAAATATGATTGAAGTTTTTAAGTTTCTTTTTGATTCTCTTTTGCCTTTTTTTTTTTTTTTTTTTTTTTTTTTTTTTTTTTTTTTTTTTTTTTTTTTTTTTTTTGGGTAAATAACTGCTAATAAACAAAAGGAAAAAAAAAAAAAACCTCTGAAGAACTTTTAGATTTGTCAAGTTCTTGACCTTTTGTAGGGAATGGAACTGGATATTGTTGGGGGTAATAAGGATTTTGAAAAGGAAAAGTATATTGGTGTGGTTGGGTTTGTGATTGAGGCTGTGGAGATTGGGATTGAGATTGAGGAGATTGTGGAAGTTGAGATTGTGTTTGAGGGACTTGATATCCATAAGGATATTGATATTGAGATTGAGGTTGGGACTGAGATTGAAGTTGTTGAAGTTGTTGGAGTTGTTGGAGTTGTTGTTGCAATTGGTGTAATTGTTGGAGTTGTTGTAAGTTTGATTGAAATTGAGAAGGGTTTTGTTGAAGAAAATTTTGAGAAAGTTGAAGTGAAAGTTGATGGGCTAATTGAGGATTCTGTTGAAGTTGATGCATAAGTTGAGGGTTTTGTTGAAGAAGAAGTGCTAATTGAGGGTTTTGTTGAAGAAGGAGTGCTAATTGAGGTTGAATTTGAAGTTGATAATGAGGGAAGGGATTGTGTGATACATGAGGAATTTGGTGATATATAGATGGAGTTTGAGGGAAGGTTCTTTGAGGAGAAGATCTTTGATTTTCATATTGTGGTCGTATTTGTTGTTGTTGTGTTTGAGGTGTTTGAGGGGTCTGAGATGTTTGAGATTGAGGTTGTGGCTGTGTTTGTGTTTGTGTTTGTGGTTGAGGTTGAGATTTTTGTATTTGCACTTGTGCTTGCGTTTGCGTTTGAGATTGAGTTTGTGTTTGTGATTCTTGGGATATAGGCTTTTGGGATGATGTTGATGAATTTTGTTCTTGTAAACTCTCTTGAGAAATAAGTTGTTGAATTGTTAGAAATTTATGATTAATTTTACCACTTTGTCCTTCCAAAATCATTTGTAGCTCTTGTTCTTTTTTCTTCTCTTGCTCTTGTTTTTCTTTTTCCTTTTGCATCTCTAACTCTTTGACTCTTTCTTTGAGTTTCTCTTTATCTAGTTCGAATTGCTTATCAAATTCTCGTTTTTGTCTTTCATGTTCTCTTTCTCTCTCAATTTCTTTCTCTCTTTCAGCTTGTCGTTCTCTTTCTCTCTCCTCCTCCTCTCTCTCTCTTAATTTTTCCATTTCTCTCTCTTTTTCTTGTTCCTCCTTTTCTTTCTCAATCTTTACTCTCTCTTCAATTTCTTTTTCTTGCTCCTTTTCTTTTTCTCTTTCTTCTTCTTCTCTTCTTCTTTCTTCTTCCTTGATCCTTTCTCTTTCTTGTTCAAGTCTTTCTAATTCTATTTCTTTTTTGATGAGTTTTTCTCTTTCTGATTGTTCCGTTGTATCATCAAGATCAAGTGACATATCACTTAAACTTCTTGAATTTTGAATATTTTCTTGACTCTACAAAATAAGAAAAATATATATTAAAATTGGTTACTTTTTTTTTTAAAAAAAAAAAAAGAAAAAAAAGAAGAGGTTGTTACTGTCTTCTTCTGAGAGGATTCAGGATATTCTCTTTTTTCTAAATCCCATCTTGTTTTTATTTCTGTTTTTACTTCTGTTTGACCTTTATTTTCAGAAATTCCAGGAGTCTGGAAATTAAAAAAAAAAATTAAAAAAAAAGAAAAAAAAAAAAAATTCAAATCCAAGGAAGAAAAAAAGAAGATAATTATTAATATACCTGATTCTTATTCTCACCCTCCTGTTGAGGAAAATAACTAAATTTACTTTGTTTTTGATTTTCAGTTTGATTTTGAGAATGACTAGGAGATGGTGAATGATCAACAGGAGATGATTGGGTGGTTTGAGTTGGAGTTGGATTTTGAGATTGTTGAGATTGAAAACGATTTCTATCTCGATAATTGCGGTCTGGTATTCTATCAGAAGGATATCTTTCAGAGAATCTATTACCTCCTCTCTCAGGATATCGATCATAATATCCTCTATCTTGAAACCTCTCATTACCTGGTCTATCAGAATATCTATCATTGTATCTTTCATAATATCTATCGTTAAATCGGTCATAAAATCGATCATTAAATCTCTCATAAGGTCTATCATTGAAACGATCATTAAATCTATCATTAAACCTATCGTTATATCGATCATTAAATCTGTCAGGATATCTTTCTGGGTATCTATCATTGTATCTATCTGGAAAACGTTCGTAATGTTTGTCATTATTAAATCTCTCATTAAATCTATTATCTTGAGGAGAGTGAGGTGGAAGAGATGGAGGATTTTGAGAGGGTAAACGTTCTGGATATCTATCTTGAAATCTATCTTGGGTTTTATCTGAAAATCTTGAAAATTTTTCTCCTTGTCTTTCATCTGGTCGACCATATGCTTTTGAATCATTTCGATCTTTTTGAATTTAAAATAATTAGAATTTTTGAGTATTAGGAAAATTCAAAAAAAAAATTTCAAAAAAAAAGGAATACCAAAATACTCTCTATCATAATTATTGAAAGAAGGTTTTCTTTGATTCAAATCAGATTCATCTTTGAATTGCCAATCTTAGATTATTAAATTTTCAAAATGAAAAACGAAATTGAAAAAAAAAAAAAAAAAATGTAAAATGTAAAAATATACGAGAAGGACTTGATGAATTTAATCTTGGTCTCTTTGGATCAATTGGAAAAGATTCATCAAAACGTTTTCTTTGGGAATCTTGTTCAAGAATTGTCGAATCTCCAAGAAAAGGTGAAGTTTTCTCTTGAGGTGTTAATTCATTGGTTTCAGAATTATCAGGTTTATTAGAATCTATAAATAAGAATAAAATTGAGAATGAAATTTTTTTTTTTTTTTTTTTTAAATTTTTGAATTTAATATTTAATATTTAAATT
>Ga0209960_1003224_pt1 | contig 14539 bp, 13 predicted proteins | sample ThiBiot_500_plan_2_FD_183947 | JGI IMG/M metagenome (GOLD analysis project Ga0209960, IMG submission 183947) | Wastewater bioreactor microbial communities from Cape Town, South Africa - Thiocy_expt_500_plan (SPAdes) | ecosystem: Engineered > Bioreactor > Thiocyanate-remediating >... | reverse complement strand
TTGTTATTGTTGCTGTTGTTGTTGAAATGAAAAAATCAAGAGATGAAAAAGACTTACTTGAGGGGCAAAATTTGTTTCTTGAAGAGTGGGAGTTGAAGTTGAAATTTGTGCTAAAGTTTGAATTCTTGATGTATCTGAATTTCCTTCACCTTCTACATTTTCTCCTGTTGTGGTTGTTGAACTTGAACCTTCTGTTCTTGTTACCTCTTCTTGACTATCTTCTGTTTTCCGTCTCTTATGTCTTTTCTTTTCCTTTATAAAAAAAAAATAAGAGATTGATTATATATTTCATATTGAATGAATTAATAATTCAAAAAAAAAAAAAAATGAATAATTTTATACAAGAGTTGTTGACATTGGGATTCCTCCTGACATTTGACGAGCATAAGTTGACATTGTAATTGGAACTGCTTCATTCCCTTTTTTATCTTTCAAGTTTCTCAAAATTTTCTTTTTATTGTTTGATTATTTTGAAAAAGTTAAAATTATGTTCAATAACAAATAAAATTCAAATAAAACATTTAAAGAATGATATAAATAATTATGCTTTATACCTTTGATGCATCTTCTTCTTGAGTGAGAATAATTGAAGCTCTTCTTTGTTCAATAATTCTAATATATATATTTTTACCATTAGCAAAAAAAGAATAATACAATAGAATTAAGAAGAAAAAAAAAAGTAAAATAAATTGAAAATATGAAATATGAAATATGAAATGAATAGAATATGAATCTATTACGGTTGGTTTAAAGTTGGAATAGATATCCTATTTCCTTTCTTCACAGCAGCTCCTTCACTTCCCGCCTGCTTCTCAGCCATGAGTGCCTCCTATTCAATTACTAAAAAAAAAAAAAAAACAGAATTAATTAAATACAGACTATATGAGAATTAAGAAATTCGAATTTTATTGAGAAGTTATTAGAAAGAAAAATAAATAAAATCGATGAATTACTTATTATAATGTGTAGTTTGAGTGAATCAGTGAAGGGAAGTTGCAGTTCTAATGGAAATCAGAAGAGGAGAGCGGAGTCAAAATTGCGGAAAATAATTATAATTATAATTAATGGATCGTTAAACTCCCAATAGTTTAAAGTTCGAATGTTTGAGTTTCAAGAACAATAAAATACTATTTTAAAGTGATGGAAAGTTTATTACAATGTACATTTTGAAGTCAATTACTACGAGCACAATGGATTGGATCATAATGCAAGTTGTGAAATTTTATTTTTGAAATCAGTTAGACTCTGGAGGATTGAAATACTTGATTTAACTCCTTTCTTCGACATCTATTGCTTTGAACAAAGCTTATCATCTCTTTTTTCACATTTTTAGACTTTACTTCATTTTTATGAAATACGCTCCACATCACAAAGTTCAACTTCCTTGCTCCTCTTCCAGCCATTTGGATATACATTTTGATTGTTGAAACAAGCCTCACAATCTTTATTTTAGAAATATTTGGAAGGTCCATTCTCCAAAGGCTTGATTTATTGGAGCAAGCCCTCTTGAAGTACTCCTATCCCCACTTGAACAAAATTCCCCTGTTGGTAGACTGGTATAAATGGTTGAAGAACAAAAATAAAATTGTTTTCGAGGAGATGGAATGATCTTATCATCCCGAAGCGAAGATCTTGGTTTTAAATGGAGTTGAGAAAAAATAAATCGTAGTCGATAGGATGTTCTCAACTTTATTAGAATATTTTGACAAGAAGTATATTTCAGATAGGATTAAAGATGTGAAATTAGGTTTTGTGTTGCATTGTAGAATGAAATGAATGTTAGTTAGTGACAAAATATTAAGAAATCGTTCTTATAATGTGGAGATGATTTTAGTTTTAGTTTCAAAGTGATCTATCCTAAACGCGTTTATTTTAGAAAAGTAAGTACTAAGTATTTCTTCTGTCTGATCTGAGCTTCTGCTATTGATTTCTTAGCTTGTTCCATCGCATTCTTCATTAACTCGAGTTTATCAGCCACTGCTTGAACTTCAGTTTGAGTTTCAATATCATTAAGTATGTCAGGATGTTCTCCATAAGCTAAATAAAATGGTGTAAAACCAGTTGTTGCATTAACCGAATTGTTGTATGTTAGTCTAACAAGAAAATATTATTGAATATAGAAGATTGGAAAGAGGAAATTAATGAACGACAATCAATAAATATTAAAGAGTGGCTTTAAATAATTGAACGAAGAAATACTTTATTAGAACAATAATAAGGAATAAACTAAATTTTGAATAATTAAGAACTTTAAGTGACTTTAATCAATTGGAAAAGTTCTTCTTTTCATTGCAATGATTCAAATCTCATCAACTATCCAGATGATTCTGAATCCTTTATTTCAAAAACCTTCGAGTGGTTTCTTGCAATAAAAAAAAAAGTTGACTTCTAGTGATTTCTTTCTTTTCGTTGACTTGAAGCTTGTTTCAATTTGTTTAAATTTTTGATACCTCAACTTAAGCAAGAACTCAATATTCCATAGTTTAATTAATTAATTATTGAAACTGAGCAAGGAATCTTGCTCAAAAAATTAACTCAAAAGGTCAAAACTTTTGACGCAAAAGGCTTTTTGGTATTAAAAGAACCAAAGTGACAGAGAAAGAACCCACACTGACGTCAATTGAACCAAACACGCCTTTTTTTTCTGCTAAACCCTTTGGTTCGAAGAATAAGTATAAAAGTACGGTTTTGTTTTTTTTTTTTGTTTTTGTTTTTTTGTTTTTTTTTGTTTCAAAAGATAAAACAACAAAGTATTTTTGACCCTGTCCGATTTCATTATTCTAAATTTAAATTTAAATAATTTGTTCTTTGAAACTTTAATTAAACTTCTTAACTCTTCCCCTCTCACAAGTATATTATTTCATTTAATTTTGTTTTATTGTATTATTTGTAATATTTGTAATATTTGTATTATATTATTTCTTTTGTTTCCCTTTCTTACAACCCAATGGAAGCTGAAAATATCCTATTAGAACCTCAACTCTCACCTCAAAGTAACAATTTCATGGACCAAAGTTTTTTTGATAACCCTCCTGAAAACTTCCCTCAAGAACTCATCTTGTTTGGTCAAAGTTTGAATAATGTCCTAGCTGCTAATAATTCTGTAGAAAATCCTCCAGCTTTACAACAAGCGAATAATTTACCACTCATACATGTCAATGAAGAAGAGGAAAAAGTTGAAGAAGAAGATGAAAATCTCATTAGGCGCTCGCTTGAGTACACTCGAGAAGAGTTAAAAGCTGATCTTCCACTCACGCGGCAACAAAAACGAAATAGGAACAGTTTAATAATTTATGACTCTGATGTAGAATTCGATACTGATGACGATTAATAGCTTTGAAGGAGAGGGAAAAAAACAATCTCAAACTACCAAATTTATTCTATTAATTCAAGAAATTTTTTGTATAAATGTATAAATGTACTCAATGTCAAAATGTATTAAATGTATTCAATGTATTCAATGTATTCAATGTAAAATAATAAAATTCTCAAGTTTTTAGTTTACTTGAACAAAAAACAACTTTTGTTTCACCTTTTGTTATCAAAAAAAAAAAGTGTCAAAAAATTTCATATTTATTTATCTTTTGTTGTTTTTTTTTTTTTTGAACTTGAGTTTGGGGATTGTTTTGACTTTAATTTTGACATAAAAAATTAATAAAAAATTAATAAAAAATTCAACAAACATGATTAACAAACATGATTTCTTTCATTGACTTAACCTCCAAGAAATCAATAACAGGGGAATTCCAAACCCTCCGATTATTCCTCTGGTTTGGTATTTTCTTATAAGAGAAACATGGTTTTCTTTAATAATTTTATGGGTTAATAGTGGCAAACGATGGGTAGGTTGATTATTTTGAACCAGAGTTTTTATTGAGTTGGCTATCCTCAATTGTTTGGTAAGATAATAAAAACCTCCAACAATACTCCCAATCGCCACAAATTGATCCCAAGGAGTTTTTAAACCCCTCTCAGCAAGCGTTTTAGAAAACAAGGTATATTCTTCATAAGACTTTTCTGTCACTAAGCGAATAAAGAATAAAATATTATCGATTGGAAAATAGCAAAATGAATTCAAATTCAAACATAAAAAAAAAAAAATAACCAATTAATGATTTTCTCTCGTCCATCAACTTCATAACTTCACTATTTAAAGTCTCTTTGTTTGAAAAATAAAAATTTTGAAGAAAAGAAAAAAAAAAGCATGAATCAGAGAAAAAAAGGCGGAAAAAAAGGCGGAAATCGATGGTCAAAATGTCTAAAAACCAATCAAAAAAACGAGAAAAAAACATCGGAAAAAACATGGCGACTTATGGAGGAGGTTTCACTATTTCACTTATTACAAACTCAACAATTTTCTCACTTTATCCCAACACTCAATTATAAATTTTATCTAAAACACAAACTTAAAATTATATCATTGAGAAGTAGAACAAAAATGTGAAAAAATTGGATTAATTTTTGATATATCAATTTTTTTGATAAATATTGTTTTTTTGAAAAAATAGCTAAAAAAATAGTTTCGGTTGTAAATTTTATTAGTGATTGTTATAAAAGATATATATGAAAGAGATCTAATGAAATTTTTTAGAAGATGAAGGAATCATGAAAGAAAATGAGAAATTAAGTTTGAAATTTGAATATTTTGAGTTTTTATAATTTTGTAAAATAAAAGAAATGTTAAAGTTTTAAAGAATGTTTTAGATGTTTAATAGTATTTTTCCCGCGCAATTAGAAGACTTTTCAATTGAAAGAACCTGAGATCTCATTCTTCTTCTTCTTAATTCGATATCTTCAATCTTTCTTTGATTCCTTCTTTAATTTTGTATTTAAATATTTCAATCATTTTTTTTTGTTGTTTAGATTTTGTTACTCAATTTCTTATTATTTTTTTTCTTCTTTTTTTTCTAATTTGTTTTCCCTTTTAGATGAAGTATCTGCATTAGTCCTCGATGTCGGAAGTTGTTTAACAAAATGTGGATATGCTGGTGAAGATACTCCAAGAGCTGTTTTCCCAACTTTTTTTTTTTTTTTTTTTTTTTTTTTTTTTTTTTTTTTTTTTTTTTTTTTTTTTTTTTTTTTTTTTTTTTTTTTTTTTTTTTTTTTTTTTTTTTTTTTTTTTTTTTTTTTTTTTTTTTTTTTGAATTTTCTTCTCATTGAAATCTCATTTAATTTAATTTTTCATAAAAAGAAACTCTGAACCTTCTTCAAATTCTAATCGTAAATATTATGTTGGAGATAATGAAATTATAGTTCCAAGACCTAATGTTGAAATGAAAAATCCTCTAAATCATGGACTTAGTATGTTTCATTTTTAATTTTATTGTTGGATTCAAAAAATCAAATTTAAAAAAAAAAAATTTAAAAGTTAAAGATTGGGATGCCATGGAAAAAGTTTGGGAACATGCATTTTTGACAAAACTTAGGATTAATATGACTGAAGTCATTTTTCTTTTATTTTTATTTTTCTAAAAATGAATTAAAATTAAAAATCATGTTTCCCTTCCTTCTAGCATCCAATTCTTGTTTCTGAACCATCATTTAATACTCGAGAATCTAGAGAAAAATTAACTCAAATCTTTTTTGAAAAATATCAAACTCCAGGACTTTTTTTATGTAAAGATGCCGTCCTTTCTTGGTTTTTATTTTTATTTTATTTATTTTATTTTTCATTGGCCCAAAACTAAAATTTCAACAAATATAATAATAATTACAGTTTTGGATCTGGTCGTTCAACAGGTATTGTTCTCGATTCTGGAGGTGATGTTACAAGAGTCACCCCTGTGTATGATGGATATGTATTGAAAAAAAGTAATTTTCATTGATTCAAATTTTATGATCTTTGGATGAAATTTGATATTCAATAATAATAAATTATAGATATTGTCAAGCAAAATTTTGCAGGAAATGATATAACTCAAGAAATTCTTTCTTATTTAGAAGATAAATATCCAACTTCATTAATACCTCAATATCAAATACAATCTAAACAAAGTTCAATTCTTTTCATTTTTTCATTTTTTTTTTTTCTATAATCTTTAAATTTTTTAAAAAAAATGATTAGGTGTTGAGCCAAATCAACCAGCTCAAGTCGTCTTGAAAGAATTCAATGGTATTTCACAAAGTTTTCATAATCAAATGAAATTAGTAATTTCTTCTTTCTTTCTTTCTTTCTTTCTTTCTTTTTTTTTGATTTCTCACAAAATTTATTAATTTAAAGAGAATTGCTGTTGATTTTAAAGAAACTCTTTGTCAAGTTGCAGAAGTAAAATTTAATGAAAGGTAATAATTTTTATGATTATTTCATTTCAGTATTTTATTCATTTTTTAAAAAAATTAAATAAATAATGAATTTCAAATAGTAATTTAAGTCGTTTACCAATGAAACAATATGAATTCCCATCTGGATATAATTCATCTTTTGGAATTGATCGTTATCGTATTGCTGAGCATCTCTTTAATCCTTCACTTTCTGTTTGATTTATTATTATTATTAACAATTGGATTTTAAGAAATACAAGAAAATAATAACAATCAATATATAAATATAGACAAAAACAAATGAAATGGAAGTTGATGGTAATTCTAAATCCACAAAACAAGGAGTACATAAAATGTTATTTGACTCAATTTCAAAATGTGATCCTGATGCAAGACCAACTATGTTTGGAGGAATTATTGTCACTGGAGGAAATACTTTATACCCTGGATTTGTAGAGAGATTACAAAATGAATTAACTCAACTTGCTCCAAGTGTAACTTTTATTTCTTATTTTTTTTATTGATTTCATTTTTTTTACATATGACTTTTTTTGTCTTTTTATTGCTCTCCATTTCCGTTGTCATTTCCATTGTCATTAACTAATCCAAACTTATACTTATTTTATCCTTCTTAAAAAAAAAAAATGTAGTACAAACAAAAATTAATTGCACCAACTAACACTGTTGAAAGGAAGTTTAGTGTGTGGATTGGAGGATCAATTCTTGCATCATTAGGAGCATTTCATCAAATGTGGATGTCAAAAGCTGAATACGATGAACATGGATCCGTTATTGTTGACCGAAAATGTCCTTAGATGTTGTTGTTTGTTAGAAATAGAAATGTTTTATTTTATTCTCTTTCCTCCTGTTCTTCTTTGTTCTTTCTTCTTTTCCTTTTGATTTGGGTTGCAGTTTGGTTTGGGAATCATAAAACAAAACAAAAAATTTTTCTTCTTGTTGTTGGATAAAGTGTAATTTATTTATAAGCAGTACAATTAGTGTATTCTCTTCAAAAATTTTGAAGTTCATAATCAACCTCAATTTCTTCACTATCATTTTTCAAGGTTAAAGAATTTAAATGATTGATATCGCTCCGTAGTTGTTCTTTGATATTTAATGTTTCTTCAGAACTTTCTAAGGGATTAATTTCTTCACTTGGTCTATCATGATTTTTATCTTCAGATTCATCTTCTATTTCTTTTAAACTTCCATTTACTTCTCCATTTTCTTGATCTTTTTCTATTTGTTCGTCTTCTTTTTCATTTCCATTCTCATGTGAGGTTTGTTCTTGTTCGTTCTCTTCATGTTCATTTTCTTCTTGTTCATTCTCATCTTGTTCTTCTTCATTTTCACTCTCTTCCATTTTATCATCATCAGATAAAGTAACTTCTTCAGTTTCTTCTGCTCCTTCAGTTGTTCCTTTTTTATCAGTTTTTGCTTTTGATTTAATTTCTTTTTGAACACATTTGCTAATATATTTTTTTGCTCTAGTCTTTAAATTATCTGTAAGTTTTGGGTTTGATTTGTTTTTTGTCTCTTGTTCATAAATAGTATGAGACATCTAAATTTATTTATTTGTTTGTTTGGATGGTTGGCTGGTTTTTTAAAAAAGAAATGAAAAGAAAAAGAAAAAGAAAAAGAAAAAGAAAAAGAAAAACCTTTCTAGCCAATTCTTTAAAACGGTCACTTTCGATTTTTTGTTTATATTTACTTAAATATCCAACAACAAATTTTGTCAACTATTTTTAAAAAAGAAATATTAGTTAGAAAAGTAAAATAGAATAAAAAATAAAATAATAAATCAATTTTGATAAAAAACTTTACTTCTTCTTTAAACTTTTTCAAACTCTTCTCATCAGCCTTTTTCTTTTGTTTACTACTTTTTACACTCTTAGATTGATTAGGAACTAAGATTTATCAAGGTCAGTTAGAATATCCGAAAAAAAAAAAAAAAAAAAAAAAAACCAGTTCTTTGTTTTAATAAAGAGGCAAGTTTTGCTGCGGAATCCATATTTTCAGAAGGTCTATTCCATTGAGTATGATTCGTTGGTACATGATAGTAGTAAACTCTTCCATCAGGTAAAGCAACATTCATCCAATTTGGAGGAAGTGAATCATCATTATTTACAGTGGGATTAAAATTGGTATCTAAATTGGATGAATCTGGTATATTACCGAAGGAAGATGTTTGAGTTGGGGTTGAAAACCGTTTATTTTCTGGTAAATGAGGATCTTGTAATTGGTCTGAACTTCTTTTTCTTGAATCTATTATTCAGTGTCAGTGAGATGCAATAATTTTTTTTTTTTTTTTTCAAGAGTAAGAGAAAACCTTTTTCATTTTCAAGTTCTTTACTTTTCTCTTTCTCTCGATCTCTACTTCTATCTCTATCACGGTCTTTACTCCTATCTCTCCCTCTGTCTCTGTCTCTATCTCTATCTCTATCTTTGCCTCTATCCTTGTCTCTTTCCTTATCTCTATCTCTATCTCTATCCCTGTCTCTGTCTCTATCTCTATCTCTATCCCTACTTTTTTCTTTGTCTTTTTCTCGATCCTTTTCTCTGTCTCTTTCTTTGTTTTTCTCTCGATCTCTACTTCTATCTCTATCACGGTCTTTATCTCGGCTTCTATCTTTGTCTTTACCATCTCTATCTCTATCTCTGTCCCTGTCCCTGTCTCTATCTCTATCCTTGCCTTTCTCTCGTTCTCTATCCTTTTCTTTTTCTGTACTTCTTTCTCTTTCCTTCTCTTTTTCCTTCTCTTTCTCCTTTTCTCTCTCTCTCTCTTTCTCTCTCTCTCTTTCTCTTTCCTTTTCTTTTTCTTTTTGAATCCTTTCACGCTCTCTTTCACGTTCTCTTTCTCTTTCTCTTCTCTCTCGCTCCTTCTCTTTTTCCCTTTCACGTTCTCTTTCTCTTTCTCTTTCTCTCTCCCTCTCTCGTTCTCTCTCATTTCTTGACTTTGGTGTTTCTGATATGTCTGAATTCTAGAATTAATAAAACAAAATTATCAAAATCCAGTTGCTTCTTTAAAATTAGAGATAGAAAGAAGAAAAGTACTTGTCTTTTTTGTATCGTTAATACTTCTTCAAGTCCTTCCCATTTTGTCAAGATCTATTCATTTTAAAAAAAAGAAGAAGAAAATTAAAAATAAATTTAAAATCGATTTTTTTTAAAATTTAAGAAAAGAAGAAAATAGAGAAAAAAGTAAAGGTCACCTCATTAACATTATTAACAATTACTTCATCATCATTTTCTAAAAATTCTTTCAAAAGTAAATCAAATTTTAAATTTGAAACAACATTACGACTTGGAAGTTGGAGTTTCTTTAAAATTTCAAGAATCTAGAAATAAATGAATAATTAATTAATTAATTAATTAATTAATTTTAGAAAAAAAAAAAAAAAAATGAGAGAAGAGATGAAATCTTACAACAGAATAAATTAATTTATTTGATCGATGTTCAAGTAACCAGGATTTGAGTAAATGTAAACCATGCAATTGAACAAATTTACGTAAACAATTTGGTTTTTCAGTTGCCTAAAAATAATGAATGAAGAAATTAAAATTAAGGAAAATTAAGAAAAGGAAGGAAAAAAATTCTGAAAAAGAAAAAAATACATTAAGAACATTGAGATGATGATAAACTTCTTTCATTTTTCGAGCGTGAAGCATTTTATATACAATTGAAGTCAATTCTTCAGGTTCTTGTAAACCTGAAACTGGGTTAACGAGCTTATTATTTTTTTTTTTTTGGTCATTTAATTAATTGAAACAAAGGAAAAAGAAAAAAGGAAAAAGAAAGAAAAGAAAGAAAAGAAGAAAAGAAAGAAAGAAGAAAAGAAAAGAAAAGAAAAGAAAAGAAAAGAAAAGAAAAGAAAAGAAAAGAAAAGAAATAAGAACCTCAACAATTTCATCACCTGAAGATTCATCATCAACTAATTTTATTTATTTTTGAGATTATTTTTGAAGTTAATTGAATTATTTAATTGAGAAATTTTAAAATACCATCTTCTTTTTGAGAATCTTCTGTTGCTTTTCCTTTTTTTCCTCCAATGAAGCCACTACAATTTGAAGAGCCGCAATAACATTTTTGTGCTTTTGAACTAAATGGTTGAAAAGAAAATGAGAAATAATAATAATAAATAAATATCGAATAAAATAAAAATTACCCATAACGTTCAAATCTATAATCAAATGTCAATTCTTCTCCTTTTTTGATTAACCTCTTGGTGAAAATTCCAATTTTTAAAAAGCCTTTGACAATCCACTTTTGTGTTTCGCAATTTGGATTACATGAATGATTAATAAACCTAGAAAGACATCCTTTTTGTGAAGCATCAATCATCTACAGAAGAAAAAAAAAGGAAAGAAAAAAAGGTTAAATTCAAAAAGGAGAAGGAAATGAAAAAAGAAATATAAAAATTTTTACCTCATCACTACCTAAACCCATGAAATAAAAGTGCTTGACTCCAGAATTGCTATATTTTTTTACTCTCCTTTCAAAATCTGCTCTAGAAAGTACTTCTCCAATATATTCCATTACAAAAGTTCCTCTTTTTTTTATATAAATAAGTAAATAAACTATTAAATAAAGTTGGCAAGGAGGAAAAAAAAAAAAAAAAAAAAAAGAGGAACTTTTGAATTGTTTCAAGAGCTCTTAATCCACACCCTTTTTTTCCACAAGCAAATATTTCAACCGGTGCATATTGTTGTTTTTGAAATCTAATATTCAATTATAGTTACAAAAGATTTATTTTATGAATCAGAAAAATAAAAATAAAAATAAAAATAAAAAATTTACCTTCTATTTTGGCAATATTTTCCACAAGGACATTCTTTTTTATTACATTCAATAAAAAGGGCTCTATTAATACATGATTCTCCACAAGCTTCAGATATATCACTTGAATCTATTATATTGAATGTAATAATTTATTGGTATTTTAATATTTTCAAAACTTAATTTGATAAAATAAATAAATAATTTCTTACCAGGATCATATTGACATTGACAAGGCATCACTTCATCATTAAAACTATTTGAGTGTCCACCACTTAAATAAATATTGGTTGGGATAGCTTGAAAACTTGCTAAAGCCTTTTTAATCTTTTCTTCACCATCTTCTTCATTTTCTTCTGCACTTTGAACATTATCTTCAATGGTAATATTTTCAATATCTAAAGTTTCTTGTTGTGGTGAATCTGTTTGTGGACTATCATTACTTTTTGATTTAATTGCTTTTGGTCTTCCTCGCTTTCCTTTAACTTTTTCTGGTTTTATATCATCTTGATTACTTTTGTCTTTACTAAAATCTTCTTTTCCTTCTTCCTCTTCTTTTTCTTTTTCACTTTCCTTTTCACTTCCTTCTTCTCTTTCATTTTCATTTTCTCTTTCACTTTCATTTCCGTTATCGTTAACATCTTTCTCTTTTTCACTTTCAACTTCATCATCTTCCTCCTTTTCCTTTTCTTCTTTTTCTTCTCTATTTTCACTTTCATTTTCACTTTCATGTTCAACTTCGACTTTTTCTTCTTCTTCTTCTTTTACTTCTTCCATTTCATCATCTATATCTTTATTTAAAAAATCATTGATGTCTTCATTTGTACTCATTTCTTCCACGACTTTTTCATCCTGTAAAGGGTCTTGTTTAATTTCTTCAAAAATATCTTTTGACAATAGTTCATTTATATCCTGCTGCCTTTCATCTTCAATTATATCCTCTAATTTCTCTTTATCAATATCCATAACAAACTCCTTTTCTTTTTTTAATTATAAAATAAACATCGATTCAATTCTAAGAGTTGAGTAAATTTGGACTTTATCCTCTATTAAAAAAAAAACTTTTGAAAAAAAAAAAAACTGTTAAAATTGAACTATTTAAGAAAATGATCAATTCAAAAAATTTTTGTGTTTTCAAAAAAATATATATTAATTTCATTCTTTTCATTTAATAGATAATATAAGTTGTTAAGAAGAGGAAAAAGTTTTCTTCTTAATTCCAAAATACAAATCAAAACTAGAATTTCCTTTTTTTTTTCTTTCAAAAAACCATCTAACTATTATAAGTATTCTCTCTTATTTTTTCCAATCAATTATCCAGAAAACAATATTTATGATATTATTTTCATATTATTTTCAAAATTTCCAAACATTTCAGATAAAATATTTCCAATATTCAAATTCAAAAAATTTAATTAAGGTCCTTTCTTCCAAATATCAAATAACTATTCCAAACGTTATTTTTTTTTTCGTTTCTTTTTTCAAAAAATTATAATTATAAAATATCAAAATAAATATTCTGCAATTCCTTTTGAAAAAATAACTCTATTGTTAATGAAAAAAAAATTAATATGTAATTAAATTATTATATTTGTGATGAAGTTGGAGTTCAAACAACAAACCGCAAAAAAAAAAAATTAAGGAATAAATAATTTTCCAGAAGAAATAAAAAAAACCAAAAATCAAAAAAATAAAAATTTGCTAATAAATCAAAAATCAAAAATTAAAAACAATTATCAAACTTCATCAACTGAATAATCTCAACAACATATCTATTATCATTCATTAATTTTATTTTTTTTAAAAAAGTAATAAGAAAGGTTTGTTTCTTAATCGATACGATTTTCAGAGAAAAAAAAAAAATTATAATTATTTTATAAAAAAAAATTCAAAACCTTGTCAAAATTCAACGCGGCAACCGTTCCAAAAACTGATCACAGAATAAGAAAGCTTGAAACTTCGAGAATTGACCTATTGTGATTTTAAGTTGATAGTTAGAGATTTGATTTAGAAGATGATGGGATTGAAAGTGAATTGTTTGATGAGATAAAAGGAAAAAAACTGTTATTTTAGGGAAAAAAATGGCGGATTTTTTTTAAAAAAATGGCGGTCAAAAATCAAAAAAAAAAAAAATTTTACTTTTGTTTTAGAAAGTTCGTTTGAGCAAAAGTAAAAGTAAAATGAAAAAGAAAATAAAAATCAAAGAAAAACAAAAATCAAAATAAAGTATCGATTGCTTTGATTGATTCTAATTGAATAGTTGAGAGTTATTTTGGTGTGATGATCATAAAATTTGAACTTTTTGAAAGACATCAAAGAGTTTTTGTCCATTGTTTATTTATTTACACAATTTTTTTTTTGATCACAATGCTTACATCAAAGATTTCCTCAAGATAAATTAACGAAATTTGAAGAAAAATAAAAATCAAAAAGAGAAAGAAAGAAAGAAAGAAAGAAGTATTGTTTATTTTTATATTTACAATGTTTGCATCAAAGGTTGGATTCTTAACCCATCTGCAGATTCTGAATCGCACTGACAAGAACCCATATTCTCCCCACAACCAAAACAAAATGAATGACCACAACAACATTCCATCTGATTACACCCAAAACCCTTTTCAATAAGTCTAAAACAAGATGGACAATATTTAGTATGTTGGAGAAGCCAGTTCGTATTTTCAAGTTGTTCAATAGTTTTATGTTTGTTTCCAAACAATTCCTTCAAGTAAATCTGTCTGTTATGAGTAGATTGTTCCTTGAGTTGGTTGTATTTTTCAAACAATTTTTTCCTTTCAGACTCTTCATTAGAATATAGGATTTCAAAAATTACAATTTCCCTTATCTCTGACTTGCAATCAGGATGAACACACTTTATATTGATTTCTGAATAACATTCTTTAATTTTAATTGAGAGGTACTTATTCAAACATTCACGACAATAACTTCCACCCCAGTGTCCAACCTCACAAAGTAGTAAATCAACAAACTCTCCCACTCTTTTCTCTTCTCCACAAATCTCGCAAACCTGTTGTCTTGTTTCTTCCAAAATTCTCATTTCTTCTTGAATCCTTTCTATTTCCATTGTTCTTTCTCTCTCTTTCTCCCTTCTTACTCTCTCTCTTTCAAATCTTTGTCTGTTCTTTTCCATTCTGATTTCCCATCTTTTTTGATCCTTTTCCATTTTAATTTCTCTTTCTCTATCCCACCTCATTTGTCTTTCCCTTTTCATCCGAATTGGAGCTTCTCTTTCCCACTTTCTTTCCATTTCCTTTTCCTTTCTTTGTCTTTCCCATATCTCTCTTTCTGTTCTCCTTTCACTTTCCCATCTTTCTCTTATTTCAACTTCAACTCTCCAACCCCATCGATCCTTTTCCCATCTTTCTCTTTCCTCTTTTCTTCTTCGAATTTCTCTCTGTCTTTCCATTGATAAAGTTAATATATTGAAAAAAAAAAAGAAGAAGAAAAGAAAAGAAAAGAAAATTCAGGGAGGTTTATATATAT
>Ga0209960_1003222_pt1 | contig 14542 bp, 21 predicted proteins | sample ThiBiot_500_plan_2_FD_183947 | JGI IMG/M metagenome (GOLD analysis project Ga0209960, IMG submission 183947) | Wastewater bioreactor microbial communities from Cape Town, South Africa - Thiocy_expt_500_plan (SPAdes) | ecosystem: Engineered > Bioreactor > Thiocyanate-remediating >... | reverse complement strand
CATAAATATGATCTTCTAGCCACATTTGTAGTAGCAAGACAATTCTAATAATAAAAAAAAAATGTCAGATCTGATTTTCGGCCCAAATGCGGCAAAACTTGAATATCTTTATGTTTGTAAATATGACTAAAATATTCCATTACCTCTTTTTAATAACGAATGCAATCACCTCATTATGTTTTGCTTTGGGATCGGCAGAATCTTTTATTGGTTTACGATAACTAAGAAAAGCACATTAATAACCTATCCAATAAGGACAAACTATCAACTTACTAATTCGTCAAGGCTTTCATTAATTCGGCACTTGAGATCCAATAATCGTGCGAGAACAAAAACAGTTCTATAAAGTTTGCGTCTGGCGAAATAAATTTTAAAATTATGGTATGCGTATATGAAATCGTACATGTACGTACCAACGTATTCTTTATCGATGAGCGAAGAAAGCAAGTCAGAAGCGCTTCCCGCCGCAACTAGTGGTTTGCCTTCTTTGTTAGTTTCAAACATAATCTTAATTTTACGATCTTTTTGATCCTCTTTTAGAATATCCCTATGAATACAGTTAGCCTAACCAACGCCTGCATAAAAAACGTAAGTACCTAACGTCCAGCGGAACTTCTTCATCTTGCTGATGTCGCTCTTGCACTTCAAATTGCGCCATATGTTCCTTGAGTGTGGCGGTGCTAAAGCTTAATCGAAGTCGCTTCTCGCCCCATCTCCTCGCCAAGTAAACTTGCATGGTTCCGTTATAAACGTGCTTGGGAAGGACCAATTCGTTTGTAATATCAATATTATTAAACTCCCATGAGTGAAGGAACGGCTCTGATTGAGTTCTCTGGAGTTTTTTCGTTAGCTGAGGTTTTGGATTTAGTTCTTTCAGCCTCTCTCTCGCTTCTAATTTTCTGAGTGCTGCAACATCACCAACGGCAACTGACACCGCCCTATTTAGTTTTCTTTTTTCTGGGATATTTGTCACCGGCGGTTCGAGATTTTTGAAGTAGGAATTTGCGAGCGGATTGAAATCTGTGGTGGTGTCAGTTCTTGTGAACGTTATTCTTGATGAAACAACGCGCTGTAAATCTTTTAAATATTCTTGTTCCCTCTTTAATATGAACCGTTGTTTTATAATTATCTGGAACAGGTCTGCCGAACGTGAAGATGCAACCTCGTTTTCTGCAGAGCCTCGAATGTTCTTATCGACCTCTTTCCTCTCCATATATTTTTAAGAATATTATGGCAAGTTAATTCTTGAATAAAACGTGTGTTGTGTACCTGCCGAAATAAATAGATAATTGTGAGTTGAATTTTTTTTTTTTTTAAAAACAAACCGTGCGTTTAACAAGACAAAAGCTGATATGGAATGAATATTTTAAATTCTGGTCGTCATATTAAACAGTGCGTTCGTATAAACAATTCAAAAACAACGTTCTTTCAAAATGTTTCAACAAAATTTGATCTCAGAGGCACGAAGAAGGCTTTCTTAAGCACTAGCTTACCACAAACTAAACGGTCGACAGCAATACTTGCTCATTTGAAATGTAAGTCTGTTGTAACCAAAAATATTAATTTTTCTAATTTCTTAAGAAATGAGGTTTTCAATTCAATTAGTGCTTGTCAGCAATAATTTGTCTGTGTGCTAATTGATAATATTTTTATAGCGAATTGGAAAAAATACCTGTTGGCCACAACAACAGTGAGTGTCGTTTCGACTACTACGTACTTAAGCTTAGCAGGTAAATATTAAACAAATATTATATCTACACAGTTCTAATATTATATTAATAGATACGAAATTACGACGTAATGTACACTATCAATTTTTGCCCAAATCAATCGACACTTTGAGCCACGCAAAAGATGGTTACACAACGCGATTAGCCTCAGCATCCTTGGCGTATTTAGCTAAAAAATGTGCGTATATTTATTTTAATATTAAAGTGAACTCGCACAAGAAAAAAATGTCACGTGACATCTAAACTAATATTTAATTTTGTAGACGAATCTGCTATTATTATGGTAAATAAAGGTGCATTAGAGGCCTTTACGATATGTTTGAAACGTAGTCGCGATATTAAAACAGTTGCCAATATTTCTGAAGCCCTGTTTAATCTCGCTGCGCATGGTACCAAAAAAAAAAAAAATACACTGTATTAATACTTTACTAACACCAATAATATCTATTATAGAGGAAATTAGTGGTGAGCTGTTGGGTAGTGGTGTAATTCATCAATTATGCGTTGTGGCTTTGAATGTTAGTGATCAGCAGATCTTGCAACAAATTGCAAAGACTGTAACTCGCTTAGCCTCACGAGGTACGAACTCGCAAATGAAAATTAATATAAAAGTAGTTTAAATATGTGTAGATCGATTGAGCGAAGAAGTTCTGCAACAAACTCAGATTCCTGTACTGAGGCACTTGTTAGCAACTCACGACGTTGAATTTGCAAAAACAATTTCAAGATCGATTTCAAGTGCTTCTAAAAAAGGTAATCGTGTTGTAATGAATATTGTCGTACTAATTAATTACTTTGTTAAGGGCTTAAAAATTTATCGCATTTTGAGATGGCGCCAGGTCAAACGTTGGATCTGTTGCAAACATTGAATTCTACGCCAGACTTAGACATAAAAATATCAATTGCTCGCACTATAGCGAATATAGCACTCGATGACAACTTGGATCCTACAATCGTTTCGCAAGCAATGGAAATTTTATCGAATATTAGATTACTATGCCAGTTCAAGAGCAATGAAATCAACGAGCAAGTTGTTCGTGCATTGGCGAACATTTCAGTCGGTGAAGGGTTCAAAGCGCTAGTTGGACGCAAAGAATGGATCGACTATTTATTTTATTGTACGAACGTTGAAAACAACACTAGACTAAGACTGTCGGCGTTGGTAGCACTTGGAAACATAACTACTAGTGGTAAGATAATTTAATACGTACTTTGGCTTTTGGCAAACAGATTTATTGATCCAGAGATCTACCATCAAAAAATGTTCAATAACTGCCTCGGTTACAAAATCAATGCTAAATTCATTATTTAGAAAAAATGACAAGCAAATTGCAAAACAATGAAAGTCTATTCCAGCTGATAAAGCAGTTCATGACTACATCCACACCTACCATTCAAAAATATTCAAAAGATACCGATGAATTACTACGGTTAATTGAAGAAGATGAGCGTGTGGCTGACACCGAAATAATCAGCAGAAATACGTTGACTACTTTTACCGATCCGAAATTTGAAGTTCAAGTTGCTAGAATTTGCTCAAACGTGTTTAGAAATGGTAGTTTTAAGTCGATTTTTTAGGTATTATTCTTATTTAGCCCTTCTTAATCCTTTTTTTTTTTAGCTTTAATTTCAAAACGAGTGGTAACGCAAGACAAGGAACTTTGGCAAACAGGTACATCATAATAATTTTGGTGTTCATAGCATTATTATTGACATTAAACGTAGTTGTAACACTCAGCAAGAGTCAGACACTTGAAACGCGGAGGTACATGATGCGTGCCATAGCTAACCTCGCAGTCAATGGTGAGGGCTTGTCAGTCTATTGATCGGCATCGCATAGTTATAATAACACTACAACACAGAGCCTAAGATGTTGAAGGAAATGTCAGAATTGAAAGTGATCTTAAGAGAAGGTTTATTGTCAAAAGATCCAACGGTCAGATCCGAAGCTATTCGAACCCAAGCAACGCTCGCAGATGTGCAACTCAAAGGTCCAAAATACGCTGAGGGTATACATTTGCTGTATCCAGATCCTTCACAATTAGAACGAAAGAACTTTGAGCCTGAAGTAGATTTCGTGTACGCACCGGATCCTGTTTACTTTTGAGATCTTGATCATTAATCTGCGCATAGGTTTATTCACGGTATTACCGGGCATCCTATAAGTACTTGGAGGGGATCAGAAGAGAATAGTAATATTTCGTGGCCCAGAGATTGGTTGCCGAAAGATCTGCCAAACTCTCGTGTTCTTTCTGTCGGTTATGACGTAATAGGACTTACTTATTATAATATTGATGTGTTTAATAACGTCTCTCAGATTTTTTTGTCTCATTGGACTGGAACGGCACTACCGATCCCTGAACAAGCTCGCGCAGTTTTAGAAAAATTAAAACTTGCGGCTGTGGGTAATAAGAGGCCCATAGTATTTGTTTGCCATTCTTTTGGAGGTCTTGTCGTCAAACAGCTATTAGTATTTGCCCACAACGAACCGGTAAATCACCTGAATTATTCGGCCAACTTAAAACATGGCTAACTTTTCTCAGCAATACAAAAATATTCTGGATAATACAGTGGCTGTAGTATTCTATTCGACACCGCACATGGGAAGTAAATTGACGTACTATGACAAAGGCTACCTGGACGTCATCTTTAGGTATAGCTGGATGCGAAATAAATATGACTTTAGCAATACTGATATGCATTTAATATCAACAGAGGCACTGCCGCAATGGTTGAGTTGAGTCCTGAAAATAATCGGTTAAAAGAACTTAACGAAGCCTTCCCAAAGATAGCTCCTCACGTGTCTACTTTAAGGTAATGACAAACAAGGAGAAATGATTTTAATGAAAATGAAATTTATTTGAAAAATATGTTAATAGCACAGGTGAGACTATCACATGCTTTGGGGCGCCCATAACCCACACGGTAACATGCTATCAAGTAAGTCTAGATCCAGTTGGCCTTTTTTTTTTTTCGAATCGCAATCCCACTTAATATTAAACTTTATACTAGATTGTGGACGAAGATTCAGCCAATCCAAAATTTTTAGGCGAAAACCACAAGTTCTTCATGATCAACCAAAACCATCGGTACGTGACCCAATCGTGCTCATTCTCGTCTTTAACTAATATCTTTTGAAGTAACGTTTGCAAGCCTGCTTCGCTGGAAGACGAGAGATACGCACGCGTAATTAACTTTGTAAAAGAAGAGTTAGAAAAAGCAAAGTCCAGGCCGAAAAAATAAAAACGCTAAATACCCCCCAAAAAAAAATGTATTTAAGATGATTTGAGTTTAAAGTCATTCGTACTACACACAAATTTCAACGATCCAAGAGAGAAAATTCACTAATCCGGAAACTTGGTGCAAACAATTTCTGCGGTGAGAAGAATCATTGTAAATATTAATTGGAAGTATGATGCAAGCCAAACCAGGAGTGATGGGCGACTGGAAGGCTTCTCAACATTCCCACGATGTTCGCGGCAAGTTACGCGCGATCTTGTATGTTGATCCTCCTTCAAAATAATATTCATTCACCACATTTAATTTTTCATTTACGTATATAATATTTACGCATCAATGATAGGTTCTGATGGTTATGAATTTTGAAATAATTTTTAACATTTTTCAGGACGGATGTGTCGAGGGATTTTCAAATTGTAACTTCTGGTGCCGAAAAGCCTGATACAGAACAAAAGGTAATTATGAAATAACTCGATTTAAATATTTAGACGCAATTGATTTTGAGCATAACCAGCTTTGGATCTTTTGCAAACGCAATTGCTTATTTTTAACTTTCACAATAACAATTATTATAAATACTGGTTAGCAACTTTCGGCTCGATCTAACTTTTCTAGGTTTTTCAATTCGAACAAACTATTGCCGATAAATCTCCCTCCCTCGATAAATACGTGACGACGATTACTTCGAAGATTTCAGAATTTTTATTGAAGATGCCTGAAGAAAAAGCAATCATGCGCCGACAACAGATCCAACACGTCATTACCGGAGCAGCATCACTACCACAGCCCATACACCAAACACCCGTTTCTATTGCGCAGCCAGGAGGCATGACCATGCAACCAGGACGCGGCGGTCCTCGGCCGAATACACAGCCTGTACCGGTGCAGCCAGTCAACGTGCAGCCCTCTCTTGGTATTCGCATGCCCCCGATTAATCAAGTCCCGCCGGCTTCAATGAAGAGCCCGCAGCCACAACCCGTTCCCGTGCCTCGAATGTCCGCCCCTGGCATGACTAATCAACAACCAATGAGCACTTTGAACCATCCAGCTGGGCCTATTCATGTGGCACCTGCACCATCTGATGACGTTCAAATTATTGAGAACCCCGGTGCTCCAAGACCCGGACCTGGCATGCCAAATCCGGTAACACCCAAGTTCATTACTTCGCGCGGTACGTTACATGTGTCAAGTCCCTTGACAGCTCGTATTAATTCTTCCCACAGCAACGGGACCAATCGACCCTAAAAAGGACATGTCCACCATTGCAGGCCCCATGACTGGCACACCAACAATGCCACCAGGTGTGGGACCAATTGCGGCGGCCAACCCAACCCCTGGCATGCCGCCCATCAATCCCAATGTAGCTGCGGCTACTATGAATACCACACGAGAGGAACTCGAAGCAAAAGTCAATGTCAAGGTACAGCTCCATATAATCCCTGCGAATCACGCCTAACATTCCGTCGCAGTTGATAGCGTTGACCACGTACAAAACTTGGCTGCTCATGTTATTGAAACGCATGGAAAAAACACAAAATAAGAAAGCTGAAGACTTTAAAAAACGTGTGTTACAAATCGTAAGTTTTTTTCTTTTTATCGTGTCAAGCACTTGCCTAATTTGGTCAAAATAGAACAGCACCATCAATCAGACGGTCACGGCTGCGATGACAAAAGAAAACTTGGTGACGTTATTAGCGCAGTTGACCGATGCCGAGGCGCAGCTGAAAACACCAACATTTGAGAACTTATTTAACAATGTGCGCTATCAGACCAGCAATGTGCAGCGGTCATTTGAACAGTTTTTCGATACACTGAAGTCCGGTACGACATGCAATGACATTATTGCCTTATTTAGTATTGATTTGGTATTTTTAGAGGCACCCGATGCTAGCTTTGCCAAACAGATCAAAACTTATTTTAAGATGAGTCATAAGGGCAGTCTTGATTTTGTAGCCATAAGTACGTCTCACGATAATATAAATATAATAATAATAATTTTATACGAGCTAATATTAGATATGAGTGAATATTTAGCTCTCTTGTATAAAATTTTTCAATTTTTGGCCAAGAAAAATGATTAACTTTTTGGTTTAGCGAAACAAATCACAGACAAGCCCGAAGAATTATTTTGGTGGGGTAAGTCCATGGGCTATATTTAGCCTTTTATAGAAATTATAAATGCTTCCGCCCTCGAGCCATATTTATCGTCGTTATTGAGACTGTGAAAACACATCACTTTATTTGGAATAGTCATCGGTGTTTAACATTGTTCTATCTTTAGAACACATGTGGTCCAAGAAGCGAGAGCACGCGTTGATCAGCATGAAAACTGAGCACGAGGTCATGTTGTCGATGGACTCGACACCTGTCGACGAGCCTCCGCATAAGAGACGGCGGTTAGCGACGTAAGAACCAGACGAAATGATATTTCCTTTTATAGAAACTAATAACGCGACCGTACAGGACGGTGTTTGACAACGCATTAGATTACGTGAAAAAAATTGTTTCTGAAGACTTGTACTGGAAGGCACCCAAAATTGTTGACGAAAATGTGCGTTTACACCAAACCCTTCCTAATTTGGCTAACTCTGTTTTTAGATCATGGTGCTGGAAGAATTCGGCAGCAATAGACAGTTAATTGTTAATTGTCAACCGCAAGAGGAAGGCGCTGCAACCGTATGAAATCAACGTTATTACCAAATATAGTTATTAACCTTTCTATTTTTAGTTCTATGACTTGGCATTTAAAGACTCTTCGGTGATGTTTCCGAAGTTTGAAATTGTGCCGAATAAATTCAGCAAGAGCTTCGATCATCTCGTGCGGGATAAGATCAACAAGAGCAAGAAGGCTAATCAGCCTTTAATGTCTATTATTAGAGATATATTGGGCTTTTGTAAGGTACGTCAGGTTAAATTTTTTTTATATCAGATTGGATCTAAAATAAATTTTAGCTATTTATGGTTAAATCTTCTGTTTTCTTGGAAGATTTAGCGCAGTTGGATAGTATCGATATTGAAGAAGAAATTATCGATAATATTATCTATCTGAAACTAAGTACACGTAAGTCATCATGGCATTCTCCAAATTTAGTAATTTTTAAAAACGCAGCGAAACATATTGCACCACTATACTTGTACTTTACGAATATTACCAAGTACCCCCAATCTACTCCGTCGTTTCACTTTGTACAGCAAGACGACATGGACATGGACAAACTGCAAATATTCAGCCAAAAATTTGCTCGCACGGTCCCGCAGCGACAACTGATCGTGCAAGACGGTCAAAAAATTAGTCAAATTTCTACGAGCGAGATTGTCAGCCATTGGTTGCAGACACCGTTCGAATAAATTTCTTTTGTACATAACCCACTTCATTTACGATTGTTTTTTCTCCATTTATTTTAAGCAAGCACCTCCAGAATAAAATTACTTAATAAAAGATTGAATATCAACTACAATCTTTGAAACTAAAGAAGTGCATTGAGCTTTTACTAATTCAACAGCGCCTGAAAAATCTTATGGTCCCAACCCCATCGTACCCGTGCCTCCAAAATTTCTAATTGATCCTCAGTAGTTTGGATAATGCTGTTTCCGTCACGAGTAACAAATCTGGATGAACGAGCGAAACCAAACTGAATGCTAGTGGGGTTTGAAATTGTTTATTTGAATTGTTAGTTGTTTAAACAGCGTGTTTATGTATTATGCGATAAAGAACAATTTTAAAATGATGTACAAAATAAGAAAAGATCTACTTCTTGTGGTGAAAGCGAGCATCGTGGCCACAATGCGCGCACTTGCCATCGCTCTCTTTGACTAACTCGGTGCATGTGCAGTGATGATGCAAGTCGTAAGCGTAGTGTCTTTTGTAGAAGAAGTGAAACTGGTCGGGGATGTCGACAGAGCAAACGGATGGAGACAAAACAACTTGAGAAGACATTAAAGAAGCTGTGTGGTGATAATATTGGTGTATTAGAATACTGCAATGTCGAAAAGTAGATATTTTAAGGACTTCGACACGTGACTTTTGTGTTCATCCCAAGCTGCAGCTCTCTACGGAGGAAATAATTTCAAATTCCGTCCCCATTCCCTCCTTACTATTTGCAACTATTATACAACACAATAAATTGTTCTATCGCTCTAATAAGTTGGGGCCTCATCCGTAAATGTTTGCTACAAATCAAGAATGTAAATTCTGAAAGATTGTTGAATGGAAATAGATACCGATCTCTGCTATTTTAATAATCTCTACATTGTCAAAGGGATAACATTCATACACTTAATTGTTTTCTCCGGAGTATCTCTTCTTGTCTCTAATATAACCAATCTGTAACGAATCCAACACTTCACGAGCTCTATGAGAGTGACCAATAGCTTTAAAAAAACGTTTAATATTTGCCTATTTCGTATTATATGATATTTCGTGCGATTAAATATGATGTAGAACAGATCTCTTTTAAAAAAAAAATTTAAAACTAATAATCTTAACAACTATACTATAAGTCTATACTAACTACATCAATACATCAATGTACTCACCGTTGAACTTGTCAGTGCCGTCTTTACCCTTGAACTGCAAAAATTAACCGTTAAAATCATATGTCAAGTTACTTGGAACTTAATAATAATATTATTATTATTATTATCATTTATTATTATTATTATTATTATTATTATTATTATTATTATACTTACGTCCAAGATGACCTTGCCACCAGGGTGATAAGGAACCCAGCTAGTGACGTTATACACTTTGTCTTCAATTATCATCCAGCAGTCAGTCGGACTGTTGTGCTTCGCAACCTGAATACATTAATTAAATGTATATTAGTAAATACGACTCAATTTCGATTAAAAAAACGAGCGTAAAGTAAGAACATTAAAAGAATAAACTAGATCCGAAACATCTTTTTAAATATTTGCTAACCTCTTCTCTAGTGTAAATTTTTAAGCCGTGTTTGCTCTTTCCCTCATGCAAAATTGGGGAATATTGATGATGGTGGTGATCCGCGCCATAAACCTCTTCTTCATCTGGATGAACAGCGCCGTGGTGACCACCGGCGTAATTACGAGTAGAAACGACGGCAAAAATGCTCTTGGTCTTGTTCTATTTTATCGCGATTATTAACATTATTAAACACTACGATAATATATTTAGGGATATTTTTTTTTTAAATAATGTTATTATTATTAAATCACGCTATAAAATCGCTATTCGTCAACTGTGATATTCATTAAATATGCCATTAGTAATACAGTTAAAATAATAAAGATTTATTTAAGAATAAATCAAAGATCACAACGTCACTCACCGAGGCAAAGGTAGATCTGCCTTTGGAAATAGCTGTAGTGGCTCTTACTAATCTAGTTAACATGTTGTCTATTTCTTTGTGTAAAAAATTATTTGGCACAGGGATAAAAATCGCTGCAAAAAACACTCCGGCCCAAAATTTCAGACGAAAATGAGGTTAATATCTGCGCTAGTATGCTAATTACAACTTTATAGAAATAAAATAAATAATTGTTTATTACAAGATTTGTGTGGCGCATTTTTACTGACTTGTCTTAGTGCTGTTTATCGAGTCTGTGCTTGATCCACCTGTTCGAAGCGCCATTGCTTTTGTTGTATCAACAGAACGACTTATCTTGGCACTAGAGCCCGATCGCGAAACTTTTAGAGGCTTAAATACAAGGACTTGACACAAAGACACAAGAGCTAAGCCTAAAAACACGAACAAGTTGAGCGAGATGAATCCAGCAAAAGTTCCGTTCCCGGTCGAGAAAGGGAACATTCCTACGCCAACAAGTAGCAAAGCGTATCCTCCCACGCTAAAAAAAACCAATGTCGTAACCTTGGAAAAAAAAAAAAAAATTGTTGGATTAGCCCTAACACCAATTAAAATTACGCACCTGACGAAGTGCAGAGGACCTCTTCGCCTTTATATTATGACTACCCTTCATTCTTTTTAAAAGTTTGATGCCCATAACCAAGTAGACCACTGACACGCCGAGAATTACAATCACGTACACCACCAGAGAGATGACATAACTGAGGAACATTGCCATCACACCAGTCGATCTAATTACGTCTACACCAATCTCTAACAATATCATGACTCCACAAAGGCAGTAGAACGGAATCTTCAATTTGTCCAAAAAAGGAAACATTTTCAGCTTGGCGTTTGACATGGCCTCGTACCTTCCATTTTTTTTTTTGTGTTAAAATGTGGAGAGGAACAAGTCATTAACATACCAATAAAAGCATAATAGAAGTGATGCTGAAAGTATGAAGGGAAGTGGTAGCGTGTATAATATGTTGTCAGCATAGAACGTGATTATTCGTCTGAAACCAAGCGGATCTACTAAGACATAAAACCCTCGAACTAATAAACCATTACTATAATGTGTAATATATATATATCATCATGATCCTTACGAATTGCTGCGATTGCGTGCAAAATTAAACAAGTCTGAGGAATGTTCCGTCTACATCCTTGAAATTTAATGAATTGGTTGAGCCTCCACATTGATAAAGCAAATATGACCAAATAAGGTATTCCGCAAACAATCGAAAACATCACATCAATGCCTTTACCAAGCCAGAACGTAATCCAAGGATTGCCTTCTGTGGGAGCGGATAAATTAATTTAAGGATAAAACTAGGGATCGTATGGAGCCTACAAACCTTCAGACGTTACGTTTACCAGCAATATGTCATCAGTTAAATAGAGGTCAAGTAATGTAGAATAGGGAGCCACTCCGATTTCCGCCACCGGAATAACCAGATCGTGCGGATCTCTTCCGTCACCATTAATCGCAATTCTACCTGGGACAACTAGCCAAATTGGTCAATGCAAACACTCCCAAAGTAAAACTTACCGAGTAGGTCGTTGCCAAAGATAATTCCGGCAACGCCAAGCTGTTGCATGGCACGAATGAAGGGCGCCGGTGGACTAATAGACGGAACCAATATAAAATAGCCAGAAATGTTGCTCGAAATTGTATTAACGTTGGTACTCGTGCTCACATCAGCAAAGTTTATCATTGACTTCATTGTTACGGTGTCAAAAGGCACAATGCCATCTAAAACCCAAGCAAATTGTATTATTTTCTTAATTTACGGGATTATTATTACAATAGTTAGCGGATCGTCAGATCCAAAAAATCTAGCTTCGAAATTTCAATAAGAACGCCACCTGTCACTAATTATTCAATAGAACAGAATCTATTTCTTTGTAATAATCATAATTCAATTTAATAACGAAAAAAGAGATATTTTTTTTTTATTTGGATCAATGCACCAAAGATCCATGTGAAAGAAAAACGAACTATTTTCCACTGCGTGTCAAGTACTTACCGCCTAGTATAACGGTGGATGACCCAAATTCCAATACTTCGCCATTCGGTCTTTGTACAGTCAACCGCGCATAAGCGCCGATAGACAGAATCAACACAACAAGTATGCACTGCCTAATAAAACCAGTCATTTGTTGCAACCAGATGATTTTTTTTGTGATTGTTGCTGCTGATTACGCATTTGAATCAAGAGAAGAGTGCCTAAAAATGTTTGTTCCTGATTTTGGCATGTCAGTTCGTCCCTGAGAGATGAAATACATTTCTTACTATAACTTTAATATTGTCGTACCACTAGCATTCATATCAAGTTAGTTATACGTCGAATGTATAGTTTGTTTAAGTTTGTGACACTGTCCGTTGCCTGGGATATATCTCCCCGCGACTTTGTTAAGTCGTGGCAAAAATCAAACCAATCACACCACGATACACAGTTAAATAAGTACCCAACAAAGGGGAGGTGGAGGCTGTAGTTCATTCGCAGATTCACTGAAAGAACAAGCGCCATCTTAGGCGAACTTAGATAATCATATCCAAGCTATTTCGAAGTTGGAGGTTTATTGAATGGATATCTGTATGACAAAATCAAGGAGCGTATACTACAAAGCAGATTTGCTACAAAAAAAAAAAAATTCGATATCTAGGTCAAATCGTTATTTTTGTTTTAAAAAAAATATTGATAATTATATTTTCGATATTACTGGAGCATTTAGTCTTCACGAGTGGCAAGGCCAGTAACATACTCGGGATGCTTTTTGTACAATTGTTTGTAGTAATCTTCCTTTTGCTTAATTCCTTGTCTAACTTTGTATTCCCAAATGCATCCGAAAACCAAGCCAATACCGACACCTAGCGGGTAAATAAATTCATTCAGTGAAAGGTGCTAAAAAAAAAACTCATCGAATCGAAAATCTGAAAATATCAGCCACAAGGTTTGGTATAATAATTTTAAAAACATACAAATACTGTTATTAAATTTTCCATGATACACTGGGTGTATTTTGTAAATTATATAAAATCACTTACCAAGGGAAACAGTGCGCTTGAGCCAGTTCTTGAAGAAATAAGGGAAGCCAGCGCGGTGCTGCTCTAGACTAACCCACTTTCTTCTCAAGAGGTTGACTTGAGAAGCCTTCTCGCGCAAACCGTGCTTGGCTTCAACAACGAGTCTTTCTTGTTGGAGCTTGGATTTGAGGACAGAGAAGTCCTTGGTGGTCTTAATGTCAATACCAGTAAGGGCCTTGATCTTGGATTGGGCACTGCTGAGTTGTTGAGCAATAGGACCAGAGGCCAACGAAGCTTGTCTTGCGGACAAATCCTTGGTTACTTCTTTAACCTTGGCTTGAACAAAAGCAGCAGCTTCCTTGGCTTTACCAGCATTAAATAATGCTGCAACATTTCCTTCATAATGGTCCATAACTACATCAATAGGGTCCACAGCGCCCATAGCGATGAGAAAATCTCTGTTGGCAAGATCAACACCGTACTTCTCCTTAACGACTTGGTTGAATTCATTTTCTACGAGTGACTGAGTAGCTACATATTGAGCTTCGGCTTGTTTAATTTCCTCTTTGTAAGGATTATTAGCAAGGGAAGTCTCTATAGCTGCATCTGCGTTTTGTTTTTCTTGAGCCATAACTGAGGGGTTAATTCCGAATTCTTGAACAAAATTGGTCTCCCAAGATTTCAAAGCATTCTCCGACATGCCTTGATAGCGATTGAGGAGGTATTCAACACGAGCTCTACGAGCAACAATCTGCTCATCAGTCAATTGCTGGTTTTTGTACGCATTGTAGACTTCAGGGGAGAAGCCAGCGTTAGCAACGTTGGTGACACTAGCCATTGTTGGTTGATATATTAGAAAGAAACAAGCAAAATAAATTCAGTAACAAAAGCAAATTTTTTTCAAGAGGTCATTTTCCGAAGGATTTTTGCCTAAAATCAAACTTCAGGGGAGAGGAATCAAAGAAAAAAAAATATCGCATTGCTTGTTCTTTTTTTTTTGTGCTAGGCCGTAGTACCTCAATCATTTTGTCACTATGGACAATAATTTATACGACGAGTTTGGTAATTATATTGGTCCTGAGTTAGAAGAGGAAGAGGAGTCTATCGATGAGGAAGAGAACGCCTACTTAGACAGTCTTAGGGCCAAAGACGAAGAACCGTCCGACCATGGGGAGCGTATGGAAGTTGAAGGTAATTTTTATTTGGCTTCGAGCAGG
>Ga0209960_1003221_pt1 | contig 14547 bp, 14 predicted proteins | sample ThiBiot_500_plan_2_FD_183947 | JGI IMG/M metagenome (GOLD analysis project Ga0209960, IMG submission 183947) | Wastewater bioreactor microbial communities from Cape Town, South Africa - Thiocy_expt_500_plan (SPAdes) | ecosystem: Engineered > Bioreactor > Thiocyanate-remediating >... | reverse complement strand
GTGAATGTAGAAGAATTGATATCAATTTGAGTTGGATCTCTTGAAGTTCAAACAATGAATCTTTTTTCTTCTTTTCTTTTCTTTTCTTTTCTTTTTTTTCTTTTCTGTTTCTTTCCTTTTTTTTTTTTTTTTTCTCTTTCAAACTTTTCTACAAAACTCATCAATTCAAACAAGAATACTTTTTTCCTTTAGTGCTGTGAATGTAGAAGAATTGATATCAATTTGAGTTGGATCTCTTGAAGTTCAAACAATGAATCTTTTTTCTTCTTTTCTTTTCTTTTCTTTTCTTTTTTTTCTTTTCTGTTTCTTTCCTTTTTTTTTTGTGATTTACTTTATCAAAAAAGATTAGTTATTGAACTTCAAGAGATTCAACTCCAATTAACAACTCAAAACTCAAATCTTTGTTAAACCTTCAAACTAAAGTCTTAATAGTTGTAAAATTAATTCCATCTTATCTCAATCAAAAAATTGTATGAACCTTTGTAACTAATGAGTTTTCTCCATTTGAGAGGTTTTAAATTGATAACTTTCACTTTTTAATTGCTCAAAATCATTCTTAAATCCTTTTCTTCTGAGTTCAATTTATTTTCATCAAACGATTAATTGGTCCAATCCTCCTATTTTCTCAAAGTCCATTGGATTTCATTGAAATAAGAATGATAGAAAGACCTGGTAGTGTTCTAAAGGTTGTGAAGAGTATAATCGTTTCTGAATTGTTGAAGTTATCCTAGAATGAATAAGGAGAGAAGAAGAAGAAGAAGGAACAACAAAGGAACCAGATAGCAACGCTATCTTTCTCGCCATGTTTTTCCCTTTTTTGTTTTTTTTTTTGTTTTTTATTCGAACCAAAAGAAAAAGAAAACAACTTTTAGTTTCAAGAAAAATAAATCCTCACCAAATCTAAATAACAAGGATTCAAGTTGTTTTTTTTTTTTTTCCTCTTGAACTTGAACTTTGATTTTTGATTTTGACTTTTTTTATAAAAGAAAAAAAAAAGCTGACAAAGAGAAAAATAATAAAGAATTTATAAGAAAAACCCAACTTGGGGAACATTATATTCCTTAAATGCATTTTGATCGCTTGATAAAACATAACCAATGATTTTGTCATTTGAGAAAGTGAACTTGTGGAGTTTTCTGATTCCTAAAAACGTTTCAAAGGCATCTTTTTCGATGTCGACTGTTTCAGCAATTTGACCACAATGATTTGTGAGCACGGAAACTGTATCAACAATTTGTTGAGCAATAGTAATGGGTTTTTGATTGATTCTCTGAATTTGATTACAAGCTTTTTTGGCTTGGGCAGCAACCCCATCACAAATAGAATGCCCGTGGTGAGAAGCAAAAAAGTTGTAAGTAATGGGAATTTTGAGGTGTTTTTGAGCTGAACGAAAAAATGTCATACAAGAAGTTAGTTTGAAATGCTTGGGTCCTCCATCAGAAAAGATCCAAATCCTATCAACACCTCTAAAAAAATCTTGATTTATCATCTGCTTCCAAACTCCGATAACGAATCCTACATCATTTTTAGTGCTGGAAGTTCTCCCTAAAAAATGGTGGTATCTCCTGCAAAGTCCGTCATTAGCTATTGCGTCATGCTCATAAAAACAAATTATCAAATTCTGGAAAAAAGTTCCTTGGACCTGCATCTAAGATTTTTTTGTCATTGATTAAAAAAAAAAAAAAAAAAAAAAAAAAAAAAAAAAAAAAAAAAACTTACTTGGGTGAAGTCTTGTACGATAATAATATCTTTTTTTAATTTTCCTTGAGCGATTTGATCTTTTAAGTCTTTATAAAATTTAGTTTGCTCACCCCATATTTTTTTGTGTTCTTCTCCTTCTTTTAGTTTTTTGTTTTCACTTTCCATTAATATTCTTTCGAGTGATGTGTTTAGTAACTTAGTATATTCTGCACATTTAGGGCAGATGGTTTCATCCTTAGAGTGTCTGATATTTTCCGCTGCTAGGAGTGAGTAAATAAAGTAAGTTTTAGATAAGGGCTTGATTCCATTTTTTTCTGCATGTTCATGATAGCGTTGATACAATTCTTCGTCAGGGATAAGTTGGATTCGGAAATCACGCCCGCTTTGGACTGGCAACTCCCCTTCAAGGAACCCCCTAGCGTGGGCTAATCGAACCTCATCAACTTTCTCCTTTGTCGCTTTTGGTTTTGACTTCATTTCCATCAAGAAACTAGGTCCTTCAACTTGGGCATTTTTGATGGTTGTTGTTGAAAATCCAGTGAGAATTGAAGCTTCATTACATGTAAAGTCTTGTATAATAACTGAAAGTAATGGTTTTCTGATAGGACTTGTATGTGGCAATTTTTTGAGCATGTCTACTATTGCTCTTCCAATCTTTTCGTAACACTCAGATTCTGTATCCTTTTGTGTTTGAGGTTGAGGGAGAGTTGCAGTTGATTGAGTTTGAAGTATTTGATCAAAAATTTGAACTCTGCGAAGGTCAATTTCGAATTCATCACCAGTTCCCTTCATGAAAAAAAAAGAAGAGTTAATTTTGCCATTTTGTAGGTAATAGGGCCGGAAGTGTGCAAAAAAAAAATTTGTTTTCAAAAGACTTCAAAGAGTAAATTTTTCAATGAGCAAAAAAAAAGATTGCACACTTTCGGTCCCACTAATTGTTTGAATCAAATAAAGAAAAGAAGAAGAAAAATACCAGGTTGGTTTCAAGATATAATTGAGGAGAACAAGACCTACAACACAAATTTTTTGAGTTCCTTTTGTTCAAAGGCTTCTTTGGGCCAATGTAATTTGTTGGGATTTTGTACAGTAAAGGCTTTGTTTCACTGGAACAAATTCTACACCGCTCTTTGGGCATTTGCAGTGAGAGAAGAACAAGAAAGTTTGCTTATTTGTTTATTTATTGCAGCCATGTTTTTTATTTCAACCCCTTTCCTCTAATTCTTGGAATTCAAAAAGGGCACAAATACTTTAAAAAAAAGTCCACATGGCAATGTTAGAAGATTTAGAGAAGGAATTAGAATGTTCATTATGTAAAGATGTATTTAGAGAACCAAAAACATTAAGATGTCTTCATTCATTTTGTTTGGAATGTTTGGAAATTTATGTTGAAAAGAATCATTCAAATATCAATTTATCTTGTCCTATTTGTAGAACTCCTTTTCAATTTCTTCAAAATCAAAATCAAAATCAAAACCAAAACCAAAAACAACAATTATCAAATTTACCAACAGATTCATTTCTTCTCAATACTTTAACCACTTATCATGAATTATCAAATTCAATTTCTCAACAAAAGAAAAAACAACAAGAACAACAAGAACAAAAACCACAAAGACCACAAAGAAGAAAGAAAAAACAAAAAATAGTTTGTTTGGATGGAGAAAATGAAGCAACATCTTATTGTTTGGATTGTCAAGATTACTTTTGTCATACATGTACTAAAGGTCATCAAAAAGCTAAAGTAACCAAAAATCATCAATTTATTCCAATCAATGAAATGAAAGATGAAGATCATGTTAATTCAATTACAAATTCAAATTCAAACAATCAACTTTATTGTCAAATTCATCAACAAGAAGAAATTAAATTATTTTGTGATGATTGTAAATTACCAATTTGTCCATTGTGTGTTGAGGAGCACCCTTCTCATAAAATTTTAGTTTTATCAAATGTTATTGGAATTGAAAAACAATCATTATTGGATTTAATCAATCAAGTTCGCTTTTTCTTTCATTTTTTCTTTTTTTTTTCTTTCTTTTCTTTTTCTTTCTTTCTTTTTTTTTTTTGTCATATGATAATCTTAAAATCAACAATAGGTGAAACCAAAAGAGAAAGAATTGAGAGAAGGAGTAAAAAAATGTGAAGAAGTAATCAAAGAATTAGAAATCAATTCAACAACAACTCAAACACAAATTAATGAATTTTTCAATAAGATTAGAATCAAATTGGATGAAAGAGAACAAGAATTGTTGAATAAATTAGATGAAATTGAGAAATATAAAAAGAAAGAATTACAACTTCAAAAAGATGAATTACAATTTGGAATTGAAAGTATTATTGGATCTTGTCAAACAATTGAACATTCTCTTTCTTTATCAAATAATGAGAACAATAAAAATGTTGGAAGATTATTATCAATGAAGAAATTATACGAATCAAGATTGAATTATTTAATTAATAATAATTGGAAAATTAAACCAAATTGTGGTTCTTTAATTGGATTCTCAATTTATGAAGAAGATGAACAATCAATTTATTCAATTATTTCAAATATTGGAATTTTAGGTTCAAATGAAATTTCAATTGATAAATGTTTAATTTCAAGAAATGAAGATTTGCCAATATTTAACGATAAAGAATTTAAATTTGAAATAATTAGTTATTCAAAAGAAGGGAATGAAATGAAAAAAGGTGGAAATGGAAACAAATTTAATATTCAAATTCAAAGAGAATTAAATAATGGAAATAATGAAGAGAATGAAGAGAGTGAATGGGAAATTAAAGATTTAAATAATGGAAAATATGAAGTTAAAATGAAAATAAAAAATGAAGGGAAATATTTAATCTCTTTTCGATATAATAGATTTGATCTCAATGCTTCTACTTTTCAGATTCAAGTTTTATCACAATTGAAACAAAGAGATTACCATGGAATAAATGAACCAAAATTAACATTTGGGGGTTTCAGTTCTTCTGGGATTACAATTGATCCAAATGGAAATATTTGTGTTAGTAATTGGGGGAAGAATAAAATTCAAATATTTAATTTAGAAGGAAAATTTATTTCAGCATTTGGATCGAAAGGAAAAGAAAATGGACAATTTAGTAATCCTTGGGGAATAGCTGTTAATTCAAGAGGAAATATTATTGTTTCTGATTGTTATAATAACAGAATTCAAATATTTGATTCAAATGGAAAATTTATTTCAAAATTTGGATCAAAAGGAAATGGAGATGGTCAATTTAATGAACCAAAAGGAATTTATGTTGATCGGAATAATAACATTTATGTTTGTGATTCATTAAATAATAGAATTCAAATATTTAATTCAGAAGGAAAATTCATTTTAAAATTTGGATCGAAAGGAAATGGAAATGGTCAATTTGATTACCCAATTGGAATCACCATTAATTCTCATGGAAATATTATTGTTTGTGAGCGAGGAAATTGTAGAATCCAAATATTTGATTCAAAAAGAAATTTTATTTCAACATTTGGATCAGAAGGACATGAAAATGGTCAATTTTACTATCCATGGGGAGTTTGTGTTGATTCGAATGATAATATTCTTGTTTGTAATTATTTTGGCGCTAGAATTCAAATATTTGAGCCAAATGGAAAATATATGACCAAATTTTACATAGACAAGCCAAGTAGTATCGCAATTGATTTCAAAACACAGAATGTAATTGTTTGTGACAGTAACAATAAAGTTTTAATATTTTGATTCAAAGAATAAATAAAGAAAAGAAAAGAAAAGAAAAGAAAAGAAAAGAAAAGAAAAGAAATTCATTCTTTCTTATTCTCATTTATTTTTGATCCACAGAAAAATATATATTTGACAATAAAAAAAGTGGATTGAGTTTAGGAAATAGAACAAACTGCACCATCAATGATTTTTGCAACTTTGGGATCTTTGTAATCAGCTCTACTGGTTCTTAATAAAGTTCTTAATTCTTCCATTGTGAAATCTTCAACTTCAAATCTTTTTTCTTCTTCTTCTAATAATTGTTTTAAACCTTCTGGAGGAACAATGAAAAGTTTTCCAACTTCCTTCAGAGATTGGAATAATTTCTTTGCTTTCCCATTGTTAAATTGACAAATGGAATCATAATATGCATCTAGATCACTTTATTTTTGATTGAATGAATTGGATTCTCTATTCTGAAAATTAGATAAGACAAAATTTACCAAAGTAGCTGAAATCCACCATCGATTGTAATTTTAAATCTTTTGAAATGATTGGACAAGATTCTGAAATTTGTTTGATTTTATTTTTTCTTCAAAAGAAAAAAGATCGAGAAAGACTGAAAATAAAAAAATAAAAAGAAGAAAATTACAAGAAAAATCTTGATCCAATTTCAGTAAATAAAACGGAAATCGTGCTTTTTTCAGTACATCCAATTAATTTTTTACAATGGGAATCAATACACTCTATTGCTAACAAACAAGCCTAGAGGAATGATTGAATATTATTGAATACTTTAATAAATGGTCAAAAATTAAAAATAAAATACTTTAGTTGGAGATTGATTTGTAACTGGCTTTGTAAAATCATCTTGATTTTGGTATGATTGTAACAAAAAGTCAGCTCTCTTTATCATATCTTTTTTTTATCACAAAAAATTAAAAATTAAAAATTATTAAAAACCAATAAAAATTACATTCAATAATTAAATTTAAACATGTTGCAACACTTTCATCGAGTTGTTTTTCAAAAACTTTCTTTTGAGATAAACATTTATTTCGAGGTGCATCCCGAGGTATGATTGGAATCTATTATTGAATTATTTTGAATTCAAAAAAAAAAAAAAAAAAAAAAAAAAAAAAGAAGAAGAAAAGAAATTAAAAGAAAGAATTATACAATTTCTTCTTCGTAATGTTTATCAATTAGTTGCTCTATTAGATCAGCAATATGAATTAAATCAAATAATTGATCACTAACTGCATATTGATCTGATGTTTCGGATGTATTAATTTGCGATAATGTATTAATTACACTAATTATTGAAAAAATCAATATAAGAAAAAGAATCACTTAAAATAAGATCAAAGAAATAGAATAATTTTACTATTTCATTGTTGGTTCAATGTGATTAAATCCGATCATTTTAAGCAATAGGGTGAACACTTCTTCGATATTTTTTTTTCTATTGATTTATTTATTATAAAGAAAGAAAAGAATTAAATATTAAAGAAAAGAAAAGAAAAAAAAAGAAGAAAGAAAAAGAAAAAAAGAAAGAAAAAAGAAAAAAAATTACGTCTGTTCTCTAGGAGATAAAATTATTATTCTTTTGATTGAATCCTTATTTTCATAGATTAACTCTAAACAAAGTTGTACTGAGAGTCGACTGGATAAATTTGAGAGAATTGATTTCATATTAATTGGAGTAATGGGGGAAGATGGTTCATTTAAACTTAAAATTTTCAAATTTTTAATTGGGGTACTTGGTGTCGTTGGGGTAATAGGAGAACTTGGTTCAATCAAACTTTGATTTTCCTTTATTATTATCATTATTCGTTTTTAATGAAAAAAAAAAAGTGGTGGAAAGGAAATAGTTTTTTTAAAAAAGAAAGAAAAGAAAGAAAGTTGAATTTACATTTTCCCATTGTTGGATTTTGGATTCGTAAATAGATGTTAAGTAATCAAGTTCTTCTTGTAAATATGTATCAGTATATTTTGAGAAGGTCATTTCAAGAAGGTCAGTCAATTGTTGAGCTGGAATATGTTCTGTTAATGGTTCAGCAAGCTTTGATGCCTCTCTATAAGTTGAAACCAATTTCTTTAAATAGGATGACTTGGAGCTTTTTTTTGCTTCTTCAAGAAGGATGTCAACATACTCTGAAAGCTATTGACGGTAAAGAAAAATTGGAGAAAAATTAATGAAAAGAAAAATATAAATATAATAACAAATAAAAGAAATAAATAATAGAAATACAATTTGAGCAAAGACTCTTTCTACAAAGAGAAAGTAAACATAATTGGATTCATCTCCAAAAACTTGATCTATAATTGGCTTTTCTTGTAAGCAAGTAGATTGAAGTTGTTCGCAAAATGAAGCAATAGGGGGAAGATTTTCAATTTTCCCACTAATTAAAATCGATTTAGTAATTTGATTAAATTAATTAATTAAAAAAAAGATGAAAAAAAAAATACTCTTGAGCCATTTGTTGAATCATGGAAAAGTTTGTAAAGAATGCATTTTTTGAAATGAATATTTGTGCTGCAATCTTTTTTTCTCCAAGAGCAGAAAGGATTAGATAGTTTGACTGTTTATTTTTATTGTTATTTTATTTTTGTTTGTTCTGATTATTTTGTTTTGTTTTGTTTTTTGTTTTCAATCAAAGTGGATTGTATTAACATCTATACCTTTATCTTTTCTATATCATTTGCATCATGGGCTTCTTCAAAAGTATGACTTAGTTGTTCAATTTTCTTGAAAAAAAGATCTTCAATTCTTGCTTTAACCTAAAATATTTATTTTTTTTCAACAAATAAAATAAATAAATAAATAAGTAATTCAAATTTAAAAGAAAGAATGAAATACCTCAGCTCCATTCTTAACATGATACTCATTTGCAAAATGTGTTAATCTCTTTAAAATTTTGGCTGCTTCAATTGGATTTCCTTCAACGATATCATCCAATGTTATTTGTGAGCACTATTCCAAATCAATAAAGTAAATATAATAAATAATAAAGAAATAATTGAACAAAAAGAAAGAATAAAACAATTATGCACCAAAAAAAAAAAAAAAAAACAAATAAACCAAAAAAAAAAAAAAAAAAAAAAAAAAATAGAAAGTGGAAAATGAAAATAAAAAGGAAAATTTCTCAACCTCTTTACTTGAAAATTTTGAGTAATAAGGAAAGTACATCACATATTCCCCAACAAAACATTTCTTCCATTTCCCACCTTGTTCAGCTAGATCCCCACCGTCTGTGATATTCATTCTAACACATTTCCATCTCCAAATATCATCCAAGAGACATATATCACGAAGTCTTGAGCATGTTTGAGACAAGGAAACAATGTCTGAAGCAGAGAGGTAGTTGAGCAAGCGGAGGAGTTGTGCCTCGCCGAGTTTGTCCATCTTTTCTTCCCTATTTTGTTTTGGCCTCCCAACTTTTCTTCAACTTTTACTTTTAGTTTTACACTGTTACATTCAACTTCTACTTTTACTTTTTATTCAATTATAACTCAAATGTTCAAGATTCATTGATTCAAAACCTTGTTATTATTAATTCCTTCTGATCATCAATTTTTGTTGGATTTTCGAACAATTTCTGTTGAAAATTAATTATAAAAACATCAATTTTAAAAATCTAATAGTTTTGTGATGTCCTTGAGAAAAGAAAGAAAAGAAAGGAAAATACAATATCAATTGTTTATTTGTTCTTTTTAAACAATCATAGATTTTCACTGCGGATATAACCTATGATTGTTAAAATGAAGTATTGATTGCTTGTTTGACTGAAAATTTGCTTTGCAGAATCTCAAAAAAATAAAATCAGTTTTTGAATTTTTTTTTTTTTGCTGAGCAAAAAAAATTATTTTGGTGGCAATTTTTTAATCCATTTTTTTTTTTTTTTCAAAGACTTTTTCTAATTAGAAACTTACAAAAGTGTAACAAACTTCAAATAATATATACTTATTATATAAAACATTTGGATGAATGGAAAAGGATTCTTGTTTATATTGTGGTCTAGAGTTGGAAACGCGGAAGGAATTGGAGGAACATTGTAGAATAGAACATGCTAATGAGGAGAGAGGAACCGTTGAGTTCAAAGACAGACCTCGTTCTATAATGTCTTGGATATCAAAGTCTTCGTTAAAGATTCCTCTTCCTCAAGCTATAGCTGGACAAAGAGAAGATACATTAGTAATTTTCATTTCTTTTACTTTTTGAATCTAATATACATTTTCCTTTTTTTTTTTTCTTAATCCCTTTATACTCATAATATACAAAAATGAATCAAAATTTAGAATGAAAGTCAATCAATACAGAATCAATCAGGAATTGTCGTAACAAGAGATCATTGGCAACCAGAGAGTTCAAATGATTCTTGTTTTAATTGTAAAAAACCTTTGTATGGAACTATTTTTATTAAGAAATCAAATTGTCGAAGATGTGGAAGAATATTTTGTGAAAGTTGTTGTAATTATCAAATTAAATTGGATGAAAATGCAAATCCTAATTCAGAAACAGGTGTATGGTGTCAAGTTTGTCAACAATGTTTTGTAGCAAGAAAAGGATTTGCACAAACTTTTGGTAATTATAATAACTATTATAAACTTTGATTTATCAAGATTCTCATAGTTATTTATTAATGTAGGAGCTTTTAGAGATTATACAAAAGACTTCAAAAAGTTTCGGAAAAATACTTCAGAAAAATTTGAATTAGTTGGAAATAGATTACAAATGAGATATGACAAGGTTTGGATTTTTATTTAATTGACGATTCATTCAATTTTTTACTTGAATTAATCTTTATTCTAGCTTCGTGCCATATATGCAGATTCAACGTTATCAGCATATCAAAAAAGAGGTTAGATATTTCTGAGTCTATTTAAAAAAATTAAATTAAATTAATTAAATTTAAAATTGTTTTTTGATAGAAAAAGAGAAAACTGTTGTAAATTGGATTGATGAAAGTCAGTATTCTGCATGTTTTATTTGCAAGTAAAATTTTTTTGAAATTATTATTTGATTGGTTTTTTTTTTCTTCCAAAAAAATTTATGATTATTAAATTAAAGTGAAAATTTTGGATTTTTATCAAATCGAAAACATCACTGTCGACTTTGTGGATTAGTAATGTGTTCAAAAGAAGAATGTTCTCAAATGATTTTACTTAATCAAGATAATGGTATCTCAATTTATTTTCAAAAAAAAAAAAAAATGTATACCATTAAAAACTCATTTCCCTCTCCACCCAAAAAAAAATTAGCACAAACTAGAGTGTGCACACAATGTATTTCTACTCTGAGAAAGTTATTTTCTTTTCCTTTCCTTTTCATTTCTTACCATTCAATAATTGATTTAGGAGAAAAGAAGCTGCTGCAAAAAAGAAATCCCCTCCTGGTCCTCTTGCTGAATATTATGATGTATTCATTTTTCTTAATTATTTTAGTATGTCAATCAACATTTTAAAACAAATTATTTTAGGACATTTCAACAGCAAAAGAACATATTATTGAACTTCTTCCAAAATTTAATAATGAACTCGAAGCCTATCAGTAACCCTTTTTTATTTAATTTTATTCAAAACAAACTTAAAAAAAACTCAAAAATCAAATAAATAGTCAAGCAACTAATGATCGAGTCAAACTTTCTACTTACGAAGAAGCAAAAGTTATAAGACAAGAAATTATGGAATACTTCACTTTAATTCAAGCTCTCTCGTTGATTTTCATTTTATTCTTAATTTCTCTTTTCTTTTCTTTTTTTTTGAAAAAAAATCAAATATTTAGGAAAAAAATCTCACTCCTCCCTGCAGAAGAAAATTCAACAAAGAAGAAAGTTCATTCGTATTATTCATTCATTCTTTGATTCTTTTCTCTTTTCTCTTTTCTTTTTTGTTTAAAAACAAGAAATCTGAAATCTTTTTTTATTTTTCATAGAAACATCATTTTTGCTTTAGAACAATTTCTACAAGCTAATATGCTTACTTTAAGTTTTTTACCAAAAGCTCCTCAAATCAAGAAACAACCAAAAACAAAAGGTAAAATTTTCATTTCTCATCAAAAAAATCAAAACTAACAGAAAGAAAGTAGGTTCAATCGAAGAATCACAAACAAGTTCAAACTCAAAAGGAAAAGAAAAAGAGAAAGAGAAAGAAAAAAAGAAACAAATTTCACCAAACGAAAGAAAAAAATTAGAAGAAAACCTTGAAACTCTTCGGATTCAAAGAAATCAAGTTGAAAACTATATCTCTGAATTCAAAAAACAGAATCAAAAAGACGAAGTTGAAATGCTTTCACGGTCGCTGAAAGACTTGGACCTAGAAATAACTAGACTCAAAAAATTGTTAAATTAAGAATGTAAATATTATAAACTTTTTCAAAACTCAAAGTTTTGTTGTAGATTCTATTCAAATCAAAGCCTGATTTTATTGATTTTAAAGAATTTTTTTGTCAAACATGTGCAAACAAGCCCCTGAGTTGAAAAGTTGGAGGTGTTTCCTTTTTAGTTGGTGGACTGATAGCCTGATAAAAAATGATTTGTTTTGAAGCAATTATCTAATCTCCAATGTCCCCTTCAAATTGCTAAATCAATTATGCTTCATTGTCTGTTGACCCTCTTGCTGTTGGCTCATTCTACTCAAGGGTTATGGGTCACTCTTCCTTCAGCCCAAGATGGTTGTGGGAGTTTCTCGTCAGACTCTTATAGTTGGGATATTCAGGACTCTCCTAAGCAGCCTTTTTCAGGGACTGTCCCAAAGGGAGGCTATAGTTACTACTATACAAATTGTTTTTTGGGCTTTCTCTTTTGTGACACGTACTACTCAACAATAGTTCAATCCTTTTGCACAATGAATGTTGATCAAATGCCACTTGGAAGTTATTGTTTTTATCAAAATATTCAAAATTGTATTCATTTATTTCATTCTTTTTTTCCCAATAACTAGTTCATTCAGAAAATAAATAATCAAATAGCACAAAGTTGTCCACCTGGGTTTACAGAAGGAACTCGAACACAAGATGATGAAGATTTCAACAATCAATCTGGTCCAAAGGAAAATAGAATTACTTTACCAAAACGAGAAAATACTTATATTCAATATATTGGAACAATTGATACAACTAAATGGCACTTTTGTTGTGGGAGTGGAGATCCATCAACATCAATATCTTTTGATCCTATTCGTTTTCAATTACCTGATTCTTTTGTATTATTTCAAAAAGGTGATTCATGTCAAACTATTAATGGAAGAAAAGCTCAAACTGGTTCCGTTTAGTAAGTATTTATTTTGATTTATTACTCCTATTTGCTCTTTTGTGACCCTTTCTATTTCTATTAAAGTTGGAATGATGAAGATACGTATCCAAATAATAAAAACTCAGTGAGTGGGACACTACCAGATGGCGTTTTGAATTCTGATACCACATTTTATTATTGTACTTATGGACCAAGTTTTTGTATTTTTTATTCACCTGATTTATTAATGTTTACTTATTTATTTTTAACAAAACTAATCCGATAGTGCCACTCCCTCCAACAAATCTTCAATTAACCCAAAAAAGTTCGACCTCAGTCAGTGTTTCATGGGATTATGATCCACAAAGTTCATATTATAAAATTGCTATGTCACCTCCCATTATTCCTCAAAAAACAAAGTATTCATCAACATCATTTACATTGAACTCATTATCACCTTCAACAACTTATACTTTCAATATTTATGCTGGAAAAAATAATCCATTAGGAGGTGCTGAAACTTATGAAACAGTTGGTATGTAGATAAAAGTTTCTTCTTTACAAAGTTCGAAATTCAATTAAATTATTGTCATTAGGAACTTCTATTAAATTAACAACATGTAATACTGGTTACACTGGCTTAAATTGTGATCGTAAGATATTTCCTTTTTTATTTTGATTTTTTTTCCATTGATTTTGGAAATATAGAACCCATTTGCAATCCAACATGTGTTAATGGAAATTGTATTGCACCAAACCAATGTTTATGTGAAATTGGATGGGGAGGTTCAATTTGTAATGAATGTACAAATGGATATTATTCAGGTAATGAGAGATGCTTGGAGTGTGGCAATTGTGGTCATGGAATTTGCTCGGATGGACCAAATGGAAATGGTTCATGTTCATGTAATACAGGTTATACAACACTTGAGAGTTCAACTGATTACTGTTCTATTTGTTCTCCTGGTTATGTCATGATTGGCCCAAATTGCGTCAAATGTTTTGAGACTTGCGAAACTTGTGAATTCAATTCAACTTATTGTACTTCGTACTTTCCATTACTTTTTCTTTTCTTCTTCCTTTTTTCCAATTTACAAATCTAAAGAGTATACTTCATTTAGATGCAAATCAGGATATACACTACAAACACATAATAACACATGCACATCAAATTGTGGAGATGGGACTTACTTTAATACAAGTAGCTGTACTGGTATAGTTTTATTATTATCATTTATATATAATATACATTTCATTAATTTGACTGTCGTTCCTTGAAATAGCTTGTCCAGGAAGTTGTTTAACATGCTATGGAGGAGATGATAATCAATGTCTTTCATGTCCAACTGAAAAAGTATTAGAATCAGGATTATGTGTCACAAATTGTTCTAATGGTAATTACCCTGATGAAAATCACATTTGCCAAGGTTTTTACTCTTTTTCTGATGATTATTCAATATGTAACTCTTTTTCTAAACAAAAATCAGGATGTCAATATCCATGTTCAATATGTATAGGACCAGAGAATGGAGAATGTTTGGCATGCATTTCTCCGACCATTAGAAATGGAACAACTTGTATTTCAGAAAGTAATTGCACTCAAAATGGTTTTATTGATTCGAATCGAAATTGTCAAGGTCTTTTTCTCTTCTTTGCTTAATTTAAAAATTAATTTTCATTAAAATAAATAAATTAATCAAAAGGATGCAATTCAACTTGCTTGACATGTTATGGACCAAATGGCGACCAATGCCTTTCGTGCTCAAACCAAAGATATCTATTGAATGGAGAATGTTTGGATGAATGCCCAACTAATTATTATTCAAATTCTACTTCAAATCAATGTCAAAGTACTTTCCTTCCTCCATCCCTCTCTTTTTTATTTATTTATTTTTTTTTTTTTTTTTTTTTTTTTTTCCTTTTTT
>Ga0209960_1003219_pt1 | contig 14558 bp, 17 predicted proteins | sample ThiBiot_500_plan_2_FD_183947 | JGI IMG/M metagenome (GOLD analysis project Ga0209960, IMG submission 183947) | Wastewater bioreactor microbial communities from Cape Town, South Africa - Thiocy_expt_500_plan (SPAdes) | ecosystem: Engineered > Bioreactor > Thiocyanate-remediating >... | reverse complement strand
CAAAAAACCAAAAAAAAAGAAACAAAAAAAAAAAAGTAAATAATTTAATTATAAACACATTTGATACAAAATAATAACAGGTTTTTTTTTTTCATTTTGAACCTTCATTTTTTCTGGAATATCTTTTTCTAATGTCCATTAAAAATTTTTCATAAGTTCTTTGAACAGTTGAATTAAGAATTCCTTGTTTCTTGAAGAAGCCTCTAGAAAATGAAAAGGGATGATATCTATGAATTACAAAGTTATTAGGAAGTACATAAAACTTAAATTTCGCATATTGAAGTTCTGTCATATGACTCCTCTTATTAAAACTATAACCTCGAAAGCTTTCATCAAACTTTGGAAAGATTGATCTCTTAATTATTAAATATGGTTCAAAAAATCGATCTAACTTAGGTCCTAAATTAATTGAATAAGGTTCTTCTGCTCTAAACCATTGAGGGTAATTTGCTTTCCCTTGAATTTCACTAATTTTGAGATGATAAGTTTCTACTTTTCCTTGACACCAATGCTCAACTTTTTTTGGATCTATCTTTTTTAAAACTATTTTGGAATGATATGGTACAATTAATAAATCAGCACAATATTCATCAAGTTGAGATCTTGTAAGAAATGTTGTAATATTAAGTTCATCAAGTGTTTCAAATGCAGGGATAATAAATCCAACAGAACTTGATTTTGAAAGAGAAGTTAAATAATTATACATTTTAGGGGAAGTCAGTTGTTGATGCATGTTTGCTGAAAGTAAGAAATCAGAATCAAGACTAAATACAAATTCTGTCGAAGCTTGCTCCAAAGCTAAATTTCGTAACGAGTTCATTGGGAATGCAAAATCATAAGGGTTGAATTTTTCAGGATACCTATTATTCCATGATTCTTCATCTCCTTTATCAAAAGAATTCTCTTCTTTTGGTGACATTGTAAATCCTTGCCCAAATAGAAGTGAAATATCAAGTCTAACTTTTGGATTAGAATCTTCTACTTCAACAAAAAATCCTGTTAGAATATCTTCAAGTTGAGGAATAGTGAGTGGATTTTGAACATAAACTGCTAAAGAAATGACTCCATCCCAACCACGAGCAATATCAAGGATATTTTCTAACTTTGAAAGAGAGCAAAAAGTTAATATCGTAATATCAGAATATCTCCTTGATCTTTTTGACTCTAAATATTTTGGAATAGTTAAATACTTTAAAGGCTTTCCAACTCCAACTCCATTTGGTTCAGCTTGAAACTTGAACTTTTCTCTTTTTTTTCTTTCAAGGAATGAGTTTGGAAAGAGAGTAGCAAGATCTTTTTTAACATGAGGGTGATGGTTGTTTTTTCCTAATTGTTGGAGATGGTACTCTTCTGAGTCAATAATTTTTGCAAGTGCTAGGATCCAAGAAAAAAAGGCTCCAATAAATGTGATAGAGAGTAACGCAAGAGCAATCAAAATGATATTCTTTTTTTTATTTCTCATATTTTCATAGTTGAATAGACAGAAAGGGGAAGAAGAAGAAAAGTTGAAAGAAAAAAGAATGAAGGAAGAGAAGAGAAAAAGAACAATAAAGAAGAAGAAGAAGAATAGAAAGAAATAAAAAAAGAATAGAATGTAATAGAAATAGAAATAGAAAAATGGAATTTCTAAACGTTTTCAACAGTATTAATGGTTAACTAACGTAAAATGAAGAAAAGGAAAAGAATAGGAGGAAGAAAAGAAAAGAAAAAAAGATAAAGTTTGACTTAAAATTATCAAGTTCGATCTTTTTTTCTTTCATTGGTTAGATACTTACTTTTTGACAATTAACTATTCCTTTTTAAGAACAAAATTAACAAAAGAAGCTAAAAGTCCTCTGAATCACTCTGAATCACCTATATTTAATTTATTCAAAGGTTTTTGATTCTTTTGTTCTTGAGAAGAATCAAAAACTTTTGAAACAAAAAAAAAAAAAAAAAAAAGATTCCTTGTTATACAATTTTTTCTTTCTTCATTTTCAAATTCTTTACAACTCTGATTGAAAAAAAAAAAGTTAGCATCATTCAAAAAAAAAAAAAAAAAAAAACCTCCTGCAATTAATTTCTCTTTTTCTTCCATCCAAGATTTTTTTTTCTTTGTTGATCAATCTCCGTTTTCCCAAGTGGTTCCAAAATGTTAGCTAATTAACTCCCTAATCTTATTGTTTTTATTTCTTCATTTGAATAAAAAGAGAGACTTGTTTACTATTAGATTTTTGGTAGTTTACCAAGATTTTTTGATTTATTTATTTTTTTCTTTGATCCAAAAAAAAAGTGACAAAAAAAGTTCAAAAAAAAAAAAATGGCCAACTCGGTTTCTTTTTCTCTTCTCTCAATATTTATTTGTATTAGCATAATGTTTTTTTAAAACTTTCCTTTGTCTTTCTTTTTTTATTTTACAATTTAGCTTCCTCCAGGATGGCAAGATTTTTTCAATTCAATTTATTTTTATTTCATTTCAATTCATTCATTATTTATTATTTTTCCAACAAACTTTTTTTTATTTTTTATTTTTCAAAAGGGTTAAAAAAATGTCTCAATCTCGTGGAGTTGAGTATTATTTTAATACCCAAACAGGAGAAAGTCAATGGGAACCTCCTTCAAATCAAAGAGAAGAAGTTAGAGCATCACATATTCTTGTAAAACATGCTGGAAGTCGAAGACCTAGTTCTTGGAAAGAACAAAATATTACAAGAAGTCTTGATGAGGCAAAACAAATCCTTAGAAGTTGGAATTATTAATTATTTTGTTATCTTTGAAAGCAAAACAAAACAAAAAACATAATTTAATTCAGCATTTGAGGATCAAATCAGAAATGGAGGTGCAGATTTTGCAACTATAGCATCAGCACAAAGTGATTGCTCAAGTCATTCAAAGGGAGGTGATCTTGGATTTTTTGGAAGAGGTCAAATGCAAGGTTATTATTACCTTTTTTTTTTTTTTTTATCCTTCAAACTTAGCTAACTTTTTCTTTTTTTCTTTAATAGCTCCCTTCGAACATGCTACGTAAGTATTTGAATTACAAAACAATTTTTTCTTTTCTTTTTCACCTCAAAACAACAACAACAAAAAAAAAAAAATTACAATAAGATTTTCGCTCAATGTTGGAGAAATGAGTGGAATTATTGAAACAGATTCAGGTGTTCATTTGATTTTGAGGACTGCATAAACTATAACTCTTCATAATTTTCACAAAACAAAACAAAACAAAAATGGAAAACAACTTTTAACTTTTATTCCCGAACAAAAGAAATGAATCATTCTCAAGTTCTTGTTTTTTTGAAAAAAAAAAAAGAAAAAGAAAAGAAAAGAAAAGAAATTTTAATCGAATCAAGTTGATGAATTCAGTTTGCAGAGCAACAAGGAAATTTATTTATCCATAAGTTTTTTATTATGAGAATTTGAACTTTGTTCGAATAAGTCTGGATACTTATTAATAATCAATGAAACTAAACTAAAATGAAAAGAATAAAAAGAAGTGAAGATGAAGTAAAGAACAAACAAACAACATAATGGGCTCACTTCATTGATTAATTAATCAATAATTGTTTTGTTGATTGCTTATTGTTTCAGGCTGGAAAAACCAAAATGGAAAATTTTCAATCAATAAACTGTTTATAAAGGATAATTAATCGCAAAGAGGCTTCACTTCAAATTCAAAAACTTTAAAATTATTCAAACACTATCAAGAGAAGTTTTTTCAACAAAAAGAAAGTTCTTTTACAAAAAAAAAACTCGAGTTATTATTCATTTGTTAGAAAAAATAACTTTGGTCAAAACAATTCCAACTCAAACCGCAAAATTAATTAGTAATTTTTTTTTTTTTTTTTTTTTTTTTTTTTTTTTTTTTTTTTTTTTTTTTTGACTTTTACTATTATTTCAATATTTAATAATTTGTTTCAAGAACTCTAAAATATTATAATTGTAATAATGATAAAACTAACATTGTATAATTAGAGAGTGTGCTTATTCAACCATGTTTGAGTTTGACTTGGGCCAACTTGGTTTTGACCTCAAGTTAATCCTGTTCTCATTCTTTTGGATAGTTGTTCTCTATATTCTCTCAATTATTTACTACATTTCAAATCTGTTGGTCACTCCTCCTCATTATACCCACAGAAAACCAAAGGATGGGTTAGCTAAAACAGGTTTTGAATTTTTTTTTCCCTTTTCAAGTTTAATAATATAATATGTTTCTTTTTCGATGTTTCCTTTTATTGTTTTTTGCTATCATATCAATCAATCATATTTAATTGTAAATACTGATTGAAAATAGGAAGAATTATTGATCCAATTTGGGGAGAGAAAATTCATAATCCAAAAGAAGACTTTGGCTTGGAATTTAATGAAATAGAGTTTCAATCAAAGGATGGAAATACTTTGAGAGGCTGGCACATCCCTGCAAAACCACCCCTGTAAGATCAATCATTCAATATTTATTCAAAACCTTGAAAGATATCAAATTTATTTATTTCAAATTATATAGTCCAGGAAAATTAAAGATTGGATTTGTGACTGTTCATGGAGGTGGAAGAGATCGAAGAGAGTTTCATCGTTTTGAACCTTTTATTAACGAAGCTGGTTATGAAATGATTTTATTTGATTACAGAGAACATGGAATTAGGTAGATTTTATGAAATTGGATTCAATATATACGCATTCTCTCTCTTGCTTTTAGCTCATGAATTTTTTTTTTTTTTAAAAAAAAAATAGTGATGGCAGTGGGAAAGGTTTAGATTGGGGACGTAAAAGTTATCGTGATGTTTTAGCTGCTGCAGGGTATGCAAAACAAAAATTACATTGGGATAAGTACTTATTTCATTTTTTATTTTTATTTTATTTTATTTTGATTTTTATTATTTTCTTTTTTTGTAAAACAAATAAATCAACAAATCATTAAATATTTCAGAGTAATATGTATGGGTGTATCAAATGGAGCAGTTCTATCTATTGTTGCTGCTGGACATGATAAAACAAAATTAATTGATGGAGTGATTGCTGAAAGTCCTTATCTAAGTCCCAAAGAAGTTTTTTTTTTTCTTTCCTTTTTTCCTTTTCCTTCCTTTTTTTTTCTTTTCTTCTTTTATTAATCACTTTGTCAAATTGAAAACCTCTATAATCCAAAAATAAAGGGAATAAAGGATATTCTTGAGATTTTCATGAGTCAATGGCCATTTGGACTTCGTTATCTTTCTCTTTTTCATTTCTTGATTCCAGCCATTGTCAATGCAGTTATATTTCGAGTTGGAGGTTTAAAAATCTCATCTACAACTATTGCAACTATCGATAAAATTCAACCTCGACCCGTATTATTAATTCATGGAACTGCTGATAATCGATTTAAAACAAGACAAACCGAAGAACTCTTCAAAAAATTAACACATAAAGCAAAAGGTAAAATATTGATTTTCAATTTTTTTATTGATTGAATTTTTTTTTCTTTTCTTTTTTTGAAAAAGAAATTTGGCTTGTTGAAGGAGGAAAACATACAGAAGTCTATGATACATGTCCTAAAGAATATCAACAAAAAGTTCTCAATTTTGCTAATCAATATTTTCAAAATCCAAAAGAAGAGCGCAATGTATCAAACTATTTGTAAAACAAAATTTTGAAAAAAAAAAACAGAAACTCACTTAATTTGATTTTTATTTTTATTCAAAAAATTGAAACTTTATGATCATTTCTACAAATAATTAAGTTCTGTGTTTTAGGATCAATTATAATGCTTGTTGGTTGATTCACTTTGAATTGTGTTATGTATTCTCCATTCGAATTAAATATTTGAATTCTATTGTTACCAAAATCACAAACAAAAATATTATCATTCAAATCAACACAAATTCCCCATGGATTCTTCAATTGATCATTTCCTTTTCCTTCCAAACCAAATTTTGAAACGAATTTTCTTTCTGAATCAAATATTTGAATTCTATGATTATAATATTCACTTACAATAATATTTCCTTTTGCATTAATTGTTATTCCAGTTGGATTATGAAATTGACGATTTCCCTTTCCTTCTGATCCAAATGTTGAAATAAATTTTCCTTCTGAATTGAATATTTGGATTCTATGGTTGTCAAAATCACAAACATAAATATTATCATTTAAATCAACGCAAATTCCTCTTGGGTTATTAAATTGACCGTTTCCATTTCCATAAGATCCAAACACCGAAACAAATTTCCCTTCTGAATCAAATATTTGAATTCTATGATTATTATTATCGCAAACAATAATATTTCCTTTTGAATTAATAGTTATTCCATATGTGCAATTAAATTGACCATTTCTCATTCCCTCTAATCCAAATGTTGAAATGAACTTTCCTTCTGAATCAAATATTTGAATTCTATGGTTATAAGAATCACAAATCAAAATATTTCTTTTTGAATTAATTATCATTTCTCTTGGGTAACTAAATTGACCATTCCCATTTCCAAAAGATCCAAATGTTAATTTGGGTTGATTTATTTCATTATAATTTCGAGGTTTTGGTTTTGAAAATACTTGAATTTGAAAAGGAGAAGAATTAATATCCACTCCATCATATTGGACAAAAATTAAATATTTTCCTCCATCTTTGAATTTTATTTTTGGTTCATATCTTCCATTATTTAAATCTTTAATCTCCCATTCGTTATTCTCTTGATTTTCATCCTCTGATTCTGATTCCCCTTCAATTTGAATTGTAAATCTTTTTCCATTTCCCCCATTTCTCATTTCGTTTCCTTCTTTTGAATAACTAATGATTTCAAACTTAAATTCATCTTTGAAAATTTTTTGTTTTTGATCTCTTGAAATTAAACATTTTTGAGCTAAAACTTCATTTGCATCAATAGTTCCAAAATTTGATATACTAGAGAAAATTAGCTCTTCAGAATTTAAAAATTCAATAAATGGATTATGACAAGGTTCAATTTTCCAAATATTATTTGATAAATAATCCAATCTTGATTCATATAATTTTTTCATTGATAATAATCTCAAATTATCATTTTTATTATTATTTGATAAAGAAATTGAATTTTGAATCATTTGACAAGATCCAATAATACTTTCAATTCCAAATTTCAATTCTCCTTTTTGAAGTTCTAATTCCTTCTTTTGATATTTTTCGACTACATCCAATTTATTTAATAATTCTTGTTCTTTTTCATCAATTTTAATTCGAATTTTTTGAAAAAGTTGAATGATTTGAATTTGAGTTGTTGTTGAATTGATTTCTAATTGTTTGATTACTTCTTCACATTTATTTATTCCTTCTTTTAATTCTTTCTCTTTTGGTTTCACCTTTTTTATTGGAATGAATCAAAGAAAGAAATAAGAAGGAAAGGAAAACTAACCTTGTTGATTGAATCAATTAATGAATGTTTTTGATTTCCAATAACATCTAATATTGTTAAAATTTTGTGTAATGGGTGTTGATGATCTCTTACACACTTTTCACAATAATACTCTTGACAATTTAAACAATAAGATGTTGCTTCATTTTCTTGATCCAAACATATCAATTTTTGATTGTCATCTTCAGATATTGAATTTTTTAAAGGGTTGTGAAAATTAAGAGCATTCAATAGATAAGAATCAGTTAATAAACCAGCTAGATGTTCTTGAGATTCAAATTGAAAAGGAGTTCTACAAATAGGACATTTTAATTCAATGTTTGAATGATTCCTTTCAACATAAATTTCCAAACATTCCAAACAAAATGAATGAAGACATCCTAATGTCTTTGGTTCTCTATAAATATCTTTGCATAATGAGCACTCTAATTCGATTTCTGATTCCTTATCAATTGAAGACATTTTCACAAAAGTTCAATCAGCTCCTTTTCAGTTTGTTGTTGTCCTATTTGTTTGTTTTGAATGAAATTGTCAATCACAAGAATAATTTGAATAAACTGAAAGAATATCAATTTGAAATCAAACAATACGAATGAAATAATTACAAGAATATTGAGGATGAATGATTCATCTTGAAGTTCATATTATTCAATGAAGTAATTGAGAATCAAATCAACAAAATCCTGAAGAAATTTTTTTTTTTTTTTTTTTTCCCTCAAGATCGCGTTGCTCCTCTTCCTTGATGTCTTCTAATGAGGTTTTACTTTTACTTTATTTTGTTTGATTCAAAAAATTATAATAAAATTTGAATATTTCTTCTCATAATGTAGCCATCATCATCTTCGACTGAAACTTCATTAAAGTTCACTGAGAAAGGTTTTTTATTCTTTTCTCTTTTGTGAATTGTTTTATTGATATCAAAATCAAAATGGTTAGGAAAAAAGAAACTTCCTAAGAAGACCACAAAGTTTTCAACCTTCTCTGATGAACAAGAGATTCAAACACAAAAATCTATTGAAGAACAACATCAACTTTGGCAAGAACAAAGAGTTTGTTCAATGTGCTTCTTTCTTTTCTTTCTTTCCCTCTTCTTTTTTTTATTTATTTAATGGTAATAAATTATAGAAAACATATTTCAAAAGCAATTTGGAATCATGAACTTAGAATGGCAAATATTTATGTCGCAAAGGTTTTATTTTCTTTTTCTTTTCTTTTTCTCTTCATTTTCTCTTCATTTATTCATTTTCAAATACGTTTGATAGAGGAATGTATTAAAAACAATGGGAAGGACTTATGATAAAAAAATTTATCTTTCTCCTGAGGAAACATTATTTTTAGTTGACGAGGGTATATTAGATTTGAGAGTGGATCTAAATGGAGATTCATTGTCATTACAAGAAGCATTTAACCTTACTTTAACCAATCAACTTTCTTTGGAACAATATCAAGTAATTTTAATTTTTTTTTAAAAAAAAATACTTATTGAGAGAAATCATTATTAATGTGAATATATTTAGGTTTATTCATATTTAAAGAAACTTGGATTTGTAGTTTGTCCTCATTTATTGGGTTTTTCAGAGATTTCAATTCAAAAGAATCAAGAAAATAGAAAAAAAGATGAAAAGGAAATCAGAATTGATTATGATGTTTATCAAAATTCTCCAAATTTTTCCAAGACCAAATTACCAAAACCTCTCTTTCATGTTATCGTTTCAAAGTAAATTTTATTCCTTCTTCTTTAATTTTTTAAAAGATAAAATAAAATGAAAAAAAAAAAAATGGATAATAGATTTGACGAAGGTTTTCCTGGTCCAATTTCTTCTCCAGATGATATTGAGTTAAAAGTAGCAGTTGTTCATTTAGGAGAAGTTTTATTTTATAATCTCCTTTCTCCATCCCTTGTAAATTAGAAAAATGTAATTGTTTTTTATTTATTTTTATTTTTTTATTCCCTTTTAATTTTAATTCTCATAGGTTATTGAATCCGTCCATGGTTGTGGCAACAGCCATCTTAACTAAATTTCTTCCTTTATGATGAGAATAAGTTTTTCGTTGATAATCAAGATCCCCACTTTTCGTAACATAGAAATAGGTGACATCAGCATTGTGGACTTCTTCATTTGGGTGTCTTTCTCTCACAAATGGATGTGTTCTTTCATTCAAGTCATCACTTGCAAGTTGTCTCTAACCTTTGACTAGGATTTGTAATATGGCTTGTTCCCATCTTTTGTCAATTTGATTTAGAAGAGTTTGGAACATGTTGTTTGATAAGTTTTTTTTGGCCAACATTTTGCTTCACAAGCACTCGAATAGGCTTTTTCTTCAAAAGATCTTTAGGAATCTTTTTTTGAAGATCAGAAACGGCTGAGGAATCCTGTTTCTCAATTTTTCTTGACAAGATATGTTCGTAATCTTTCCAATGGGGGACATTGATTAAAGCTCTAAATGGCCAAGATGGATCTTTCTGGAATCTATTATCTCGAGACAATAACCTTAACATTGTATATTCTCTTGTTGTTAATGGAAATGCCCTTGCTCTCTCCTTTTCATCATTTCTACCATCAGGAAATAATTTGGATAAGACTCAGCTTCAACAGCAGAACCTTCAGCATTAACATCAGAACACCAATGAGAAAACAATTTCTCAATCTCACTATTTGAATGAATTTGGATGTCATGGTATAAATGATTGTTAACTTTTACCAATTCAATGCTTGTTCAACTTCTTTTGAATCATCATTACAATGATGAATTTCAAAAAAAGCAATATAAATAAAATATGATTGAACTTAGCCTAAAATTTAATTCATTCAAGCTCTGTCTCGAAATCGATGAAGGAAAAGAGAAAAGTTTTGTTGCTTTCCAACTTATTTTGTTTATTATTTTTTCTTTTACTTATTGAGAGAGATCTTCTTTGCAAGTCCCTTCTCATCATTCATTCATAACAATATAACTATTATCCCCCAACCAACAACCATTTATCAATACATTTCAAGCTACATTTATCAATATTTTTCTTAAACTGTTATAAGATCTCTCAAGATCAAAGAGATTTTAATTATTGATTTATTAGAGATTTATTGAAAAAAAAAAAAAAAAAAATACTTTTGTGATTAATTTTTTGAAGCAGTTATCACTTTCAATCACTTATAACACTTATAACATTTACTTAATTAATTCAACTTCTTCAATAATTGAAAGACTTAGAAAGAATCGATTTGTGAATTTATAATGTTATTTACAATTAATATTGAATTGAAAAGTTATAATTGTAATGAGTTTGATAGAAGATATATAAGAAAAGTGAAAAAGAAAAAAGAATAAATTCTTGTTTGTTTGATCATTTTATTATATATCTTCCTCTGATCTCTGATCTCTTCACATTGTATGAATTAAATTGCAAAATAGATGAGATCTTGATAATTCTTTTTAATTCTATTGTCAATTTTTATGAAAAATAAGTATTTTAATAACAAAAGCATTTTTAACAACATATTTTTTAAAAAATACATAGATGTCCAATAACAACTCCTCCCAAACGGCACTCTTAAGGGTATGAATAGCTTCTTATTCCTTCTCTTAATTCTTTAATTACTTCTTATTTCTTCTCTTTTATTTCTTCTCTTTTATTACTTCTTTCTTATTCTTTTATCAATTTTAAATAAATAATATTGAAAATTTTTTGAATTTTAGGTGATCATTTTGGGTTTAATATGGCTTGTTTCATTTTCCTCTCGTCTTTTCTCTGTTGTTCGTTTTGAGAGTGTTATCCATGAGTTTGATCCTTGGTTTAATTATAGAACAACTCAAAAGTTGGTTGAAAGTGGATTCTATGGCTTCTTGAATTGGTTTGATGATTTATCATGGTACCCTCTTGGAAGAGTTGTTGGAGGAACTGTCTTCCCCGGATTAATGTTAACCTCTGGAGTTATTTATGAATTTCTTCATTTTTTGAATATCCCCATTGATATTCGTAATGTTTGTGTCTTCCTTGCTCCATTATTCTCTGGGTTCTTTTTTCTTCTTTTGATTTCTTTTTTATTTCTTTTTTTATTTCTTTTTTTATTTCTTTTGATTTATTTGAAATCAATTCCAAAAAAAAAAAAAAGTTTAACTGCAATTGCTACTTATCTCCTTACAAGTGAATTAAAAGATCCCTCTGCAGGACTTTTGGCAGCTGCCTTTATTGGTTTGATTTCAATTTTTTAAAAAAAAACAAAATTATTGTTATTTAAGATCTCAAATAAAAAATAAAATAAAACAGGTATTGCTCCAGGATATATTTCTAGATCTGTTGCTGGTTCATATGATAACGAAGGAGTTTCAATTTTTGCTTTAATGATCGTCTTCTGGATGTGGATTAAAGCTGTTAAAACTGGTTCAGCTTTCTGGGGGTCTTTTTTTCTTTTCTTTTCTTTTCCATTTTTTTCAACTGAAAGGTGAATCAATTTATAATTTCTTTCTCTCTTTTTTTTTTTTATGAAAAATAGAGCATTAACAGCAGTTGGATATTTTTATATGGTCTCAGCTTGGGGAGGATACGTATTTATCATTAACATTATTCCATTCCATGTCTTTGTTTTAATCTTAATGGGAAGATATTCAAATCGATTATATGTTGCATATTGTACAATGTATGCTTTAGGAACTCTTGGTTCAATGGAAATTCCTTTTATTGGATTCCAACCTGTCCAAACTTCAGAACATATGGCAGCTTTAGGTTTTTTTTCTTTTTCTTTACTTTTATTTTGATTTTTTGGTTAAAATTAATAATTTATTAAATTTTTTGCTCTCTTTTTTAAAAAAAAAGGAATTTTTGGTCTTCTTCAAATCATTGCATTCTTCGAATTCCTTCGTGGACACTTAAAAAAAGATCAATTCAACTATGTTTTCCAATTCATCTTATTTACAATTTGTGTTGTTTCATTTGTTGGAATGTTAGTCTTAACTGCTGCTGGATATATTCGTCCATGGGGAGGAAGATTTTACTCTCTCTGGGATACTGGTTATGCAAAAAAATACATTCCAATTATTGCTTCAGTCTCTGAACATCAACCTACTGCTTGGACATCATTCTTTTTTGATTTAAATTCAATGGTTTTTTTTTTTTTTCTCCCCAAAAAAATTCATCCTTTCAAAAAAACAAATCAATAGGTTGTCTTCTTCCCAGCTGGTCTTGTTCTTTGTTTCCAATCTCTTAAAGATGAACACATTTTCGCTATTATTTATGGACTTTTTGGAGCTTACTTCTCTGGTATTATGGTTCGTTTAATGTTAACTTTGACCCCAATTACTTCAGTCTTGTCTGGTTTGGCAGTTTCAACTGTGTTAGATACTTATTTAAAAGAAGGTCCAATTCAATATCCATTCCAACAAACCAAGAAAGGTTATTATTATTATTCTCTTTCATTTTTATTACTTTTCTGACTCAACTTTAAAATCTAGCCACAGCTACACCCAATCCAGCTACAGCTCCAACTCCAGCTCTTGAAGTTGATTTGAAACTCGTTGTTGTTGCTGTTGTAACCTTTGTTCTTTGTATATTCCCCTTACATTGTACTCATGTCACATCATCTGCTTACTCTTCTCCTTCAATCGTTCTTGCTAGTCGAAATGCAGATGGATCACAAGTTTTTTTTTTTTCTCTCTCTTTCTTTTTCCTTAATCTCCTTTTTTAAAATGTATTTTATTTTCATTTTAGTATATTATTGATGATTTCCGTGAAGCATACTTTTGGCTTAGACAAAATACCCCCCCTGATGCCAAAGTTATGTCTTGGTGGGATTATGGATATCAAATTACTGGAATGGCAAATAGGTATTATTTAAAATTTATTTTTTTATAAAAAAATAATCTTATAATCTTTAATTTTTAGAACTGTTCTTGTTGATAACAATACTTGGAATAATACACACATTGCAACTGTTGGAAAGGTATAAATCAAATAATTTTCTTTTTCTTTTCTTTCTTTTTTTCTAAGACTTTTAAATATCAATACCTTTTTTAGGCTATGTCTGTTCGTGAAGATATGTCCTTTGAGATCATGAAAAGACACGATGTTGATTATGCACTTGTTATTTTTGGTGGAGCAATTGGTTTGTTTTATTTTTCTTTCTTTTTTTTAAAAAAACAAAAAAAAAACAGAAACTCATTGTTTCAAATTATAATAGGTTATTCTGGAGATGATATCAATAAATTCTTATGGATGATTAGAATTGCTCAAGGAGTATATCCTAATGATGTCAAAGAAGAAGAATTCTTTACTCCAAAAGGAGAATACAAGGTAAAATCTTCCTTTCTTTTGAATTCATAATTTCATCAGAATAAAATAAAAAATTTATAGATTGATAAAGATGCAACAGAAACAATGAGAAATAGTTTAATGTATAAAATGTCATTCTATCGTTTTGGGGTTCAATTTCTTTTAGTTTATTTTCCACCTTTCAATTTCAATTTTAATATGTGGAATTTTTTTTTTTTTCCAAAGGAATATGGTCCTTATGGACAACAAGGTATTGATCGTGTTAGAGGAGCAGAAGTTGGAGTGAAAAATGTTAAATTATCAGTTGTCGAAGAAGCTTTCACCAGTATTCTTTTTTATTTTATTTTATTTTATTACCTTTTTTTCGTATTCTGACATATTGAATAGGTCAACATTGGATTGTGAGAATTTTTAAAGTTAAAGATTATGACAACTTTGGTAGATCAATGAAAAATGCAGCTCGTTTCGAAGAAGGAAAGAAAAAAATTTCAACCAAAAAAACAAAAGCATAATTTAATCTAACTTCTTCTTTTCCAAAATAAACTTTTTATAGAAACATCAAATTTCTATTTCATTTTCATTTTCATTTCGTTGTTCTTCTAAAAAAAAAAAAGAGAAAAAAGAAATGAAAAGAAAAGAAAAAATGAAAAGAAAAAAAGAAAAAGAAAAAAAGAAAAAAAAAAAAAAAAAAAAAAAAAAAAAAAAAAGAAAAAAAGAAAAAAAAAAAAAAAAAAGAAAAAAAGAAAAAGAAAAAAGAAAAAGAAAAAAAAAAGTGCTTCGCCAATTCCCTCTTTTCTTTTCTTTTCTTTTCTTTTCTTTTTTCTTTCTTTTTCTTTTTCCTTTTTCTTTTTTTAAAAAAATGAAACAAATGATTGAAAAGAAAAAGAAAGAAAAAATAAAAAAAGAAAAAAAAAAGAAAAAAAAAAAAAAAAAAAAAAAAAAAAAAAAAAAAA
>Ga0209960_1003218_pt1 | contig 14559 bp, 14 predicted proteins | sample ThiBiot_500_plan_2_FD_183947 | JGI IMG/M metagenome (GOLD analysis project Ga0209960, IMG submission 183947) | Wastewater bioreactor microbial communities from Cape Town, South Africa - Thiocy_expt_500_plan (SPAdes) | ecosystem: Engineered > Bioreactor > Thiocyanate-remediating >... | reverse complement strand
AAAAAAAAAAAAAAAAAAAAAGAAAATGAACTTTGAGAAGGATCATGTAATAAACTAAATAAATCTCTTTCATATAATTTTGTCACAAGACATTTTGGATCATCACAATATCCAACCATTTTGATTATATTTGGTTCAAAATTTAATGCCCTATATTTCAAAAATTAAATTAAATATAAAAAATAATAATAAAAACAAAGAAATTAACCAATTAATTGCAACTTCATCATGGAAATATTGAAGGAATCTTTCCTCTGGTTGACCTGGAATTCCTGAAACATTCAAAAAAAAATTATTTATTTTATTGTCAAAACTTTTTTTTTAAAAAAAGAAAGAAAGAAAAAAACCTTTTATATATTTGACAACAACATACTTTTCTTTAAATTGATCAATTAGGCTTTGGTTAACAACTTCAGCAGCATATAAATCACCAGCTCCTCCACTTCCAACTACCTTTCCTAATATCAAACTTTCTTCCAAATTCAATTTTAAAAATCCTGGAATCGAAATATCTATTTCACAATAAATGAAAAAATAAATTTAAAATATTATTAATTTTGTTGATTATTGAATAATAATTTAGAATGTGAAACCAATTTGAGTATTTAATAATGTTGATTGTCCTGGTGAACTAACTGAGTCTGAACCATTAATTGAAACTATTTATTTCAAATTTAAATTGATGATAGATTTCAAAAAGAAGGGAAGGATAAATGAAAATTTACCAATTCTAGATGAAAAAAGATCGTGTTTATTGACACCTGAAACATATTTATCAGCTGCGCTCTATTTTTATTAATTTTTCAATATTTTTTTTGAAATAGTGAAAATAAAAAGTACCATCTTAATTCCTTGTAAATCATCTTGTTTCTTTTTCCTTCTTTTAATTAAGAAGAAAACAAGGAAACCAAGTAAAATCAAAAATAAGAATAAAAATGTCAATCCAACTCCAAGTCCAACTAATTTAAAAATCAAAAATGAATTCAGTAATTGGATAGGAGAAAATTAAATAACTTATGAAAAGAAATGAAAAAAGTACCTTTATTTTGACTTTGGTTTGACATTTCTAAGGTATTAAAGTGAGTATGAATAAATGAATTAAAAGGAAAAGAAAAAGAAAAAAAAAGAAATACGAGAACAAATGGCATTATTTGAAGTGAAACCATCAGGACATGATTTCATACATTCTCCTTCATAAAGTGAATATTCTGATGCACATGATGTACAAATTATTTCTTTATTTATTTTTATTATCACAGTAAACAAAAATGAAAATAAATAAAATAAAATAAATACCAGAAGAGCAATGTAAACAAGTTTGTGGACAATTTTGACATTGAAATGATGAAGTATCTTGATAATAACCAGTTGGACATTCAATTAAACATTGTCCAAAATAAAAATATAAAGCGTTGTTGCACTTCAAACAATTATTGTTTCCTCCTCCTGAACATTCTAAACAACTTGAATCACATCCTATTTTTTCATTTTTTGTTAAATCATTTCCATTATAAATTATTTGTTTAACTTCCTTACTTTGACAAGATTTTGTAATATTCACATGATGATATCCCAAAGGACAAGAATCAACACATTTTCCTTCCAATAAATATTTTGGTTCATGACATGAAAGACAATTTTCTGAGGTTGGTCCATTACATGTTGAACAATTTAAATCACATTCTATTCATTTTATTATCAATGATTTTATTTCTTGATTTATTTTTGTTTTGATCAACAAATAAAAAAAAAACCTTGACAAATTCCATTATCTATATAACCATTTAAAAGACATTGATCATTTGGAATACAAGTTGTATCATTTAATGAATAATTATCAACACACTTTGTACAATTATTTGTCCCACTACCATTACAACCAAAACATGGGAAATTACAGGCTATTTTTTTATTATTAATGGGTTTCAGAAAAAAAAAAAAAAAAAAAAAAAAAAAAAAAAATGAAAGAACCTTGGCATTGATTTTGAGAAAGAGAAAAACCACCATTATTTTGATTTTCATAAATAAAAGAACCAAGAGGACATTCATCCACACATTTTCCATTAAATAAATACTTGGATTCAGAACATGAAATACAATTTGTTAAATTTGGACCATTACATTTTGAACATGTTGAATCACATACTGTTTTATTTATTTATTTTTTCATTTATTATTATTAAATTCAAAAAGAAAACAGAAAAGAAAGAGAAGAAAAGTTACAAAGACAAAGATCATTTTCTTTGTATCCAAATTTTGAGCATTCTAAACTTGAAATACAAGATGTTGAATTCAACAAAAATGGGGAAATACAATTCAAGCATTCGTCAGGATTTGTTCCAACACACTCTGAACACCCATAACTACACGCTATTGATTTATTTTATTATGGAGAGGGGAAAAAAATAGAAAATAAAAAAATGGAACCTTGACATTTATTTAAAGTTGGATTTGTAAAATAACCAATTGGACATTCACTTAAACATTCTCCATTCAATAAAAACTTTTGATTTGAACATTCCAAACAATTTGTTGGTGTTGGTCCATTACATTTTGAACATGTCGAATCACATTCTTTATTTATTTATTTATTTATTCGAAAAAAAAATGATGAGAATAAGAAAGCAAAAAGAAAAAGGAAATCAGAAGGAATAAAAAAATTACTTTGACAATTTCTATTTGAATCAACATAACCATATTGAATACATTCACTTTCTGAAATACAAAATGTCCCATTTTGAACTAATGGTGAAACACAACTTAAACATTTTCCATTTTCTAATCCTGTGCATGTTGAACAGGGAGATTGACATCCTAAAGATTTTTTTTTTCATTTTTTTAAAAATCAAATGAAATAAATAAAAGTAAAAGAAATGAAGTCCAAAATAAAAATGGAAAGTTAAAAATAATAGAACCTTGACAAAAATTGTTTTGACTAGGATAAGTACCAATTGGACAATTTGAGAAACATGAACCTGAGTCTAACACTCTCACATTTGAACATGAAAGACATTGATTATCATTTCCTCCATAACATGTTAAACAACTTTCTGAACAGTCTATTCATTTATTCATTAGGTATTGTCATTTTCCTTTGTAAATTTTTAAATTTTACTCATTTAAATTTTAAATTTTATTCATTTATTCAGTTTTCTTAAATGAAAGGGATATTAAGAAAAAGCAAAATAAAATGAATAAAATAGTACTTTTACATGATCCTTCTAATTCATAACCTCTATCAGAACAATTGGATTTACATGTTTTATCTTCTTGAAGGTATAAACTTGTTTTGCATCTTTGAAAAAAAATTGAATTAGAATTTCTTTTCTTTTTTTTCAGAGAATGAAGGAAAAGGTATTACGAAGTACAATGAGTTGAATTGAACTCACAAGTTTGACAAGTAGGATGACACTGAATACAATTAGACCCATCCATAACATAACCATCAGAACAAATGGTACAATATTGAATTGTACTTGATGGTGTTGTATAACCTGGATTACATGAACATGATCCATCTATACTTGGTATTTCTGAACAAGTTCCATGATTATTACAATAACATTCTATTTTGAATTTCATTTGTAAACTAAAAAATTGAAAAGAAAGAAAGAAAGAATAAAAAGAATACGATCACAATTTAAACCATATAAACCAGTTGGACATGTTTTGAATTGAATTGATGCTCCTATTATTTTTATGTTCATTAGAGAAAAAAAGAGGAAAGTAAAAGCTTTCAATCATACCAACAGTTTCATAAGTTTCATTTCCTCCAATTGGATTATTTTTTCCAGAATAAATTGTGATATTATAAGTTGTTGATGAGGATAAGGAATTGAGTGTAAATGATGTTGATTTATATTGTAATAATTGGGGAATAATTACAGGTGAAATAACAATTTTATAATATGAACTTTGTGGATCATCCTTCCATGAAATACTTACAGATGTTGAATTTTTTTGGGTTAATTGGAGATTGGTTGGTGGGAATGGTACTATCGAATTAGTTTTGTGAGAAAAAGAAATCAAGAAATAAAAAATCAAAAATCGAATGAAAAGAATACGAAAGCTTGGTCCATAAGTACAATAATAATATTGAGTGAACTTTCCAATACTATCTTGATCTTCGAGATCTGGAAATGTTCCACTTTTCGCATTTTTGTTTGTGTCTTCGTCTTCCCAACTTTGAGTCAATATAATAAGAAAAAGTTCCTCAGAAACAACAAATCTGAAAATAAAATGAAATAATGATTGAAAAAAATTACAAAACCCATCCATTTTGAAAATTTCTTCCATTAATAACTTGACATGAACCACCTAATTGAAACAAGACAAAAGAATCAGGTAATTGAGAACGAATTGGATCAAAAGATATTGAATTTGATGGTGTTCCACTTCCACAACAAAAGAACCATTTGGTTGTATCAATCGTTCCAGTATAATTTCCACTTGTAAATAATGTATTTTCTCTCTTTGGTAAAGTAGTTATTGTTGTATCCTTTGGACCAGATTGATTATTGACATCTTCATCATCTTGTGTTCGAGTTCCTTCTGAAAATCCAGGTGGACAATTTGGTGCTATTTGAATATTTATGGATTCAAACAAATCAAATTAACGAAAAATGAATTACAATTTTGAATATTTTGATAAAAACAATAACTTCCAACTGGCATTGAATCAACATATCCTGTACAAAAATATTGTCGAACATCAGAGAACTTGATGTTCAAGGAATTTACATCTTCCGAGGAATTGTAATAAAAATAATAGTCTCCTTTTGGGACAGCTATTGAACTTTGTGCATAGGCATCCAAAGGTTCGTGATAATTGAAGCCACTGAAATCTTGAGTGTCCCAAAAGTAAGAGTTACTTTGTAAACTTCCACAACTACCTTGAGCAGAAGGAAGAGTGATCCATAATCCACCATCAATCTCTCCAATTAACAACAACAGCACTAACACTACAAACACATCCCAACTCCACTTCCCAAACATCCTTCCACTTCCTCTTATAAAAGAAGTAAATCTGGGATAATACTCAGTCAAGCAACATCGAGGGGCAAACAGTCAAACCAGCAAAACTCCAAACTATTATTCCAACCGTCTTCACCACATTCTCAACGCATAATTAATTATTCTCAATTCCTAACTCCTAAATAAATTACAACTTCAACTATTTTGAAGATGTTTGATATTCAACAATTGATCCTTTCATTGCATTATTTAGAATGAGTAAAGTAAAAAAAAAAAAAAAAATGTGAATCAGAGAAAAATTTTGCAAAAAAAACAAGTTGTCAGCCATTTTTTTCAATAACGCAATCGATCATCAACAACCTTATCTCTCTTATCTCTCCAGTCTTGTGTTTGTGCACTGATTCTCTTCAACTTCAACTCACATCGTAATCATTTCTATTCTATTCTTTTCTATTCTAATTCTACTCAACTTGATTCTAGTTTATATTTCGAATTGGGAGTTTTCCATTTATTTATTTCCTCCAATTTCAGAAAAAAAAAAAAAAAAATTCTTTTGAAAACAATTCTCCAAAAAGCAATTTGTTTGAAATTTTATGTCAAATTGTAAGTCTAACCTTGTTGTGATTTCGATTCTTTTGGTTCATTCGATGTGAACTATTTCTTGCTTGTGTTTTGGTGAAATTTCATATTGATTGAGTTTTTGGTTCTTAATTGTTTTTTGGGGAAAGAAATCATAACATTCCTTGATATCATTCTTTTTACTTTACCATGATAGAATTTCATATTAATACTTTCAATTTATTAGTAATTAGAAATCTCTTGAAGGAAAGTATAAATCAATCAAAATGGAAGAGTTACAACAATTAAGAACCCAAATTGATGAAGTTGATCAAGAATTAGTCAAATTATTAAATAAAAGAGCTGAGATCTCAATTGGAATTGGGAAATCAAAAAGAATACTTCAACCAGACATGTAATTTTTTTCTTATATTTTCTATTCAATATTTAACATTTCTTGAACAAATCAAAGTGATCATGATAAAACTCATGTTTATATTCCTGGAAGAGAAAAACAAGTCCTAGAGAAAGTAATTTTAAATTGAACTTTTTCATTTTTTTTTTTCTGAAATCAAATTCAAAAAGGTTGCAAAATTGAATGAAGGTCCATTACTTGATGAAGCAGTTCAAGCAATTTATCGTGAAATCATGTCAGCTTCTATATCTTTACAAAAAGATGTTTTAATTGCATATCTTGGACCTCCTGGAACTTATACTCATCAAGTTTGATTTATTCTCAATTTTCTTCTTCTTAATTATTTCGAATTCAAAAAAAAAAAAACACGAAATAATAAATAAAAAGGCAGCTTCAAGTCGATTTGGTGATAGTGTAAATTATTTTGAATCCCCAACAATTTCAGGTTTATTTTATTAATTTTTTTTTAAATAATAGATAAATAACTTTCATTTTAAAAAAATTACCAATAATTAGATATTTTTTTGGCTGTTGAAAAAAATCAGGCTCTTTATGGAGTTGTTCCTTTTGAAAATTCAACTTTTGGAACAGTTGTTGCTACTTTAGATCGTTTTATAACTACTTCAATTAAAATTAGAGCTGAAACTTATTTAGAAGTTCGTCATTGTTTCTTATCAAATTCACAAAAAGCTAGTGTAAAAAAGATTTATAGTCATTCTGAAGTATTTTTCTTTTTCTTTTTCTTTTTCTTTTTCTTTTCTTTTCTTTTCTTTTCTTTTCTTTCATTAATTTTATTCTCAAAGGCTCTAGGTCAATGTCAAAAATGGATACAAGCTAATATGAAAGGTGTTCAACTTGTTAATGTTTCTTCGACTGCAGCTGCTGCCAAGTAATTTTTGATTTTGGAGAAGAAAAAAATTTCCAAACAATCAAATAAAAAATAAAGAATTGCATCCCAAGAACCAAATTGTGCAGCTATTTGTTCTGAAGTTTGTGCCGAACTTTATGATTTAATTGTAGTAGAAAAAGATATTCAAGATGAAAGAGGTATTTTCAATAAATGAAAGAAATAAATGAAAAATTTATTTATTTTATATTTTAGGAAATACAACAAGATTTTTTATTATTGGAAGTGAATGTGATGCTCCAACAGGAGATGATAAAACTTTGATTATGTTCACATTGGATCATAGAAAACCTGGAGGTTTCTATTCTTTTCATTTTTTTTTTCCAACAAAGATCAAATTAAAAATTAAAAATTAAAATAGCTCTTTGTGATGCTTTAGCAGTTTTCAAGAAAAAATCAATTAATTTAACTAAAATTGATTCAAGACCTAATCATTCAAGAATTTGGCATTATTATTTCTTTGTTGAATTTGAAGGTCATTTCCAAAATGAGAATGTTTCTTCAGTATTAAATGAGTTACGAGAATTTTGCATTGATATTAGAGTTTTAGGATCTTATCCAAACTTTTTATCAAAAGAGAGTAATCAACAAAAAATTTAAAAATTAGAAACTAAAGAATTTTTTCAAATAATAATCATAATAAAATTGAAACAATTTTGAACAATTATTTTCTATTTTTTAATTTTCCTTTAACATTCTTCAAATTCTTTTGGGATTTGTGATTCTTTGATGCTCCATTTTGTGTTTTTACTTTCTTCTTTTTTGGTGCAACCATTTTAACTTCAACTTCTTCCTTTTCATCATCTTCATCACTTTCATCGTCATCTTCTTCTTCATCTTCATCTTCATCTTCTTGTTGTTGAATCTCTATCTCTTTTCTTTTATTTTTATTTTTTTTTGAACTTTCAGAAGTATCTTCAACATCAGGAATATTATCCCAAAGATCATCTTCCTCTTCTTCATTGATTTCTTCCTTCTTAGTTTCAGGTTCTTTTTTTTTTTAGAAAAAAATTGTTTTTGAATTTAATAGCAATAAAATAGGTTGATAAAAATCATCAAAATAAAAAACCTTCTGGTTCTTCTTTTTTTTCTTGAATAATATCTTCTGAAGAAAATAAAACAGAAGTCAATTGTTGTTTTATATAAAGCTATTAAAGGATTTCGTTAAATTCAATTTGAATGCAATTTGAATGAAGGGAAAAAAAAAAATTACTTTTTTTACTAACTTTTGAGTAGTAAAGTTATGAAGTCTAACAAATCGATCAATACTAACAGATACAAGATAAGGAGAAGTTGGATGAACTTTGAGATCTGAAATTGCTCCAGTAAAACCTTTGAATTTTGCTACTTCTTTTCCAGTTCTTAAATCTATTTTTGAAACATTTCCAATCGAATCACCAATAACAACGTTGCTGAAAAGGTAAAAAAATGTTAATAATATCTAATGAAAAAAAAAAAGATGAAAAAAATACTTCATATCAGGAGATAAAGTCATCACTCGAATAGGATATCCTCCAAATGATAAATTCATAACTGGTCTTCTAGAAGTTTTAGTATCATATACACGAACCTAAGAAAAATTGTTAGATTTTTTTTTAAAAAAAAAAAATAGAAAATAATTACATTATGATATTCTGTTGAACAAACGATTTTTGAATTATCTTGAGATAAAAATTGAATATCTGAAATTGAAACTGGAACTCTAAGTTGATGCTTATCATGTTTAACCTAAAAATTTGATTTTTAATTAATAAAAAAAAAATTTTTTTTTTTCTTCTTGAGAAATGAATGAATTTCAAACATTTTTAGCTGTCCATATTGAAGTTGATTTTTCACAATCCCAAATTTTTAATTCATTTTCCTTTCCTCCTGTAGCAAAAAAATTTACATCAAAATGATTAACTCTAAGTTTTCTTAAATCCTTTCCAGCATTTATTTTCTAATTTTTTTAAAATTTAGTTTTTGAACAAAAAAAAAAAAAAAAAAAAAAAAAAAAAAAAAAAGGGAAATTACTGTTACTGACAAATTTTGTTTGAATGGCCTATATTCTATTTCTCCTGATTCTACTCCTGAAATAACATGTCTAAATTCAAAAAATCAAATATTTTTTCTTAGCTAACAAGAAAAAAAAAAGAAAGAAATATCAACGATTCAGTTCCATATAATCCAACAAACTTGCTTTGATATCCTGTAAATTCTTCTTGAACTATTCCAGATACTGTATTAATTCGTTGAATGACATTACATCTTCTACCAACTAAAATCTAAAAGTGATTTTTTGAGACAATGTTGAAAAATTGTTGAAAGTGAAAGTAAAATAAAATAATATACCTCTTCTTCAAAATTTTCTTTACTCCAACAAAGAGCTTGGACTTCATTTTCCTTTTTCACATCTCCCCATTTGTTTACAACTTCATTTTTATCAAAGCTAACCTCTATTTTTTTGTTTATTGATAGTTAATATCTTTCATTTGAGTGATTTAAGTCAAAATGGTCAAATTGATTTCTATGTCTATTTTGTTTCCAAATCCTCATTAAACATTTGAATAACCAATTCATTCACTCCAATTTTGAAACTTGAATTAGTCTTCATTTCTCACATTAACTCAATTTCAAACATTAATACTACTTCTCTTGATAATTGTTTCTCTCCTTTTATATCATAAACTTGAGTTTCAAAGTTATAATTTTCAATAGTTATTTGATATTTCCAGTTCTCCACAACAATAAAAAAAATGAAATTATTGAAACTTGAAATATAAAAAGCTCTGATTAAATACAAATTCTTGCTTGTTTAATCAAAGTTTAATAAGTTAGTTGAGTGAATAAGAAATGAATCTACCTTTGATCAACCCTGCATAATCTCCAACAAAACACCGCATGGCCCTCTTTTCTTTTTTTTTTTTCCTTTTTTTTTCATGACACACCCTTTTTTTTATAATGGTTTGTTTTTCACTTTGCTTTTATGGTTTGGAATTGATGGAATAGATTCAATATTAAGTCTTTTGGAATGATATACTCAATTGATGCACGTGCGAGTTCGTTGGTTTTTAAGAAAATTGTTGAAATTTTTTTTTTTGTTTTTTTTTCCAAAGTTATCCTCTTATTTGATTCAAAGAAATAAAGAAAAAGAAAGAATTAAGGAAAGAAAGGAAAGAAAGGAAAGAAAGGAAATCAAAAAGATTTGAATTAACCTGAATTTATTTATTCAATAAGAAAAACAACAATTCGAACAATCAATAACAAATAAAAACAAACAAATTTTGTTACAATCAAGAAATTGATTCCATTTAACCTTTAAGTCTTTCATAGTAATTTGTCAAGATTTTGGTAATTTCTTCTGCTAAAACTCTCCATTTCATTTCATATTGAACTTGTTTATCTGGATGATAATGTCTTAATGATTGAGTTAATACTTTCTTCATGGCTTGACCTTCAATAACTAATGTTTGAGTGGAATCTTTTGGTGGATGAGTTTTGTAAAGGAATTTCAAGAAACTTTCATTTGATTTTTGAGCTTCAGCTTTTAATACAGTTAATTCAGGTTCAAGTTCTTTGAGATATGGTTCACGTTCCTTTTCATGAGCAGCTCTCTCTGCATCCAATTTAGCATCTTGATGTTCTTTAATCCTTTGAAGACAATCTTTATACCAAGGAACATTTGTAAAAACTTTTGGCCATAAGACATTAACAAGTTCAACAGTTTTAAGGAAATGTTGATGACCTCTTTCTTTAACATTTAAGAGTCGACTATAAATATAACCAAGATGATAATTGGCTTCAGCTTCTGTTTCAAGATCAATTTCTTTTGTCAAAATGATTGCTTCACGATATCTATCAATACAAAGCCAAATTCCATCTTGACTCAAATTTTCTTCATCAAAAACACAACGTTGGAAAAGTTCATCTCCTTCTCTCATAGCACTTTGGGAATCACAAAAACTTAATTGAAAGTTGACTGATGAAGATAAATCTTCGAGTTGATCTTCAAATTCATCCAATATTTGTTCACTCTCAAAAGTAAATGAGCGAGCTCTTTCAAGTGCTTCTCTAACTCTTTCAAGATAACTTCTTGCATTGTTCAAGACTTGTTGTCTAACTCTCTTTTCTTCTTTTTTTTCTTCTTCACTTTTGTTTGTTGAATGATCTTGGGATTCATTAAATTTGGTGATTAATTTAACAGAGATTTTCAAACAAAGAGATCCAAGATCTAAATTTAATCTCACAGCTGGCATCAATGGCATTGAAAATTTATTAGAATGTCCATAAACCATACACATACCATGAAGGAGTTCAAAATGTTTTTGATCCCCAAGTTGAGTAAGTGGTCCCATATGTTCTTGAATGTTTGCATCTGTTGTCTCAAGAATCTTTTCAGCCCAAGATTGAATTGAAACCAATTCATCTACATTTACATTCCATGATTCTGCTAACTTCTTTTTATTTTCTTGAGCTTGTTTAATAGCAACAATTGATTCTTGTAATCCACTTGAAAGACAATGAGTTCCAAAGACAATATCTGATTCTTCACCAAAAGCAGTTTCCATTTGAGCTCTTCTATAATGACAAGCCATAATATTCTTTGTTGCTGAAGCAATTTCTTGACCAGATTCTGCAACATTTCTTGCATTTTCATATAATACAACAGCATTATCAAATCTTGATCTACGAACAACTCTTGGCATTGTTTCATCAAGAGCTTTAGTAAATACTTCATTTCCTTCTTGACGAAGTTTAACTGAACGACTCATTTTCTTTTCTTTTATTTGTGACAATAATTAATTATGCAAAACAAAAAATTTTAACAAAGATATTGGGAATACTTGAGATTCTGCTTTTTGTTATGAAGATTCAATTCAAAGATATGTCAACCTATTGAATTCATTTATTTGTTAGTATTTTATTTTATTTATTTTTGAGAATTGAAATATGTTTTCTATTCCTCTTCTTCAAAAAAAAAAAAAATATTCACAATAATTAAAAAAATGAGTCATTCAATTGATCAAAATTTAATCAGTTTGAAATATTGAATTCAAAAATGAAACCCTTTTATAAAATGATAACAATTCAAAGAAAGAAAAAGAAAAAGAAAACTTTATGAAATGATGAGAAAGGAGAAAGAAACTTTTTATTTATTTTTTTTCTTTTGCTTCTGCAAAAAAATACAAAAGTAGCGCAAACAGAAAGCAAAAATGCAAACCTAAACTTCTTTCTTTCTGATTTCTTTCCTGTTTGTTGTTGTTTGATGCATCAAACAATCAAAAGTTTCAAATAAAACAATCAATCAAAGATTCTTTGAAGTTTCAAGTTTTCAAAAAAAAGAGGAAATCAATATTCTTTCAAATTGTTAACTTATTGATTTTTGCAGGACATGAAGTCTATCAACAAAGTTATTTCTTTATCTTGTCAAAAAAACTTTTGAAAGAGTAAAATTGAAAATTGAAAAAATAAAAGATTCATTATGATAATAATTATTGTTGATTTATTTATTGTTGTTTGACAGAGGTTTGTAAAAGTTGTAACATTTCATTATATTGAGTTTTGAGTTCAAGGAATTGTTTTTTAAGTTCCTCATTTTCTTTGGCTAATTTAACAACAAGTTCTTCATTTTGCTTCTCTTTTTCTTTTCTCTTTTGTCTTGATCTAATAGAAGCTTGATTATTTAAACGACGATGTTTGAGGTAAGCTTCATTATTATCTTGTTCTTTTTTTGGATAATTTCTTGTTCTGATTTGAGGTTTAGGTTGAGGTTCATCAATTTTAATTGTTTCTAAAGCAGTCTCTTCTTGAATAATTACCTCTTCTTTTTCATTTTGAATTGTTGAAGGAATTTCAATAAAGTTGTTCATCCAGTCACAATCAACTCCAGAAATTGCATTTGAAATCATATCTTCAACTTCTAATCCATTATTTTCATTTTCAAAAACTGGAACAACAGAAATATCTTCATTTTGTAAACTAACAAAGTTTTCTAATTCATCTTCTTGTTCAAACTCTCCTTTAGGTATCAAAAGAGAGTCAGACTCATTGTTAAAGATACCACTCGAATTCCTTTGATTTCGTTCTGTCAAGTTTCCCATGAGAGGGTTGTCTTTTGCAAAGTGGTGGAGGTTGTTGGTGTCTGTCGAGATTGAAGTTAAAGTTAAAGTTGAGGGATTCTGAGGAGTTGGAGAAATTGGAGAAGTCGATTATGAAGCTCATGGTTTTTGAAAAGATTTGAGATTTTTCTTGATTTTTTTTTTTTTTTTTTTTTTTTTTTTTTTTTTTTTTGTTTTTTTTTGATTTTTTTTTTTCTGTTTTTTGAACCCAATTTATACTTTTCAATCACTGACATCAACTTTTTTCAAAATGACGAATCAAATAAAATGACGTCGTTTTTTAATTTTATTTGTTTTTTTTCAAAAAGGTCAAAAATTTATAAGAAAAATTAATAAACTTGTTCACTTTTTGAAAATTTCAAAAAAAAGTAAACTGACGTCAACAAGTTTTTTTTATTTATTTTTTCTTGATCAGATTTTGATCCCAAAAAAAACGAAAAAAAAATAAAAATAAAGTCTGGACTTTGGCTGTTTTTTCGGTTTCGTCTTCTTTTCTGCCTTTGAAAATGAATGCGAGAGAAGAACGAGAACAGAAAATCAAACAAAAGGGGTTGAGAAAGAAGATCGTTGACTTTTTTTTTTTTTTTTTGAGACTTGTTCTTTTTTTTTCTTATTTATTCCTGTTTTTTTTTTCATATTTATTCCAGTTTTTTTCTTCCCAACTCTCGCCACATAAAAATATAAGGTTTTTTTTCGTTCTTTTTTCAACTTTTCAAAGCACTTTCCAATCTAAACGACCTGCTTTTTTTTCCCCTTTCCCATCTTCAACTCAGTCATAATAATAAAAACAAATAGAAATGTCTGCTTTTGCTACCACGGATAAACCTATTTTAATTCTGAACTTTGTTCGAGACATACCTATTTTGGACTGGATACTCGACATTCTGCAACACTGCAACCAACAGAAAATTGTCCGAATTGTCGCAACTCTTCAAGAATTGGAGCAAGAAGAAAGCCAGTTGAATTTTAATGTGATATTATTCGCACATGGGCAGGATCAAGGGTATTTTAACAACAAAACCTTTTATAAAAGACTAAATGACTTATTTTTCATAGAATAAATCTTTTCTCAACAAGTACTGACCCTAATGCCGTTTGCACCAGAGACGTATTGTTACAAGCATTGAATCGTATTGGCAATAGAAATCAAAGTGTCATCGGTGTTTGGGCTTGTGTTTGCCATGGCACAAATCTTTCTAGTAGTTCTGGAGAGGAATGGGCTACGTGGGAATCAAAGAGTTTTGAGAGTGTCTCAGTTCAGACTTGTATTGATTGGATCTTAAGTACACATGACCTTCAATTGGGTAGACCTCAAGACCAACAACCAACTTTAGCACAAGTTCTACAACAAATTCCACAACAAATTCAACAACAAATTCCACAACAAATACAACAATACCAACTCCAAGAAATACCACCACGTAGACGAGAACAGATACGACAAATGTTAGAACAACTCATACAACCTATCCTACAACAAATATACGAATAAAACTCCTTTTTTAATTTTTCTTTCCTGTGACTTATGTTTATTTGAAAATTTGAAGGTCAAACAAACCAATCCAAAAAAAAAAAAACAAAAAAAAATGGTTTTTTTTTTTTTTTTT
>Ga0209960_1003216_pt1 | contig 14578 bp, 21 predicted proteins | sample ThiBiot_500_plan_2_FD_183947 | JGI IMG/M metagenome (GOLD analysis project Ga0209960, IMG submission 183947) | Wastewater bioreactor microbial communities from Cape Town, South Africa - Thiocy_expt_500_plan (SPAdes) | ecosystem: Engineered > Bioreactor > Thiocyanate-remediating >... | reverse complement strand
TTTTTTATTCAAATGAAATAAAAATCTTATTTATGAAAAAAAAAACTAATAGAGAAGGAAATTTTTAAATCAATTGTTAATTTACTTGGAACACCACCTCTCCCTGTTTTACAAAAAGTTTACAAATGTCCATTATTAGTAAGAAATTTATTTATTATTCCAAAAAATAGAGCTGGTTTTAATTTTTTTATTTTTAATATCAAAAAGACATGTCATGAAGTTGTATCCAAAGATCCTTTAGAACCTGTCATTATTTCTAAAAGATTTCCAAGTTTAAATATCACAGGTTTCTTTTCTTTTCTTTGAACAAAATATTGGATTTTTTATTTTTTTTAAAAAGAAAGAATGAAATGAAATTTTTAACTTTCAAAATTTAGGTCTTGATTTCTTAGTGAAGATGTTATCTTATGATTCTACCAAAAGATCAACAGCTGCTGATTGCCTTGTACATAGTTATCTTTCAACACAAAGAAAGACACAAAATGAGAAAAATTGTAACAAATTCCGAATGCCATCATCAAGTGATATTATTAATTGGAAAGGTTAGACTTGATTATTTTATTTACCCTTGATTCAACATCAACTTATTCAAACTTATTAACACTAAATAAATAAAATAGATGCTTTATTCGAAAAGCTTGAGGAAATTAATCAAGAAATGTTAGATCGAACCAGTAGTTGCGAGTTTGATCTTTCCTCTCTGAAAAATGATTTAATTAATTAATTATTGATTTATTGATTTATTGTTGTTGTTTTCTTAATGATTATGTTTATTTTTTAAGTTTTTTATTAAAGTATGTTGATTTATTCATTTCATTTCATCTTTCCAATTTGGTTTTCTTTTTTCAAGAAAAGCTGAGATTCCTTCTTTTGCATCATCAAGTAATAAATTCTTTACCATTGTATCACCAGCAAAATCATAAGCCTTCTTTATATCATCCATTTCTAAATGATGATAAAAAGCCTTTTTTCCCAATTTCAAGACCACTGACGATTTTGAAGCAATAGTTTTTGCAAGAACTAAAGTTTCTTCTTGAATTGATTCTGAAGAAACAACCTTATTGATTAAACCAAAATCTAATGCTTTTGTTGAGTTGATAAATTGACCTGTAAGTAACATCTCTAAAGCATGTTTTGGTTGAATTGTTCTAGAAATAGGAACACTAGGAGTTGTACAAAATAATCCAATATTTACACCAGGAGTTGAAAAAGATGAATTTGAAGTAGAAACTGCTAAATCACAATTTGCAACTAGTTGACATCCAGCAGCTATTGGTTATCATTTGATGATTTTTATTGATTAAGCTTATTATGAGAGAAATTAAGGTATTAAAGTATTAAAGAAGATTAATTAAAGTATTAATTAAAAACTACCTGTTGCAATCCCTTCAACTTGAGCAATAAATATCAATCTTGATTCTCTAATTGCATTCATAACTCCATTACAAACTTGAAAAAGTTCTTCGAAAGATTTCTTTTGAGTTGCTTCATCTTTTCCATAAATACCCTTAATTTCTTTGAGATCATGTCCAGAACAGAAAATAGGTCCAATAGATCGTATAATAACTACTTTGGAAGTAGATTTTGATTCTTCATCTTCTGAAATAGCATCAATTTGAGATCTTAAATCTTTGAGAAGTTTTAAACTCAAACTATTCCCAGCTTTTGGACGATTTAATGTGAAATAAACTACTCCATGATTTTCAATCTTTTCAACAATCAAATCACCTATTTTAATGATATTAAAAATTTAATGTTAATCTTAAATCACAAAAAAAATGAAAAATGAAAAAATTAGAAAGAAAAAAAATTAATGATGGAATTTACAAGTAATTTAAGGAAAGATGAACCAGAATTAAAATATATCTGAGTGTTCACTCTTTGATCATTTGATGATTTGATTGAAGTTGTAGTTGTAGTTGAATTAGAAATAGAGGAACTAAAAGATCTTCTTCCTGCAAAATCAACAATGAAGGAACTCTTCGCCATTTTTCCGCCATGTTTTTTCTGATTTATTTTTTGGCGGGTTTTTTCTTTCTGCAATAGATTGTTCTCGAAGAAAATTTTGCCAAAGAAAAAAAAAAAAAGCGCATGGAAAGAATGAGAAAGAAAAAAAGGACTCTTGTTTGATAGCGTCCCTCACTATTTTTTACTCATTGTAAAAGAAGGTCAAATAATAAAATCAAAGAAAAATTGAATTGGAATCAAAAATCACATATAATTTGTTAATAAAATGATTAGTATTTATGTTTGTTAGGCATGATTTGAGTAGATTTGAATGATTTTATTAATCTGTATGAGGAAATGTTGGGAGAAGGTTTTGTAAAAATTAAGGGACGGTGATATAAGTGAATTAGAACAGGTTTCAAATCTTCTGAAAAAGCCATGATTTTTTTTTTCTATTTATTTCTGCCAAATTTTTTTTTTTTTTTTTTTTTTTTTTTTTTTTTTTTTTTTTTTTTTTTTATTTTTTTTTTCCAAATTTTTTTTTTTTTTTTTTTTATCTTTCTCTTCTTCTTCTCTTCTTTTTTAAAAAATTCTAATGCATAAAGCAGAAATAATTAAAAAATAAAAATCATAATGCATTGCATAAATAAAGAAAGGAATCAATAAACAATACATAATTAAATTGAATTGCATAATGAATTTCAAATTTCAAAAAAAAAAAAAATTCATTCTGCATGGTATTTTATTTCATTTTGAATTTTTTTTTTAAAAAAAAATTTGATGCAGATTGATTCATTCCATCACTTTTTGTTTCAAAGCATGAACAATTTTGAACTTTGAGAATTAATTAATTATGCTTTTAAAAAAATAAGATTTCTCTTTTTTTTAAAAAAAATTTGAATGCGCATGGGAAAAAAAAAAAAATGCGATCTATTCCACTTTTTCATTCCATTCAATTATAATTTGAATTTGAATGTGAGTAATATTGAATTCAGAATTCAGAATTGAATTTGAAATATAGTTTTTAAAAAATTGAATGAATTAGAATTAAAAAAAAAAAAATTAGAATGAGAAAAATTAGAATTTTTTTGAATTTTGAATTTTGAATAAGAAATTAGAAAAATTAGAATGAAAATTAAAATTTTGACTTTTGAATAAGAATAAGAATTTTGAGAATGTCAATGAAGAACAAAAATAAGAGTTTTGAATAAAATAATAAAAGAATGCGCATAAGAATTTTAAAAAATTTTGACCCAAATAACAACTTGGTGCCAAACTTGTTAAAACAAGTAGAAATTATAACAATTAATAATTAATAAATTGAAAAAATTAAAAAGGACTCCAAAAAAAAACACCTAAATGCTCTCTAAAGTTGCCCAACTTACAGCTCGTAGAGGAGTTTCAGTCTACTCCCAAACCGCATTGAATGGTACTGCAGCTGCCTTCAACTCAAGAGGTTACTCCAAAGATATCAAATTTGGAAATGATGGAAGACATGAAATGTTGAAAGGAGTTAACAAACTCGCTGATGCCGTCTCTGTCACACTTGGACCAAAAGGAAGAAATGTTATTATTGAACAATCTTTTGGAGGACCAAAAATCACTAAAGACGGAGTCACTGTTGCTAAAGCTGTTGAATTAGAAAATAAAGTAAAATTTTTTTTCTTTTTATATTTTTCTAATTTTTTTTTCCAAAAAAGCAATATTAATTTTTTTTTCTTTCCAAAATTTAGTTTGAAAATCTTGGTGCCAAACTTGTTATGGATGTTGCCAACAAGACCAACGAAGCTGCTGGAGATGGTATAGAATCAATTTTTCTTCATTTTCTTTTCTTTTATTTTTTAAAAAAATAAATATTTATTTTGATTTCAACTTTAATAGGAACTACAACTGCAACTGTTCTTACTAGAGCTATTTTCGCTGAAGCCTTAAAAAATGTCTCAGCTGGAATCAACCCCATGGATCTTAGAAGAGGTATTACTGCTGCCGTCGATGCCGTTGTTGAAGTAATTTTTTTTTTTTTTCCTCTTGATTTTTTTTTTTTTTTTTTTTTTTTTTTTTTTTTATTTTTTTTTTTTTTTTTTTTTATTTTTTTTTTTTTTTTTTTTTTTTTGGAATTAATGATTAAAATTATTTATAATTTTAATAGGAATTGAAAAAAATGTCCAAAGTTATCACCCTTTCTGAAGAAATCTCTCAAGTTGCTACTATTTCTGCTAATGGAGATCGTCAAATTGGTGACCAAATTGGTAATTTTTTCTTTCTTTTTAAAAAAATGTTGAAATATTGAAATCGAGTCTTTTGAATGATGGTATATACATGTTAGACTACTGAATCTAAAGGATGTCAACTTATTTTTTGCTGACAATAGACTCAATTTCAATTTTCTCATTTTTTTTGTGTATTGATTTCTCATTTTTTCTTTTTTTTTTTGAAATATATAGCTCGCGCAATGGAAAAAGTCGGAAAAGATGGAGTTATTACTATTCAAGATGGAAGAACTATTGATGATGAACTTGAAATCACAGAAGGAATGAGATTCGATCGTGGATACATTTCTCCTTATTTCATTACCGACCCAAAAACCCAAAAAGTTGAATTTGAAAATGCTTACCTCCTCCTTTCAGAAAAAAAAGTAATTTTTTTTTTTTTTTCCTTTTCTTTTTTTTTTCTTTTTCTTTTTTTTTTTTTTCCTTCTTTTTTCTTTCCTTTTCTCTCTTTCTTCTTTATTTCTTCTTTCAACACTTTATTCTTAAAAGAATATAAATTCAAATTATAATAACTAAATAAATTTAGATCTCAAACGTTCAAGATTTAATCCCAGCTCTCGAACTTTCAATTAAAGATCGTCGCCCATTATTGATCGTCGCTGAAGATATTGACGGAGAAGCCCTTACAACTCTCGTTTTAAACAAACTCAGAGGACAACTTCAAGTTTGTGCAGTTAAAGCCCCAGGTTTTGGTGATAACCGTAAAAATACATTAGTTGATATTGGAATTTTATCAGGAGGAGTTGTTTTTAATGATGAAATTGATTTGGGATTAGATAAATTAACCGCTGCCCACCTCGGTTCAGCAAAGAAAATCACCATCACAAAAGAAGATACTATCATGCTTAATGGAGGAGGAGACAAACAAGCTATTAACGAAAGAGTTGAATTCCTTCAACAACAAATCTCAGAAACTAAATCAGAATACGAAAAAGAAAAACTCCAAGAAAGATTAGCCAAATTAGCTGGAGGAGTTGCCGTTATTAGAGTTGGAGGTAGCTCTGAAGTTGAAGTTGGTGAAAAGAAAGATAGATTTGTTGATGCATTAAACGCTACTAGAGCAGCAGTTCAAGAAGGAATTGTTCCAGGAGGAGGTGTTGCCCTTCTTAAAGCCGTTTCAGTTTTAGAAAAGATTCAAACTTCTAACTTTGATCAAAAGAGAGGAGTTGAAATTATTAAAAAGGCTTTAACTGCCCCAGCTTTCACTATTGCCCAAAACTCTGGAGTTGAAGGTGCTGTTGTTGTTGGAAACCTTTTGAAAGAAAAAGATATTAATGTTGGATATAATGCTGCTACTGGAGAATATGTTGATATGATCAAAGCTGGTATTATTGACCCAACTAAAGTATATTTTTCTTTTCTTTTTTTTCTTTTTTTTTTTTCTAAAAATTCTAAAAAATTCTTGTTTTCATTAAAAAAGGTTGTTAGAACTGCTTTAGTTGATGCTTCAGGTGTTTCATCTCTCCTTGCTACCACTGAATGTATGATTGTCGAAAAACCAAAAGAAGAGAAAGCCCCAATGGGTATGGGTGGTATGGGAGGAATGGGAGGAATGGGAGGAATGGGAATGTAATTAGATTAGATGATAAATAAAATAATAATAGACTTTTTTAAAATTTATTTGATGTTTTTTTTTCCAATTTTCAATTTCGATTTCTAATTTATTTACTAAATAACAAAGAGGTTTTATAAACAAAAAAGAAAAACAACTCAATTCGGATTTTGTTGAGCAAGTCTTTCGGAGATTGCAGATTGAGAAAGTGCACTTTCTAATTGAGTTAAAGAAGCTGTTGGCCCCAAGTAAGATTTTTTACGAGCCGTGAATCTTGAAGGAGGAGGTGATGTTTTTGTGTCAAACTCAGGAAGAGAGAATCTTCTTCCTAAATCTTGAGTTGGTGCTCTTTTAATTGATAGAAAATTACTTGAATCATTTTTGATTTGTGGAACATATTCTCGACATCGTTGAATCAATTTTTCGATATTAATTTCAGGAACTGACTGGGTTAAATCTTTAATTTGTTCATTATTGAATTAGTGAACTAAATTTAAAGAAATAAAAAGTAAAGGGTCAAAAAACAAACCAAAAAATGCATCAAGAGATGACTCTGGGATTCCACATTTTAATGCTAAGGCTTTTGGATCATCTCCATCATCATTTTTAATAGTAACATCAGCATTATTTGATAGTAATAATTTAAAACAAGAAATTTGTTGAAAGCTAATGGCTTCATGAAGTGCAGTCCTATATTTGGAAAAAAAAAAATTCAGATATAATTTCATGAAAAAAATAATAAAATAAAATGGTGTACCATCCTCGTTCTCCTTTAGAATCAATTGGAATTTTATAATGAAGTGCAAGTTTAACAAGTTCACAATTTCCACTTCTTGCTGCAAGATGTAATAAATTGCTTCCTCTAATTGTTTTATTTATTTTTTAATTTTGATTAACTTTTTCAAAAAAAAAAAAAAGCAAGAATGTTCGAAAAAAAAAAAAATTACCTTTGATTTGTTTGCAAATTATTTGCTCCTGCATCAAGCAATGATAAAATAATTTCAAAATTAGTGTTCATGATTATACAAAAATTACTCTGTTTTATTTCATCTTTCATCATCCTAAATAAAAAATAAATTAATTTTAATGTTTTGATTTGAATCAAAAAATCAAATAAAATCAATTAGAATAATATCAAATAAAATAAAATCAAAAATCGAAAACAAAAAATATTTTTAACCTAGAAATGAAAGTAACTACAACGTCTCTATTTTTACAAGCTGCTCCAATATCAATTGGATAAATTAATTTTCCATTTAAACTTTTTAATTCTTCAGGATTTAATCTCGACCTTTCACTATTAAATTGTCTCCTTACTTTTTTGTTTGTTGGAGTCATCTGTAATTGTTTTAATCTTATAAATTGTTCATATTGAATTGATTGCATAGGATCTGCTCCACAATCCAATAATAAATCAACAAGATTTGCACATCCTCTTCCAAATACACATGCTGCTAAATGAAGAGGAGAAAGATCATTCCAAGTATGAGTTATTATAGCTCCTCTCTTTGTCAACAATTTTTTTTTTTTTTGAAAATTAAAATAAGAGGATTTTAATTAATTTTTTTTTTGAATTTTTTAGAAAAAAAAAAAACCTTAATCATTGCAGATACAACATCAATTGATCCATATGAAACAGCTAACATAAAATAAGAAGGACATTCAATTGAATCTCCAGCAAGAACAAGTCCAAAACTTTGAGTATTTACATCTTTAGGGAAACCTTTTTCCATTAAATGAAGTACAACTTGATCCATTCCATTTACAAGTGCCATAATAAAACTTTTATTTAAAGAGGGTGCATGTTTTTTCTTTGTCACACTTTTTTGTTTCAAATTGGAAGTATAGAAGAGAGCAAGATTTGGACGATTATCTCGAATTGCCAATTTTAATAAATGAAGAGTTTCAGTAGTTGACCTAAGTTTTGATATTTTTAAAGCTGATCCAAATTTCATGAGTGGACTCATTGCTCTTTTTCTTACTAAGTCATATTGATCACTCATTTCTTTTTTGAGTTTGGGACTGATTGAAGCTATTCCATTTTTTGATTTCGTTTTAATTTTTATGATTTTGATTTGAATTCGATTTTGAATGTGATTTTGAATTTGGTTTTAAGTTTGATTTTTTTTTTTTTTTTTCTGAATACCTTTTGATAGAATGATTTCTCGACTTGCTCTTCTCATCAATACAGTAGCTGGCTTTGGTCTACAAAATTTAAGTTGCCACAGTAATTCTCTTTGTCTTCCAAAACTAGAATCATTTCGAATAAATGTCCCAAGTTGAGAGTCCCTCCTTGGGTTTGAACCAACTTGTATTTCTGAAATCTCTGAATCTTTTGAATCCGAGGACATCTCCTCTTCCAAGCTCGCATGTCTTGTTCTCATGAACTTAACTATATCATTTTTTTTTTTAAAAAAAAAGTTAATTTTAGTTCATTTTTGGGTAAATTTAAATTTAAAAGAATTGAGGAATTGAAATGTTAAAGAAATAAGAAAACAACTAATATGAACAAGTGTTTCAAGTGATGGTTTCTTATGAAACATTTCTCTTTGTTATAATAAAAAAATGAAAGAATGCTTGAAAAAAAAAAAAAAAAAAAAATCTTAAGGACACTCGTGGCCCCTCTCATTTTATAATAAATAAATCTCATCTTCATTCTTCAAAATGTTCTTCTACTCATATTTCCTCAACCCTTCCACCGATTTTTTCAGAAAAAAAACGAGTAGAAAGAGGAAGAATTAAATATAAACAATCAAGTAATGAAATATAAAATTTTAAAGTATTTAGAGTTGAAAAAAGTGAAAAAACAGAATATAAAAAAGGGTTGAGTTATGGAAGAAAGAAAAAAAAAGTGCAAAAAAAAGGGAATTGAACCAAACGAGTTTCGTTTCTCCGCCATGATTTTTTTATTTTTATTTTTTTGTTTTTGTTTTTTCTTTTTTGGGTGGTTTTAGGTTTTTCCCGAATGGTTGAAATTGATAGGAATTCCTTTGATTAATTAATTAATGAATGGGATGTGAAATTAATTAATTAATTAATTAATTAATTGCGAGCAATTTTTGAATTTTGTTCGAAGAGATTTATTTGATTTAAATCACTGAGGAGTCTAATCTTGCTTTCTTGTTTTTTTTTTTTTTTTCAATAATTGCAAAGAAATCTCAATAACTCAATCAATAAAAACAAAAGAAAGATTGAATCAATGAATAAAAAAGAAATTTATCACAGATATAAACTTGCTGCAAAAACAATATCTCTCTTAATTTTTGTAATTCCTATTGTATTTGATTGAAATTTGATTAAAATTTGATTGAAAATAAAAAACAATTGCAAACAATACCTTCAGCAAATTTGTTTTCTAATTCCGTATTTCCGATGGCTTTTGCAGCAGCACACATTTGTCTCAATAATTCTTCCAAACGTTTGATTGTTCGAATGATAGATCCTTCAAAAACATCAGTCATTTTAATAATATTTGCAAATTTGGCTCCCTTTTTTGTTTCATTTTTCATTTTTTTATTTTCAAAAAATTAAATAAATAAATAAATCAAAATCAAAAATCAAACCTTGGCCCAATTATATACGACGTCCATTAATTCAGGTTTAAAACCATTTACATAAGCTTCTTCATCAACTACAAGTTTACTTTCTTTTGAAATTCTAGCAATTCTTCTGGCAGTTTCCTTTTTGTTAAATATTTCAGTGAATTGACAAAAAGATAAAAATGTGGAAAAAAAAAAGTACTTGCATCACTCTTAATGGCCCACCAAGTTCTTCTTTTAGTTTAACTTGTTGATCAATCTGAAAATATATTCCATGGTTATTTTTTGAAAAAAAAAAAATAAAAAAAAATGAAAGAAAATTTTACCTTTTCTTCAAATACAAAACAAGATAAAAGTGCAACAGATTGTTCAACAGTTAAATCATTAAAGACACCATTAAAAATCAATTCTGTTAATAAAAGTTCATCACCAGAACTAATTTCACAAGCTACTCTTCCTTTGATTTCAATAACATCTGCGTTTGAAGTAAATTCCAATCTTCTTAATACTCTTTTACGATATTTTAATTCTTCCATTTGCATGATTGATGTTGCCTAAATCAATAAATTATTTAGAGAAAGAAAATGTTTTTTTTTTTTTTTTTGAAAAAAAAATTTACTTGTTTGATCTCTTTTTTGATTGTCTTGATTTTTGCTTCTAATTGAACTTTTTCATCATATTGAGCATACAATTCTTGAAGTGAAGGTGAATTATGTAATTCATTTGCAACTAATCTGGCTTCCAAAGTTTCAATTTTCTATTTAAATAGAAGGATGAGTTTAACATTCATTCCCAAGAAAAAATAAAATAAAATAAAATGAAGGTAACAGTAATAATTTTTTTAAAAGCATCATCTTTGATTGACATATCCTCAATTGGGTCTAAAAGAGGGAGTCCATCAGGGAATCGATTTTTGACTTCCTATAATCGATTTATTTAATTGCTTTATTTATTTTTGTAATATTATATTGTGAAAGAATTAGAATTTACTTGAATTGATTTATAAACACTTTGTCTACTATCAGAACTCCTTAAATCACTTGGAATATAAATTCTAAGAGAACTAAAAGTTTCAATTGATGATAACATTGTTGGAATAACTTGCATCTCTCCTTTTTTAGATGACGGGCAAGGAACTGGTTGTTTTTGACTGGGATCACAATAAAGAAGTATGTCAACAATATATTTTACATTATCTCCTTCTGTTGGAAGTGGTTCTCCCTTTATTAGTTATTTATTTTTTAAAAAAATTGATGCAAAAAATAAATGGAAAAAAAAAAAGGAAAGAAAAAAGAAAAAAGAAAAACTTTTTTTGTGGCTGGTGCTTTCTTTTGGAAATTTATAACACATCCCCAACCAAAGTCTTGATCACCTTCTCTCACTTTCACAATTCTTCCAGGTTGAATAAATGGTAAACAATAACTAGGATGGGTAATAACTGTTCTAATGTCTTCATTTAATTTTGATAATTGAGCTTTAATACTATGATATTCTGCAATTTTATTTTCATTTGGGATTACAAAGTTGTCTCTTTCTTCTTCCAATTCCTTCAATTCTTTAATGTAAAGAAAAATTATTTTATAATTTAGAAAGAAAAGAAAAAAGAAGAAAGGGAATAAATAAAATTAGAGAAATTAAAAAATGATTTTAATGAAAAAAAAAAAAAAAATGATTACTTATTTCGAAAGCTGGTACTGATTGATTGTTTTGAAATTGGAAAAATGAACGTTCAAGTAAATATTCAGGACTAATATCTTCAACCCTCATTAAATTTAAAATCATATTATAAGATAAATGAAAAGCTGAGGTGAGATTATCTGCTCCTCCCTAATTTTTTTCAAAAAGATCAAACAAAAGAAAAAAAAAAAAAAAAGAAATTACAGTAATCATTTTTGCACAATCATTTGCTTCAATTTTATGATCAACTAATTGAACGACAATACCCCTTGCATCCAATCCTCTTCTACCTGCTCTACCACTCATTTGAGTATATTCTCCAGAACTTACATTTCTAAATTCTTTTCCATCAAATTTACGAACAGATGTGAAAACAACAGTTCTTGCAGGCATATTTAATCCCATTGAAAATGTTTCAGTAGCAAATAGACACTAAAAAAATAAAAATCAAAGAGAAACAGTTTAATTTTTTTTTTGTTTTTGTTTTCAGATGAATAAATAATAATAAATACTTTAATCAATCCTTCTTGGAAAAGAATTTCAATAACTTCTTTTAGAATTGGTAACAAACCTCCATGATGGATTCCAATTCCACGTTTTAAAAGAGGTAATAAGTGTTCAATTTGAGGTAAAGTTTTGTCATCATCTGAGATTGAATCCATTGCATTATTAAAGATTTTGTCAATCATTTCTTTTTCTGAATCTTTAATTATTATGATTATTTGATTTTAATACTTTTTTTTAAAAAATCAAATAAAAATTCAAAAAGAAAAAAGTTGTTGAAATGTTAACCTTCTGTGAAATCAAGTTTAGAAATTTGTAATGCAAGAGCTTCACATTCTCTTTTACTAAAAGCAAAAACAATAACAGGTTGATAATTCCTTTCCATAATCATTTTAATAAGTTTATAAATATCCGAAGGTCCTTCCAGAAAAAAAGAAATTCAATAACAAAAGAAAAAAACAAAAAAAGTAAAGAAGAGAAAAACCTTTTGATGTTTTTCCTCCTTTCTTTGATTTATCTATTCCTTTGTTTTTTCCTCCTCCTTCAACAACTGAAGACTTTTATTTTTATCATTAGGAAACAAAAATAATAATAGGAATAATAATGAAAAAAAAAAAAAAAATAATAAGAAAAAAAAAGAAAAAAAAAAAAAAAATGAAAAAAATACCAAAGCTTTTTGGAAATTTTCTTCACGTAATTTCCCTCTTTCATCAATTACAAGATAAATTCCATCTCCTCCAGCAGGGAAAATATAATGTTGAAGGGGAGTTGGACGATAATCAGTATAAACGACATGACATGGCTTTTTTTTTTTTTTTTTGATTTTTTTCATTTTAGAAAAGAATTGAAATAAAATAAAATAAAATTACTTGATTGTGAGTTTTACAAATCCAATCAGCAAATTCTTTTGCATTTGGAATAGTTGCAGATAAGAAAACATGACGAACTGTTTTTGGTAACATAATAATACTTTCTTCCCAAACAACTCCACGTTCTATTTATTTATTATTATTTTGTAAAAAATTACTTCAAATGATTTGTTGACAAAAATCTACCTAAATCTTTCATATAATGAATCTCATCGAAAATCAACCATGCAACTTCTCTCATAACTTCAGATCCACGATATAACATATTTCTTAAAATCTTGAAAGAAAAATTTAATTTAATTAGAAATAATACAAAAGTTTAAAAAAAAAGGAAAAAATGAAATAATAGAAACCTCAGTTGTCATCACAAGACAACTTGCATTTGGATTAATTGTCACATCTCCAGTCATTAATCCAACATCAGAAAATTCTTCATAAAGTTCTCGATATTTTTGATTACTTAAGGCCTGAATTTGAATCAATAATTTAGTTTTTTTTTTTCTAAGAATAAAATAAATTTGGAAAATTTCAAACAAAACAAAACCTTAATTGGAGATGTATAGATAACTCTTTGTTTATTTCTAAGAGAAGTTGCAATTGCATATCTAAAATTATAAAATATGTTATGATCAAATTAAAATATCTAAAAAAAAAAAAATAAATAAAAAAAATAAGAAAAGAAAAATACTCTGCAATTGCAGTTTTTCCTGCTGATGTATGAGCAGAAACTAAAACAGATTCTCCTCTTTCAATACATGCAACAGATAATCTTTGAAAAGGATCAAGAGTAAAAGGATAAGTTCTTGCTGGATTTGCTGGAAGTTCATACTAATTTCAAAAAAAAGAAGAAAAGGAATTAAACAAATTGATTCGAAAATAAGTGATCCATAAGATTTCATTTTAAATAAGAAAAATTCTTACATTATCGAGGGGTTCATAATTATATCCAGGAGGAATTGAAACTTCATGTCTAACTTCTTTATTTGCAATAACTTCTCCAGTATTCTCTTCATATTTAACCAATTTTGAATTTGGATTAGGAGATTGATTAGCTGGAGGAGTAGGTTGAAGTAATGTTTTAGCAATTAATTGTGTTGGTTTTTCAGTTTTTTGATATTTCAAAATATCGGCAACACTTATTTCATCTTGACTTGCTTTCTTCTTCTTCTTTTCCTTTTTATCTTTCTTCTTTTCTTTATCTTTCTTTTTATCTTTCTTAGATTTCTTTTCTTTTTTGGTATCAGATAAATTTTCTTCATCTTCTTCACCTTCTTCACTTCCTTTATTCTCAACCTCCATATCACTTGATTTATTACTTGATTTTTTTTTCTTTTTCATTTCTTCTAATTCTGATGCATCTTCCACTTCTTCTTGTTCACTTTCAACAGCTTTTAATTTCTTTGAACTTGATTTCTCTTTCTCTCCATTTTCTGCTTTTCTTTTACTTTCCTTCTTGCCTACTTCAGTAGTAGTAGTGGGAGTAGTATCTAAAAAATCAAATGCAGAGTCCAATGCACTTGCAAAAGACATCCTTTTCTATTTCTTTTCCTTATATCTTAACTATTTCCTAAACTATTTAACTTTCCAAAAAGCTCACTCACTCTATTATGAAACAAAAAAAAAATAAAAGTTAATACATGGACGTCCCAAACAAATATTTGATTTCTTTCGTCAATGGTTTCAATTCTATCAATTCTAATTCTAATTCTTTATTTCAATTCTGTTTTAGAAGTCAAGTCAAATAACAGTTGCTGCTTTTTTTTTAACAATTCAAAGTCTTAACATTAACAAACCAACATTTAAGAACAAAATACATCTCGTCATAATTTGTTATTCAAACGAAAGCAACTATTGTTTTTATTAAAGTATTGAAGCTTAAAATAAAGCTCAATTGCATTTGTATTGGAGGTTCTTTAGACAATGAGAAATGGGAAGCCGCACGTGGTTTTTTTCTTTTTCGATGGTCATTGAAAAAATTCAAAAACAAACTCGAAGAGAAAAACACCTCTCTTGATGTTTAACATTTAACATTTTGTTTCAAAAAATAATAACAATACCCAAAGGAAAGAATCAATATAAAATACAAGTTATGAAATTTTTCTAATGATTTGACTTTGAGATTGAAGATTTTTTTTTGGAAAAGAACAAATTAATTCTAAAATTGATTCAAAGAAGAGATGAAAATATCTGTTTTTTTTTTTTTTGGTTCTTTGAAAGACA
>Ga0209960_1003215_pt1 | contig 14579 bp, 9 predicted proteins | sample ThiBiot_500_plan_2_FD_183947 | JGI IMG/M metagenome (GOLD analysis project Ga0209960, IMG submission 183947) | Wastewater bioreactor microbial communities from Cape Town, South Africa - Thiocy_expt_500_plan (SPAdes) | ecosystem: Engineered > Bioreactor > Thiocyanate-remediating >... | reverse complement strand
ATTCTACAGAAAGATTTTACCTATTAATACATAAAATTCTTTATGTCAAGATAAAAATAATTTACATAAAGGTTCATCTGGTTAATAGGTAAAATCTTTATGTAAAACTATTCTTTATGTAAATTCACCACCTCTCCTGTTGAAAGAAGAAGATGTTGAAGAAGATATCAACAAAAACAAAGTAATCAATTAAAACCTTATTTTTAATGTATTGTTTTCAATAATAACTCATGATATGGGTTAACCATGGTTAGAGAGGATGGAAAAAATACAATCTGGATTGATTGATTGAGTGAAGAAGTTGCTTGTCGAAGATGAATCAAAGTTTTTTTGAAAATGATTTTAAAACTGAGTTTTATTGAATGAGATACAGTATAGATGTATAGATATTTGATATCTTTCTGATCTTTGAAGAGATGAAGATGGGATGGGAATACTTGAAATTCAAATAGTCATCACCAAGAAGAACAATCTCTGAGAAGATCAAAGCTACATCAAATACTTTAAAAGAAAAAAAAAGGATTTAAGTTTCAACTTTCATAAAAAAAAAAAAAAAAATAAAAAAAAAAAAAAAAAAAAAAAAAAAAAAAAAAAAAAAAAGAGGGAATTTTATTTTATTTTATTTTATTAATTATTGAATTGAGATCACACTCCAATTCGACCAAAAGAATTGAAAGATTCTCCTCGATATTCTTATTTCTTTCCTTCTTGTTTCGTTTGGTTTTCATTCTTGATTTCTTTAAGTTAAATTTCATTACAGAATTTAAAAGTATAATTTTCATTCAATTTCCAACTTATTGTAAGAATTTTATTTATTTTATGTGAACAATAAAAGTTTAAATTATCTTTTATGAATACAGTTGATTGAGTATACTTAATTTTGATCAATTTTATGGTTTTCTTTTTCGTATGGATAGTCCTGAAATTGAATTCAAGAATTTGGCTTCGAATGCTAAAATTGTTTTTTTAAAAAAATTGAGAAAATATATAAGATCAAATAATTGGGATTAACTACCAAAGAAAAAAAAGAACAAAGAAATAAGTTGCAAACAAAAAGCGAATTTTGAAAAAAGAAAAAACTAAAGCAAAATAAATAATACTTGGACACTTGATTTAAGAGTTCGGACTGAAAGATTCAATAAAAGAAACTTTGACACCTTTCCCAAAAGCTAATGTTCAGATTTATTTGAAACTTCTAATTCAAGTACCTATCAAGTTGATATTTTTTTTATTTATTTGTGCTTCTTTTTTTCTTTTTTTTAAAAAAAAGCAAAAAAAATTTACTGGAATCAAGTTTGAATTTTTGAATCATTTTCTCCAAAGTTTTTCAATTAAATTCTTTTTTTTTTGTCCAAATGCAAAGTCTATTTTATTTTAAAAAAAATCAAATGTTAATCACCTGAAATAGAGTTTAAAAAAATCAGTTACCATTAAGTTTGTAACCACTTTCAGAACCAATAAAGTTGGTATCTATCAGGTCATCTCAATTTTGTGATATATAACTTTGATATTAAAAAGGTTATTTTTGTCTAACATTAAAATTTTGAGTATTTTTTATGCATTTTCTTGTGAGATATTTTATTTTTTTTAAAATGAATATTTTAGAAAGAATACCTTTTTTTTTGTCTTTGTTCTATTATAAAAGAATGTCATGAATTAAATACAGTTAGGGTCTTCAATTCCTTTATCGAAAGTATTGAATTTCAAGTATGTCCACGAAAAATAAATAAAAATAAATTCAAAAATCAAAAAGAAATACCATTTATCATAAACATGAAACAAATATTGAACTCTCAACATTTTCTGTTACTCGTTGTTCTTAAACCTTGAAAGAACTTGATCCTCAGGCTAATGTGCTGTTGTTGACCGTGATTCAATCTTTTTGAACAAAAGAAAAAGATAGAAAGAAAGAAAGAAAAAACAATTACTACGAATATTGTATTTCTCAAATATTAAATGAAATGAACCATGAAATAGAAATATCATTTCTAAATGACTTACCTTCCCGTCTTGAGCTATTTCAACTGACAATTCAATCAATAAAACAAAGAAAGAAAAATAAAAGTCACTGAAAGAAACAAAAATGGAAAAAATCAAAAAAGGAGAATTTTTATTTTTATTTTTCCAAACCCAATCAAAAGTTCTAAAAAGTTTTTTTGGCAAATCAAAAAATTAGAAAAAAATATTCTGCTTTTCCTCTTCTTCCTCTTCTTGTTTGTTGCATCCAAAGCCATCAATACAACATCAACAATCCATTGGATCAGGACATCAACTTTGAATCAAACACAGCTTAATTGAAAGGATGGACATATTCTTAATTGGATTTATTTAATTGATGGATTTTCAATTTGATGTTTACATCCATCTCAAGAATTTTCTTTATTCTGCATCCGATGGAATAGTTTGAATATAGGATCCATCCATCTGATATTTTTGGATGATGCTCAAGATGACTGGATATTATCACCAATTGGATGTCTAAATTTATAATTTGAGATCTTGGATGTACCTTTTTAATTTTATTTGCTTTGATGGATGAAAATCAATTAATCAATGACTCAAAAGTAAAAAAACAGGAAAATAAATAAAAGAATGTTGTGACAATTTTCTTCTCTTTTGAATTATTTGAATGTTGTGAAGTTTTTTTATTCAGTTTTGTGATTCAAATTGTTACATAAAATTTAAGATTCATGTTTTATAAACTGATCCTATCATCCTCATTTTTGTAATTGAAGAACGATCTCTTTTGATTGTTAATTCTTGAACTAGGATCAAATTTTTTGAATCTCTTGATATGCATTGCCAAGTTGAATATTGATTGTTAAAATTCGAGAGTTGACATTGTTTTGTATTGACTTGTTTGAACTTCTTGGGTTTTTTTACTTTTGAGTCATTGATTAATTAAGTTGAAGGTTATTTGAAGAATTCTGATTAAATTAATTGGAGTTAATGTATTTGATATCATTTGAAATTTTGATTTTGAATGAAGAGCCTTGGAGAAAAATCTTTTTTGAATAAGAATAATACCATGAATGAGAAATTTTGTTAATCCAAGGAAAAAGATAAAAGAGTCAAGACATAATCATTGCAATAATAATGTAAGCTATTGTTCAACATTGAAGTAATGTTAGATTCAAAGTTTAAAAAAAAATCAAATAAGAAAATCATACAACTCGTCATAGCTTGAGGTGATAATGTTTGGAAGGAATGTTGAAATCTGAACATTTCAATTAATTCATTGATTCATTTTTTTGACAATCTTCTCTTCTTTATTGAATTATTTGAGTAAGAATCCTGAGGAAAGATATAAATTCCATTATCTGTTTCACTCATTTTCATTTTTCTTCTTTGACTCTGTTGTTTTCATGTCGATGGAATATATATTGCTTTTTGAAATAAATACACTAACTATTGAACACATAGAACCAGTTACTTTAATTCCCAAGACTCGATTCTTTCAAATCTCTTGAAGTTTTGGAGCTTACAAAGAAAGGTTTAAGTTTAGTTTTTCTGATATATTTCTCCAGATCTTCTCAACAATCAATTTATGAAAATTTAATAACACTACATTGTTGAAATAAATAAGATAAAAGTTGGTTAGTAAAGAACTTTTTTGAAAAAAAAAATGAAAAAGAAATTTTTTACGCAACAAAGCACCATTCAACAAGTTGATTCAATTAAATTTTAATAATAATAATCATAATAATAATCATAATAATAATAATAATAATAATAATAATAATAATAATAATAATAATAATAATAATAATAATTATAATTATGATTGAAAAATAGATTTATTTCTAATAGAAAAAATCTTTATGTAATCGATTTTTTTTTTCTGTAAACCATTTTTATAATAAAATATTCTACAGAAAGATTTTACCTATTAATACATAAAATTCTTTATGTCAAGATAAAAATAATTTACATAAAGGTTCATCTGGTTAATAGGTAAAATCTTTATGTAAAACTATTCTTTATGTAAATTCAGCTATTCCCTTTCAACAGTTTGTCGAAAGCGAACAAGTCAAATCAAAATAAAAATAGAAAAACGTGAAAAAAAAAAAAATTCATTTCAAAAAGGTTACAAATCAATTATAAATTCATATTTAACTTGTTCCCTTTTAAACTCTCAAAATCAATTAGAAAAAAAAAACTCAGGATGGTACTGCTACTTTTTTTTCAAACTCTTATACTATTTTCCAATAAATCATCCAATATCACTACTTTGAATCACTCTACACTCTTATTCCAAATGATTCTATTTGTTATAAGCTACATTTTGAATTAATGGATGTATAAGTGAAAAAATTGATATAATTGAGATATTGGACATAAAAGAAAAAAAAACAATACAAGAATTTAAAAAAATAAATAATCAGTTTTGATGATTTGAATGATTTTAGAATTGAGTTTTTGTTGAAAATGAGATAGATGTTTGATATTTTTTGTTAGTGAATTTGAAGAGATGAAGATGAGAGGAGTAGATTGAGATAGATTTTGCGAAAATAGGAGGAGATTTGGATGATTTAGACCTCCGTTAAATAAAAATTATCAATAGTAAATTCAACAAATATCAACAAATATCAATAATTATCAACAATATCTTCAAATATCATTAAAGATCTATACAAATTATCTTATTTCTTTTTTAAAATTTTAAGATCTCACAATTTATATTTGATAATATTTCATATTTTTTTTTTTGAAAGATCTCAAGTATTTGTTAAGAATTCCAAAAGAGAAATTTGAAAAAAAATATGAAATAACAGTTATTTCTTTAATACTTAATACCTCAATTTCAATTTCAATTTCAATTCAATAGTAAAATAGTAAATTTTAATCAATAATTCTTAATGAACACTTTCTATTAATATCAATTTTAAGAAATGAAAAAAGAAAAAGGAGAAGAATTTTGGTTGTTTAAATTTGATATTGGATTGATTCTTGTTGTGATGTTGAGATTCAATTAGAGATCTCTATTCCAAAACCTTATTTCTAAAAATTATTAATAAAAATTCATAATTTGTAGAGTGCATCAAATATTCTTGCCACAGGAAAACAACTCAGAGAAAAACAAGATCAAGTTCAACAAAAGGTAAAGTTTTTCTCTTCTCTTTTTTTAAAGAAAAAATCAATTCATTAAAGATAATTTATTCATAATAGACATTTTTAAATTGGATCAATTTTTATTTAAAACGTCGTAATCTTCAAGTTGAAGATCTCCTTCATGACTTTGAAGATGGAGTAATTGAATATTTTTTCCTTCTTTTTTTTCTTTCAAATTTCAAAGATTTAAAAAAAAAAAAATTAAAAGGTAATCATTTGTAACCTTGTTGAAATTCTTTCAGCTTCAAAATTACCAACAAAAATTAACACATCTCCTCGTTTCACTGCACAAAAACTTGAAAATATTAGTGCAGCTTTAGATTTTCTCAAAACAAAAAAGATTGATGTGAATTTTTTTTTCTTCTTTTTTTTGAAAAAATAAAACAAAAATTAGAATAATTCAAAAAAAAATAATAAAATTGATTTAGACAAGTACAATTAGTGCATCTGATATTCAAAATGGAAACAAAGTTTTAATTCTTGGATTATTATGGACTCTCGTCCTTCGATTTGAAGTTCAAAAATATTCTGAAGATATTCAAGAATTATTAGCTTGGTGTCAAGAACAAACTGCAGATTATGATAATGTTCAAATTACTAATTTTACTACTTCTTGGATGGATGGACTTGCTTTCAATGCTATTATTCATCATAATTCTCCTGATTTAATTGATTATCAATCCTTAGATGATACTACACCAATTGAAAATTTAACAAATGCTTTTAATATTGCTGATGAACATTTTGATGTTCCAAAGTTAATTGATCCTGCTGATGTTGTAGTTCAACCTGATGAAAAGAGTGTTATTACATATATTGCACGTTTAAAACAATCTTTCTCAAAACCAATTGAAGAAGAAGTTCAAGAAGAAGAAGAAGTAACTCAAGAAGAAGAAAAAGAAGAAGAAAAAGTAGAAGAAGAAGAGGAACAAGTTCAAGAAGAAGTTATTGAAGAAGAAGTTGTTCAAGTTGAAGAAAATGTTTTTATTCAAACTGAAACTGAAGTCATTGAAGAAGCAGAAAAAGAATTAGAAGAACCTCCACAAGTTTCAAGAATTGAGGAAAATAATGTTGAAGAAGAACACCAACAACCTCAAGTTAGACCTCGATCAAATACTTTTGAGAAAAAAATTGAAAATTCTTTTATTGCTTTTCGTCAATCAGTTGGAGAACTTGTAATCCTTTTTTTTTTTTTCCTTTCCATTTTGAAAAAAAAAAAAAAAAATTAATTTATTATTTACCTTATTCATTAAAGCTTGGAACAAAAAATTGGAAATCTCTTTTTGGTGAAGAACTTCAATTTTCTCAAGATCCACAAGTTGAAAAAGCTTTAGGAAGATTACAAAATCTTTTTGCTTTATATAGTCAAATGTCTCAAGTATTAATTTATTATTTGTTAAACTTTCTTTTTTTTAAAAAAAAAAGATTATAAATCAATTTTATTTGAAAAAAAAAAAAAAAAAAAGACTTTAATGGCCTATTCTAAAGCTTGGGGAATGTTAGTTTCAGCTGAAGAAAATTTGGGAAGATTCTTTTCAGAATCTTCTTTACATGAAGAAAATGCTGAAATTCATTCTGAAATGACATTATTTGGAGCAAAACATAAAAGATTTATTCCAGCATGGGAAGAAATTCATTCAAATGCTCGTCAATTCTCTGAACATACTACTATTTTTCTTGAAAAAGCTATTGAAGATTGTTATTTAACCACAAAGAAACATAAATCTCAAAGATTAGAATATGATGGTTATCAAACAAAAGTTGTTTCTCTTGAAACTAAAATCCAACGTGAATCAACCCCAAAGGTTTTTTTTTTTTTTTTTTCTGTTTCAATTCCTTTTTTTCAAAAACTTATTCTTTTTTTTTTTTTTTTCTCCCTCCCTTTTCAAGCTTGAAAAAGAACTTGCACAAGCAAAAGAAGATTTAGAAATTTCAAGAAAACAATATCAAGATATAAATTTACAACTTATTACAAAAGTTGAAACTCTGTATGAAATGAAAATGACCAACTTAAAAATCCATTTCCAAAAAATTACAAAAACCACAACTTTATTATTCACTGAGCTTGTTCGTGTAAATGAATTAAGTGAATTCGATCATGGAAATCATAGTGATGATGAACATTTTAACTCTACTGAAAATTATTGATAAAATAAAATAAAAGAAAAGAAAGAAAAGAAATAATTTGTTTTTTTGTTTTTTTTAAAAAAAGATCAACTTTTTCTTTTTATTTGAGTTAGTTTTGTTCACCTGGAACGAATGCAACAAGTAAAGAATCTTGTTTAAAACCTGGAATTGAAATTTTTCGGCTATCAAGTTCTTCTCCTGATGAATACATTCCACTCCATCTTTGTCCTAGATTTGATGATAATAAGACTGTATTTGTTAATTTTGACCAACGGCGATGAATCTTTTTATTTTATTTTATTTTATTTTATTTGATTTTATTTTATGTTATTTTAATTATTTTTTGGGATTGAAAAAAAAAAGAAAAGAAAAGAAAATTACCTCCTTTCCTAAGAACATATCCATCTAAAAAATTTAAAATTTTTTTTTAAAAAAAAAGGGAGTCAGGAATTTTTGTTTTTTGAATGAAAATGAAAATAAAATAAAAAAATTTACAGCAACTGAAAATACGAAATGTTTGACTCCACTTTTAACAAGATCGATAGCAGGAGTTGGGAAAGCAATATCAAAACAAATAAAAATACCAAATTCAACTCCAAATTTAGTGAAAGTGGTCAAAGAAACTTCAGCTGGCATATCAATAGCTGTTCTAAGAGAGAACCATTCATGGAATTTATAATATTTAGCAATTATCTAATAATAAAAAGAATAGTTTGAAAAAAATAACTAAATAAGTCAATCAAGAAAATAAAAATAAAATAAAATTACAGCTCCAGTTTCATCAAAAATAACTTCAGCATTGAATTGATATCTTCCATCAGCTGGACAATTTGGATCAGTTGATTGATCACAATACTTCAAATCATAATATTCAATAGCAATAGTAAGATTATTTTGGCGAGCCCAACAAGAAGCATTCACAGAAATAGGATGAGTTTGATAGTCAAGATGTAAGCAAGGAATGCTTGGCTATAAGGGAAAAAAATTAAATGATTTGTTTGCTGGAAAAAAAAAAAGAATAATTACAGGTTGAGTAGCATCAGGAATATTTTCAACAAATGGGAAAAGTGAATCACGAGAAGTGAAATCTCCTCCGAGACCAAATTCAGGGAAGACGAGAATATCAACTCCTTCTTTTCCTGCCATTTCAGCATGAAGCTAAAGAAGAAGAAAAAACAAAGTTATTGATTGATTATTTGATTATTTATTTGGAACATAAAATCTAAATAAAAATGATTAAACCTGAAATACAGCTAAATTAGCTTCAATAGTCTCCCTAGGAGTTGATGCTTCAATAACAACATGTTGAACAACACCTGCATAATATTGACCTTGAACAAAAGTTGCACCTATTCAAAAATTCAATTAAATCACGATATACTGTATAATCTCGAAAATTTTTTGATATAAAATCTAAGCAATTTTTCATTTTTTTTTTCATTTTTTTTTTCAAACTTCCTGGTAATATATATAAAATTCTGAAGTTTTGTTCTAAAGTTTTTTTTTTTAAATCACTAAAGTTTAGAATGTAATTTGAATCAATTTTGAGAGGATTGATATGAAAATATAGAACATCAGTCTCCAGGAGTTGAAATCAGTGTTTTGGTTTGATTTTTTTTCGTGATTGTTAGTAAAAAGTGAATAAAAATAATAAAAAATAAAAAAAATAAAAAATGAATAATGAACGAAAGTGATTTTAAAGGGTTTTTTTGATTGATTCATTGACCGATTGATTGAGGAAGAATGGGTTTGATTTGAAATAAGAATATTATAAGAGATTAGAATTGAGAAAGGGTCAACGCCAAAAAAACTTACACAAGGAGAGAAACAGAACAAACAAAATCGCCATGTTTTTTTTTTTTTTTTGATCACCAAAAAAATTTTTTTCTCACCAAAATTTTAATCACAAACTCATCCTTGCCAAATTGTTTGCACTAAATAAATGCAATATTCTTGAAACTTTATTCATTTATTGGAATAAATTTGACTCAAATTTGAGATCAAGCGCAAGGACTTCGAATATTTTGCCAAGTACCATCATGAAGACATTGTCTTTTTGGACTTCCACTTCCTGATGAACAACTTCCTGTCACTATTTCATATGCATTGGCTTGAGGGAAATTTCCTTTTGTGTTTGAAGTTGCAGGGCATGTTTGAACTATTATTGGTAAATAAATTAATTAGAAAATAAAGAAAGAAAGAAAGAAAGAATAAATCAATAAATAAAATTACTTGATTCACATTGAGAACCAAAATAACCAGCAGCACAATGACAAAGACCATCAATATAAGTACCACCATTTTTACAAGGTCGAAGACATCCTTTAATTCTTGTTTCACATTTATCACCTGTCCAACATTGTGAACAAAAACATTTCTTTCCTGTCTCAATTTTTCCACAAATTCCTCCATTCAAACATCCTCCACATGATGTTGGCACTATCCGTTTTTTTTTTATTTAAATCAAAAATGTGAAAAAAAAATTGTAAAAGAAAGAAAGATTACTAGGTCTAAAGGTCCAGTATGGATACTTTGCTCCATCAATACTCAAAGAAGAGGAATAAACTGCAACTTTGTCCAAAATTCCTCTGAAATTATATCCTAAATACATCTTGTTATTTTTGATATTAATAGTGACAGATGAAGTTGTAGATGCAACTTGGTCTTCATTCCTGAAAACTCTCAACACATTTCCTTTCTTTACAAAAGAGACAACAGTTAGTGCATTCAATGAAATGACAAAATCAGATGAGCTGTAAAAGGAGCACAGTGAATTGAAGTGCTCCAGTTGGTCTAATGAAAAAATCATGGATTTTAAAAGATTCGAAAAGTGGAAAAAGAAAAAAAAAAAGAAAAAAAAAACATACAAAATGTTAAGACTCATTGAACTTAAATCAGAAAGATCATTTGGAGTAAAAAGAACCAAGTTTGTTGTCAAATAAAACTTTGAAATTGAGAAGACGACAGTAAATGCAAAATCACTTCCAAAAGTAAAAGTTTTTGATGATGTTGAGATGATATCTTGTCCAAATAATAAAAGTGCTTCATTCATTGGATAATTTGAATACGGATATTCAATTGGATCTCTAACATGTGGATAACTAACAGATTCTGCATTGAATGTTGATAAATTATATCCATTTCCTGTCTCATCCATTAATTTGTTTCTTGATGAAAATGGATAATAAGCTTCAAGATTTTTATATAGAAATCCAGTACCCATATTACAGAAAGCTGCACCCGATGGATAAGGACAAAATGTGCATCCATAACCAATTGAATTATGACTACATCCAGAACCACCATTTTTACATGGATTTGGGAAACAAAGATCATTTTGACAACGATTTCCTTTAAATCCAGGTGAGCATTTACATCTTGGATTTCCAAAATTATCTAAATAACAAGTACCACCATTTTGACAAGTAATTGAATCACAAGCTGAACTTTCACAATTATTTCCTGACATTCCTGGTTGACATGCACATGAAAATGATTCATATGAACTTCCATTAATCGAGCATGTTTTCCTATTTGAACATTTGTTTGGTGGGCAATTATTGGCTGAATTATTTTTTTTTAAAATTTAAAATTTAAAATTAAAATACAGGTCAATTCAAGAAAGAGTATATAAAAAAAAGTTACAGCATTGATCATTTGCGAGACTATAATCAGAATCGCTTGGATATCGGGTTCTCAGCCATTTAGTGTAGTTAATCATTGGACATTCAAAAAAATTAGAAGCCAAGAATCTTTGTTTTAAAAATGATAGTTAGCATTGCCAATTGAAAAAAAAGAAAAAAAAGAAATACAATTCAGTAAATGGTGCATATCTTTTAAAATTGGCTGGAATGGTTCCTGTCAATCGGTTATTTGATAATCGTCTATTCAAAAAAAAAATTGTCAAAAGTTAAAAAAAAAAAAAAAAGGGAAGAAGAAAGAGAAAAAGAAAAAGAAAAAGAAACAGAGCATAGAATCCAAGTTTTGAAAGGCGATTTGGAATTGGACCTGACAATTGATTGTTCTGTAAATAACTATTTAATTTTTTTTTTTTTCTGAAAGAGGAAAATTGAATATCAAAAATTTGTGTTAATTTATAAAATGTTTACAGTATGTTCAACGGCAAATTTTTGAGTTCTGTTGGAATCGTTCCTGTAAGTTGGTTGTCATTTAAATATCTATTTGAAATCAAATATAAACTCTAAGTCATCTACAATTGACAAATATGAAAAATGAATGAGTTTACATTTCTGTTAAATCTGAGGGGGAATAATAAGAATAATTAAAATAATCATCTTCAATGAAGAGGAGTTTTCCAAGTTCAGTTGGGATGGTTCCTGAAAGTTGGTTATGTGCTAAAGATCTATGGGTAAAAATTAATTAAATTTGAAAACTGTTTAAAATTAGAGGAATTAGAATTACAGATAACGTAATGAAGTTTCAGCAAACTCTGTTGGGATAGTTCCTGTAAGTTGGTTGTGATCCAAGTAACTATTTTAACAGAAAGAAAGAAAGAAAGAAATCTCCATTAAATCAATTGTTAACCTTCTTTTAAAAATATAAAGGATAAAATTATACAATGTCCATCCTGGTCTCTTAGCTATTTCGGTTGGAATTGTCCCAGATAAATTGTTATTGCTCAAAATCCTATTTTTTTTTTTTTTAAATGAAATGAATCCAAGATCGATTTTCAAAATTTTATAATAAATGCTTACAGATCAGTAAAAACGGGAAGTTGACTAGGAATTTGTCCTGAGAGCTGATTATTAGAGAGATATCTTTTTTTTTTTTTTTTTGTCAATGAATTTTTCATTGAAGGAATCTTTATTGGCTTGAAAAAATAATAATCAAAAAAAAAAATAAGAATTACATTTCATACAATTTCACACAGTTTCGCAAATCAGTTGGGATCGATCCTGTTAATTGGTTATTCGAGAGCGATCTATCTCAATACATCAAATTTATTGAAAAAAAAAAAAAAAGTTTTTACAAAGCAGTCAATTTTGTTAATTTTCCAAGTTCAGAAGGAATTGATCCTGTTAATTGGTTATTACGCAAGTCACTATTTCAAAAGTGAGTTTTCTAATCAATGAAAATTTCAATATTTTTGAAATCGTGAATACATAAAGGTAATCTCTGATAGTTCGCCAAGTTGAGTTGGAATGACTCCTTTGATTTGTGAATTTGAAAAGTCTCTAATTATAATCATAAAAAGCAATTCAGATCAATTGAAAAAAGAAAAGAAAAGACAAGAAAGAAAGAGACAAGGAAAGCACTCTTGAATCACGACAGAAAACTCTTTTTTGACTGCACAAGTCACCAGAAAGGTTCCAATTGAGGGTACCAGTTGAATTAAATGAATTATAAATAACTCTAAGCACATCACTATCACTTGATAGGGCTAATAAGAAAAATTAATACACAAAAAATGAAGAATTGGTCAGTTTCAAAAAAAAAAAAAAGAAAGAAAGAAAGAAAGAAAGAAAGAAAGAAAGAAAGAAAGAAAGGAAAAAGGAAAACACAAACCACAATTGATAAGTAAAACAAAAAAGAGCAACAAGAAAATCAAAGATCTGAAACACATTTTTTTTTTTTTTGAAGTGATGTGAATGTTTGAGCTTTTATAGTTTTTGAAGAAAAAAAAATAGGAAGGAAAAGGGATAAGAGAAGGGAGAAAAAGCAAATGAAACCTTGGTGAAAAAGCACCAAAAAAACGTTTTGATTTCATTTTTTCCTGAACAAGGTTGACAGGTATGAATCAGACAATGATTTACTTTTGTATTTTGGTTTCATTATTTTTTTTTTTTTTTTGAAAAAATGATAAAAATCAAACCTTAAAACTGTTTTGGATTTTGTGAAAAAAATATTTACCCTTCAAGTTATTGACAGGGAAAAATGTTTCAAAATGTTAAATATTTTGAAATTCTTTGATCCAAAAATGAAAAGTGATTCTTTTTGGTCCAAAGAAAAATTCAAGAATCCTAGATTCTAAAGGGAAACTTGAGATTGTGTATTATCCTTTGATTCATCCTTTGGATCAGAGAATGTTTACGAGCGGAATTGATAAGACGTTTAAAGCTCATGCAATTAGATCAGCAACTGCCACAAGTTTTATGAAGCAAGGACATTAATGTAGATACAACAAACTATCCCTTTATTGATATGATATATTATGATGGCTATGAAATATTATTAATTTAATTAACAGTTCAAATCCCTATAACTGATCACATGAAAGGTGAGAAATTGGTCATCAAGAAGTGTTTTTTAAACTAAGAGTTCTTCAAATTAAGCAATTATTGGAATAATATAAAAAGAATCTTAACAACTAAATGGCTAAATCTTTGAAGTTCAAATAAATAAGAGTCTTTGAAATTCATGGGTTATGGAGCATCCAAATCGTCCGACACGATACGAAAAAACTCATTTGGAGTAGTTAGTGGAAAAATCAAGTTTTCTATGCAATACGCACTATGCCAACTCAAGCAAAAGAAAAATTTGTTGCACTAATCCTTTCTTCTGATAAAGCAAGGCTAATTCAAAGGGGAGCATAATGGCATATCCATTGAATTTATCATTGGGAAACTATTATCAAGTTTTTTTCCAAAATATAACTCGTCCATCATTTAATTTCTTCGAAGAATGATAAAGAAATCGAAAGAAATTCGAATTGATGCAAAAGGCTCGAGTCGAGTGAATATTCTGAGCAAACTACAACCAGAAGACTCCAAAAAAGATATCACTCGATAACTATGAGATACAGTCAATGTTTGAGCTAAAAACTTATTCTTAGGATTGATGGCTATTGCATCTTGATTCACTTGTAGTCCTTAGCTAGAGAGCGGGCAGACATTTGTTGAAACACTACTTAAATTTTTTATTGAAATCATTTAGATGGATGGGCAATAAAAATAGATAAATAAATAAATAAATAAATAAAAATAAATAAATAAAAATAAATAAATAAAAAGAAAATAAAAAAAGAAAAACGAAAAAAGAAAAAAGAAAATAAACCTTAACTTTAACTTTCACTGAAATCTTTTGAAATTTTCTTCTCTTCACATTATAGTTTCAAGGGAAAACATATTTGGTCATTCGAAATTGAAGAAAATGGTATAAAATATGCATCAAAAACACAAGCAGTCGAGGACATCAAGAACAGTGGAATTGCATTTCCAGAAGATTTTAGTAAATATGAAAATTCAAAAACTTATTTCAAAATCAGAAATAATAAACCAAAATATTCATATATTCTTTGTTTCAGTGATAAAGTTGTTTGAGAAGTGTAATTATGCAATCAAATTTTCTTCAAAAACGCCATTTTTTTTTTTTTTTTTTTC
>Ga0209960_1003212_pt1 | contig 14590 bp, 18 predicted proteins | sample ThiBiot_500_plan_2_FD_183947 | JGI IMG/M metagenome (GOLD analysis project Ga0209960, IMG submission 183947) | Wastewater bioreactor microbial communities from Cape Town, South Africa - Thiocy_expt_500_plan (SPAdes) | ecosystem: Engineered > Bioreactor > Thiocyanate-remediating >... | reverse complement strand
CAAAAAAAAAAAAAAAAAAAATTTTTTTTCTTTTCCGCCATTTTTTTGTTTTTTTTTGTTTTGTTTGTTTGACTAGCTCAGTTGGGAAACGATCGAAATCAAAAACCAAAAGGTCACGCGTTCGAATCTTTCGGGTATTTATTTTTCCTTTTTCACTTTTTTTTTTCTCAAAAACTCACTGAAAAATCATAAAAAATCACTCAACATCACTCAACATCACTCAAAATCATTGATAATCATTGAAAAAATTATTTAAATTATTGAGAATTATGAAAAATTATGAAAAATTGGTATAATAAGTTATTTTATTTGGGGAGTTAATGTTAATGTCTAATTGCAATATATAAACTTGGAATTATACTTATGAATTAACAAACTTATAATAAACTTATAATAAACTTATAATGAACTTATCATTAACTTGTATCAAAATGAATTGAAATCATATTTGGAAGAATAATTTGAAATTTAGAGTGTTTGGGAGAATTTAATCAATGAATGATATAATAGAATATTAATGAGTTAGTGAGTTATTAACTTATTAGAAAGTTAAATGAATTAGAATGAATTAGAAACATAGGAATAGTTTATAATTGAGTGAATGAATTCAATATGAATAGACTGAATAGCTGAATAATTGTAAGATAATGAAATTGATTAATAAATTGAGTTTTGAATATTCGATATTAATAAATGATCAAGTAAGAAAGTGAATTAAAAAATCAATAAATGAATAGATAATGTTGTTGGATGAATGAATTATTCAATAATAATCCTTAAACAAATGAATAGAAATGAATAGAAGTGATGACTTATTGTTTGTTAAAGAAATAATATAAGATAGAAAATTGAAAAATCAATAAAAAAATCATTTAAAATCGCTCAAAGCAATGATAATTTGATTCATTTGATTCATTCAAATTTGTTCAAAATGATGAAGAATTATTAGGAAATAACAAATAACAAAAAAAATATCCTGAAATTAAAAAATAAAACCAAATAAACTTAGGAACAATGACAGAAATATAGTAGCAAGAAGAAGAAATAACAAGAAACAACTCTTCAAACATTAGAATCCATCAAGGAATCAAGAAATATCAAAATATAAACATCATGAATATGAACAATCATCGAGAATCAAGAAATATTAAAAAGAACTCAAGAAGAAAGAAGCAAGAAATATCAAATGTTAGAGAATGATTGGAATAATCAAACAAGAACTTGAAGAAAATCATTTAATTAGAACCGAAATTGATTGATTGATTGAATTATTGTTCATTAAAATTCATTTTGATTGATTTTGAATTAATAATTGAGTGAAAATGAAAAATGAATTAAACAATTTCTTCGATAATAACAATGAACAAATTCAAATAGATGGGTAACGAAACGTCGTCAGAAAAGAAAAAATCACCAGCAATTGAGATTCCTCCAGGTTTTTTTTTTTTTAAAAAAAATCCTTAAATTTAATTTTTATGAAAAAAGTTTAATTATTTATGATTTTTTCCTTTAGGAGCTGAAGTTATTGGAAATTATCTTGTTGAACAAGTCTTGGGTAAAGGATCTTTTGCTGAAGTTAAATTAGGGAAACATCTTAAAACTGGAGAAAAAGTTTGATTTCTTTCTTTCTTTCTTTTTTCTTTTATCAAAATAAATAAAATAAATCCTAAATAATAAATAATCAAGGTTGCTTTGAAATTTATTCAAAAATCAGGATTAAATAAAGGGAAAAGAAGAATTCATCTTCAAAGAGAAATTCGATTTATGAAACTTTTATCACACCCTCATATCTGTATTTCATTTTTTTTTCAATTTTTTTCTTTCTTTGATTCATTTTTTATTGTTTTAGGTTTATTATATGATGTCATTGAACAAGATGAAAGTTACGTATTGATTATGGAACATGCTGGTGGAGGAGAGTTATTAGATTGTATCAAAAATGCTGATAAACATCGATTGAAAGAAAAGGATGCAAGAAGATTATATAGGTTTATCATTATTATTCTTCTTATTCTAAAATGAAAATTAAAATAATGAATTTATAGACAAATCATCTCTGCTGTTGATTATTGTCACCAAAATTCTCTAATTCATCGAGATATTAAACCTGAAAGTAATTTTTTTTTTATCACACTCCTTTTTTTTTAAAAAAAACGACAACTATAATTATAATTATCAATAGATATATTACTTGATGATCATGAAGATGTAAAAATCATTGATTTTGGGTTTAGTAGAGAATTTAAAGAAGATGTACAACTTGATTCATTTATTGGTTCTTCTTTTTTCCTTCTTCTGAAATTATCAACGAACAATTCAGCTAATTAATTTTTTTTTTTTTTTTTGAAAAGGCTCCCCTCATTATGCTGCTCCAGAACTTCTTCAAGTATTTTTTCTTCTTCTTTTTTTCTCGTTTCATTTGGATAATAATAAAAATTTTTTATTTTTTATAGGGAATTAAATATATTGGCCCAGAAGTTGATATTTGGAGTTTAGGAGTTTTACTTTATGTAATGATTTGTGGAAGACAACCTTTTAAACATCCTGATATGAAAGTTTTGTATTCAAAAATTACAAAAGGAGACTTTGAATATCCAGATTTTGTTTCTGAAGGTTTTTTTTTTCAAAAAAATAATAAATAATCCAATAAAAATCTATAAAAATTTAATAATCAATAATAAAATAGAGGCACAAGATTTAATTAATCATATTTTAAAAGTTGATCCAAAAAAACGTTGCAATATGGAATATATTAAAAATCATCGTTGGACTTGTGAAGGTTTTGATGGTCCACCAGATTCATACCTTGAACCTCGACCACCAGTTCATGAATTAGATGAAGAGATTATAGAAGAGTTATTAACGTAATTTTTCCTATTTTCCTTTGAATTTCTCAATTTTCATTTCAATTATTTCAATTTATTATTTAGTTATGGTTTTGAGAAAGATGAAGCAGCAAAAACAATTCTTTCAGGAGAATCTTCACCAATTCTCAACTTTTATCACCTTCTCGTTGCTCGTAAAAGAGAAAGAGAAAAAGAAGATGAAGAATGGGAAAGTGTTAGTGATCCCTCTGATAAAGATGATGGAGTTGAACCCATGGTTACAAGAGTTGAAACAAATGAAACTCTTCCAGTTTCAACTGTTGAAAAAAATATCAGAAGACAAATTATCAGAAGAGAATCAACAAATAATGAAGTTCTTAAAAGACCTCTCCCAAAACTTGAAACCGTAAATGAAACAATCAAAGAATAATTTCCAATTATAAATTTTGTTCTTTCTTTTTTTTTAAATATAAAAATGTCATTCAATTTTTGTTTTTCTGTACTTTTTACTTTTTGAATAGCAAAATGGTCAAATGGTAAATTAAAAAGTGAAATTTATTTGTCAAAAATAAATACAAGTTGAAGAAAAATTATCAAAATTTGAAATTGAATGCCTTAAATCATTTCATTGCAAGAAAAGAAGATAGTTTTGGATCAATTTGCTGAAAAGGAGGTCTTTCGGATGGGTTTTGATTCCAACATGCTTTAATAATTGTTGTAACGAGTTTTCGTGTTTCATCTCCTTGAACTTCTGGAATCTCTTCTCTTTTCCCTGATCTAACTTGAAATTCTATTTCTGATGCTTCTTTCACTATATTATGAGGAGATTTATTTAATTTTATTCAATCAAGAAAAAGAAAAAGAAAAAAGAAAAAGAAACTGTTTGCCCAAGGAATCTTTCTCGACAACATTTCCCAAAGAATAACAGCATAAGAATAAACATCACCTTTCATTTCATCTTCAACTGAAACTACTGTCACATTTGTTGTCATTCGCCCAAATACTTCTGGGGCTGTATATCGAGGTGAAAATCCTTTGATATCAATTATCTTCTGATTTATTAGCTATTTTTTTTAAAAAAAAAATGATTCGACAATTGAAAAGAAAAAAGAAAATAAAAATAAAAAAAAGAAAGAAAGAAAAAAAAAAAAAATTACATTTGATTCAGAACTAATTCTTGCCAATCCAAAATCACAAATAACTGCACTCAATTTATTGTCTATCTCTTCCAATAAAATATTTGATGATTTGAGATCTCTATGAACAATTCCATTAGAATGAACCATATTCATTCCTGATCCAATATCTTTGGCAAATTTCAATATAATTTCACTTGCAATATCTTCACTTGTACTTTTAATGTAATCATGTAAATCTTGTGAATATAACTAAGTTTTATTTATTTATTATTATTTTGTTAACAAAAAAAAGAATGAAAGAATGAAAGAATGGAAAGAAAATACTTTAGTAACAATACAACGAGGGTTTTCACAATAACCAATTAAAGTAATAATATTTGGATGAGATGAAATTCCCCACATAATTGAAATCTCTTGTTCAAATCTTTGTTTATCTTCTTCTGGTGAAAAATTTTCATCAGCAAATACTTCTTTCAATGCAACATTTTCAAATCCAAATTTCTTTTTTTTTTTGTTGTTATTTTTTTTTTTTTTGATTTTTTTTTAAAAAAAAATTCAACGAAAATAAAAAATCTACCTGTATCAATTTTGAATCTAAAATAACACCCTTGTAAATAACAGCACAGCCTCCGCCACCTATCTTTTCTTCTTTTCTAATTTGATCCAAATAATTAATATTCATAAATCCTGGTAATGAAACTTCTAGTTTCGTGTTCATTAACGTCATATCTCCAACTAAAATGGTTATAATGTTAGATTTCGTTGAAAAAGAAAAATATTTTTGTATAAAATAAGGAAATATTACTTTGAGTCATTGAGAGACTTTCAACATCAAAATCTTTTTTCTTATTCTGGTGATTTGTAGTTTTGATTTCTTTCTTTTTCTTTTTTATTTGTGTCAGGATGGAACAAAAGTTTAAAATGAAAATAAAGTTACCTTTCTCAAAAAGAAAAGAATTAACAAGGCAAGAAGGATTAAACCTAATCCAACTCCAACTCCAATTCCAACCCCAAGTTTTGTCGATTCATTATTTTCATTATTTGAAAATGTTGCAGTTGGTTCTTGTGTTGTTGTTGGTTCAGGTTCAGGTGGTAAGGTTGGTGGAATTTCGCAGCTCTATTTTTAAAAAAAAATTTAAAAAAAATTCAAAAAGAAAAAAAGAAAATTAATAAATGAAAAGAAAAGGGAAAAAAAGAAAGAAAAAAGAAACCGATCCAGAGAAACCATTTTTACAATTACAAAGATAATCATTTTTTTGATCAATACATTCACCATAATTTCGACATGGATTTGATAAACATTCATTAATTTCAATATCACATTTATTTCCTTCAAATCCTGTTCCTGTACAATTACAACTGTAATCTATTGGTTTGGTTATTCATTATTAACTTTTTGTACTTTTTCATTTTTCATTCTTAATTTTTAATATTTTTTGTTCTTCTTTTGTTTGAACAAAATTGATTTTTTTTTATTCTTCATTTTCTTTGAATCTAAAAATGAAAAAAAAAAAAAAAATACAATTAACACCATCAACACATTGACCATCATTTTCACATGCACCAGAAAAACAATCATCAATATTATTATCACAATTTGTTCCATTAAATCCTGATACACATTGACATGTGTATGCTATTATTTATATTATTTATTTAATGAATCATTTTAATTAAATATTGGAAGTAAGAAAGAAAAGAAAAAAAACTTGCCATTGATTCCATCAATACAAGTACCACCATTTAAACATAAATTTGAGGTACAATCATTAATATTACTTTGACATGTCGAACCATCAAACCCAGTTCCAGTACAATTACAAGTATATGTATTTAATCCATCAATGCACCTACCATCATTTTTACATGCACCAAAAAAACAATCATCAATATCATCATCACATGTTGGTCCATTATACCCAGTAACACATTGACATGTAGATTCTATTATTTTATTTCATATTTTTGGCATGTATTTGCTATTATTTTCAGGTGAAAATTTTTGAAAAAAAAAGAAAAAATCTACCATTGATTCCATCAATACAAGTACCACCATTTTCACATGGATTTGATAAACAATCATTAATATTATTGTTACAAGTTATACCATCAAAACCAGTTCCAGTACAATCACATATATATGAATTGATTCCATCAATACAAGAACCATCATTTAAACATGGATTTGGTGCACAATCATCAATATTATTATTACATATTGGTCCATTATACCCAGCAACGCATTGACATGTATAGGCTATTAAGTTATTTCATATTTCTTGGAAAAGGAAGAAAAAAAGAAGAAAAAGAAAAAAAGAAGAAAAAGAAAAAAAGAAGAAAAGGATGAAAAAAAAAAATGGAAATAAAGAAAAAAAAAAAAAAAAGAAAATTACCATTGATTCCATCAACACAAGTACCACCATTTAAACATGGATTTGATAAACAATCATTGATATTGTTTTGACATTTTGTACCATGAAAACCAGTTCCAGTACAATTACATGTATATGAATTTATTCCATCAATACATTGACCACCATTCTTACATGCACCAATAAAACAATCATCAATATTATTATCACAATTTGTTCCATTAAATCCTGCCTTACAACTACATGTGTATGCTATTATTTTATTTAATTAATTTATTTTGTTTTCAAAAAGAAAGAAATAAGAAAGAAAGAAAAAGAAATTACAATTGATTCCATCTGTACAAGTACCATTATTTTGACATGGATTTGGAGAACAATCATTAATATTAGTTTGACATTTTGTACCTTCAAAACCAGTTCCAGTACAATCACATGAAAATGCATCATCTTCACTTGAACAAGTACCATCATGTTGACATGGATTTGGTGAACAATAATCTGAATTATTATCACAAAGTAATCCTGTGTTTTCTTCAGGGCATTCACACGAAAATGCTGTTTTTTTTTTTTGTTTTTTTTTTTTTGGTTGTTTTTCAGTTCTAAAAAGAAAAGAAAAAAGAGAAAAGCTACAATTGATTTCGTCATAACAAGTACCACCATTTTGACATGGATTTGGATCACAATCATCAATATTATGATCACATGTTGGTCCATCAAATCCCAAGACACATTGACATGTATAGGCTATGTATTTTGGATTTTTTTTTTTTCCAACATTTTGATAATAAAAAGAAAATATTCAAAAAAAAATTTTTTTACCATTAATTCCATCAATGCAAGTACCACCATTTTCACATGAATTAACTTCACAATCATCAATATTATGTTCACATATTGAACCATCAAAACCAGTTCCAGTACAATCACAAGTATATGTATTTATTCCATCAATACAAATACCACCATTTTCACATGCACCAGAATAACAATCATCAATATTATTATTACATGTTGGTCCATCATATCCAGAAACACATTGACATGTATAGGCTAAATTTCATAGTTTATTTAAATATGTTAGGTTTAATGTTAATACAAAAAGAAAAATATCTTACAATTGATTTCATCATGACAAGTACCACCATTTAAACATGGATTTGACAAACAATCATCAATATTATGATTGCAAGTTAAGCCATCAAAGCCAGTTCCAGTACAATTACATTTGAAATCATTGACTAAATCTGTACATCTACCACCATTTAAACATGGACCTGATGCACAATCATCAATATTATTATTGCATGTTGGTCCATTAAATCCAGGAATACATTGACATGTATAGGCTAAATGTTATGGATCATTTGAAAATGTTCATGTTAACTACTGAAAAAAAACTTACCATTTATTCCATCAAGACAAGTACCACCATTTAAACATGGATTTGGAGAACAATCATTTATATTATTATTACATGTTGAACCATCAAAACCAGTTCCAGTACAATTACATTTGAAATCATTGACTAAATCTGTACATCTACCACCATTTAAACATGGACTTGATGCACAATCATCAATATTATTATAACATGTTGTACCATTATATCCAGGAATACATTGACATGTATAGGCTATTATTTATTCTTAAGCTAAACTTTGAAAGATAAAAAAAAAAGAAAAGAAAAATATTACTATTGATTCCATCAATACAAGTACCACCATTTAAGCATGGGCTCGATAAACATTCATTAATTTCAGTTTGACATGTTGTACCATTATAGCCAGTTCCGGTACAATTACATGAAAATGAGTCACGGCTGCCCAAATCATTTGAACAAGAGCCACCGTTTTGACATGGATTTGGTGAGCATGGATTTGCATTGGTACATGTAATTCCATCTCCTGTGTATCCACTTTTGCATACACATCCTTTAATATATCGTAATTATTGTTTCTTTTCGGTTTTTTTATAAGTATTTATGAGAGATAAATTTATTTACCAGTCTCAATGCACAGAGCATTTGGATCGCATGTTATGTAATCAACTGAAAGAAGTGGACGTTGGGCTGTATTTCCCTCTCTTGAAGTGAAAGCAATAGGGTTGTTCGTACTTGTGGTTTCTTCAACATAAAGTGAAAGCTTTTTTTTTTTTGTAATTTTGAATTCAAATAAATTTCTCAGAAGCAAAATAAAGTGAAATCAAACCTTCGAGGATTGGGTATTAATTGCATTAATTAACATTGCATTACTTAAATCAAATGTATAATAACTGTTTCCAAAGCCGGATCCGAGAGAGAGTGATACAAAAGAACCAGTTACTGATTCATATTTAGTTGGATTGAAGTTTCCATCAACTGAGTCTTCATCCCAATTTGCTGCAATTCGAGTTGCTTTCACAGTTTTTCCTGTGACATATGATTGTATTGATGTTGTTGAATACAATTTAATGAAAGCAGAAGTTGGACATTTTGATGAAATTGAACTGATATCCATTTCTAAATAAAGGGAAAATAAGGTGTAGAATTGTAATGGAGATGTGGTTCCATAATTTGCAGCAACACCCTTCTGAACATAAGTATCTTTTGAGAATTGAAAGGTTTCAGTTGTTGAAGCACTCAACTGAACAAGGACCAATAACAACAAAATTAAAACTGATCCACAATAACTCCTCTTCTTCGCCATTCTTCCAATCAACAAGGTGATTCACTAAGCTTTCTTGAATCTAACCTATTATTTATTCATTAATTAATATTTCAATCTTTCTTTATATTCACTTTCAAAAAAAGGTTGAATATTCATAAAATAAATTCAAGAGGTATCCTCTCTTTTAAAACTCAAAATCAATGATTGCATTCAATTTTTCAAAACACAATCTCTCTCAAAATCTCCAAATTTCTCAACAATAATCCCTCAAATTATACTCTCCATCCATCACAATCCATTCACACATCATTTATAAGTCCAATATCATCAAATATCCTCTAATACAAACAATACAACAATCAATCAGTTCGCTTCATAGATTCTAAACTTCTCAAATGTCCGATTTAAATCTCAATTTCACAAATATCACAATAAAAACAATCAATCAATCAATCAATTCCTAATCCTTCCTTAATAATATGATTTTATAAGTCCATTATATTTTGTTATTGAAGAATCAAATAAGAAGGAGAGCAAAGTTAATTGTTTATGCGTTGTAAAAAAGAAGGGATCGGTCATTGATAGGATCTTTCAATTATTAACTCAACCGGGACCCAGAACCCGGAAAATATTGCTTCCAGAAAACCCACCACGAAAAACAAAAAAAAAAAAAAAAAGGAACAAAAATATCAAAAAATCCGCACGGATTCGCAAAACTTATTTTTTCAATTAATCAATAATCAACTTCTCTCAAGAATCATTTGTTTCAAAGCTTCAATCTCAAGAATAGTTTTTGAAAAAATTCACAACAATCATTATTCTCTACTCCTACATTATTTTATTTTTTTTCAGGAGTTTTGGAAGAAATTTATTAAAAAAGAAATGAAGGGATGAACAAAAGAGATTCTGAATTGATTTGTTTGTTTGATCAAATAACGTATTCTGATCCAAAATTTCGATTTGAGTTCGAAAAGTGAAAGATAGTCGATAACAAAAAGAGTGAAGCAAATCTTTGTTCGAATTTTTTATTAAATTAATTTACTTTTACATTTGAATCAAAATTTTTGTTTCTGGAGTTGATGATTGTTGTTGTTGGAGTTATTGAATAGAAGTCACAAATTATCACTTAAATCATTGCAAGGAAAGAAGATAATTTTCGATCTATTTGCTGAAAAGTGGGTCTTTCATTTGATATTTGATTCCAACATGATTTGATGAGGGATGAAATTAATTCAAGACCTTCATCTCCATTAGAACTTGGAATCTCTTCTCTTTTCCCCGATCGAACTTGAAATTCTATTTCTGATGCTTCTTTCACTACATTATAAAAGAAATTCATTTAATGTTTATTTCAAGGAAGAAAGAAAAAGAAAAAAGAAAAGCTTGCAATGAGCCCAAGGAATCTTTCTTGTCAATATTTCACGAAGGATAATGGCGTAAGAATAAACATCTCCTTTCATTTCATCTTCAACTGAAACTACTGTCACATTTGTTGTCATTCTTCCAAATACTTCTGGGGCTGTATATCTTGGTGAAAATCCTTTGATATCAATTATCTTCTGATTTATTAACTATTTGTTTTTTTTTAAAAAAATAATAATTAGACAATTGAAGAAAAATGAATAAAGAGTAAAAAAAAAAAAAAAAAAAAAAAAAAGTGATAAAAAAAAAAAAAAAGAAAAAGAAAAGTGATAAGAAAAAGAAAAATCACATTTGATTCAGAACTAATTCTTGCCAATCCAAAATCACAAATAACAGCACTCAGTTTATGATCGACTTCTTCCAATAAAATATTTGACCTATTTTGGTGGATAATATTATTGATTTAATGAAATAAGTTTTTTCAAAAGAGAAAAAAAAGAGAAACAGGAAAGGTTACGATTTGAGATCTCGATGAACAATTCCATTAGAATGAACCATATTCATTCCTGAGGCAATATCTTTGGACAATTTCAATATAATTTCACTCGGGATATCTTCTGTTGTACTTTTGATATATTTATTCAAATCTTGTGAATATAACTAAATTTAATTAATTAATTTATTATTTTGATCTCTTAAAAAAAAAGAAAGAAAGAAAAGAATCAATACTTTAGTAATAATACAACGAGGATTTTCAGAATAACCAACCAAAGTAATAATATTTGGATGAGATGAGATTCCCCACATAATTGAAATTTCTTGTTCAAATCGTAGTTTCTCTTCCTCAGGTGAAAAATTTCCATCATCAAATACTTCTTTCAAGGCCACTTCTTGAAATTCAAATTTCTTTTTTTTTTTGTTATTTTTTTATTTTTTTTTTTGATTTTTTAAAAAAAAATTCAATGAAAATAAAAATATCTACCTGTATCAGTTTTGAATCTAAAATAACACCCTTGTAAATAACAGCACAGCCTCCTCCACCAATTTTTTCTTCTTTTCTAATTTGGTTTAGATAATCAATGTTCATAAATCCTGGTAATGAAACTTCAAGCTTTGTGTTCATTAATGTCATATCTCCAACTAAAATGGTTATAATGTTAGATTTTGTTGAAAAGAAAAATAATTTTGTAAAATAAGGAAATATTACTTTGAGTCATTGAGAGACTTTCAACATCAAAATCTTTTTTCTTATTCTGGTGATTTGTAGCTTTGATTTCTTTCTTTTTCTTTATTTATTTGCGTCAGTATGGATGGATAAAAAAAAAGAAAAAGAAATTAAAAATTACCTTTCTTCTCAAAAATAAAAGAATTAATAAGAAAAGAAGGATTAAACCCAATCCAACTCCAATTCCAATTCCAATTTTTGTTTGATTATTTGAAAATGCTGCAGTCGGTTCTTGTGTTGTTGTTGGTTCGGGTTCAGGGGGTAAGGTTGGTGGAATTTCGCAACTCTATTCAAAGAAAACGAAAAATTAGAAGAAGGAAAAAAAAATTAAAAAAAAAGAGAAAAAAAGAAAAAAGAAACCGATCCAGAGAAACCATTTTTACAATTACAAAGATAATTATTTGTTAGATCAACACATTCACCATAATTTCGACATGGATTTGATAAACATTCATTAATTTCAATATCACATTTACTTCCTTCAAATCCTGTTCCTGTGCAATTACAACTGTAATCTATTTGAATTTTTAATATTTGATATTGTTTTTTTTTAAAAAAAAATTCTAAAAATGAAAAGATTACAATTAACCCAATCAATACATTGACCATCATTTTTACATGCACCTGAAAAACAATCGTCAATATTATTTTCACATTTTGTTCCATTATATCCTGAAATACACTGACATGTATAGGCTAGGATTTTTTATTTGTTTTTGGAATAAATCATTTTAATCAAATATTGAATAAGGGAAGGAAAAAAAAAGAAGAAAAGGATGAATTACCATTGATACCATCAATACAAGTACCACCATTTAAACATAGATTAGATGCACAATCATTGATATTAGTTTGACATTTTGTACCATCAAAACCTGTTCCAGTACAATCACATGTATATGAATTTATTCCATCAATGCAAAAACCATTATTTAAACATGGATTTGGTAAACAATCATCAGTGTCATCATCACATGTTGGTCCATTGTATCCTGATACACATTGGCATGTATAGGCTATTATTTTTTCGTATTTCCAAAAAAGAAAGGAAAGAAAATAATAATTAAAAAAATAAAAAAGAAAAGAAAAGAAAATACAATGAACTCCATCAATACAAGTACCACCATTTTCACATGGATTTGATTCACAATCATTGATATTAGTTTGACATTTTGTTCCATCAAAACCAGTTCCTGTACAATTACATGAAAATGTATTGATTCCATCAATACATTGACCACCATTCTTACATGCACCAATAAAACAATCATCAATATTATTATCACAATTTGTTCCATTAAATCCTACTTTACAAGTACATGTGTATGCTATTATTTTATTTAATTTAGGGTTTTTGAAAAGAAAAAAATAAGAAAAAAAGAAAAACAAATTACAATTGATTTCATCAAGACAAGTACCATTATTTTGACATGGATTTGGGGAACAATCATTAATATTAGTTTGACATTTTGTACCATTAAACCCAGTTCCTGTACAATTACATAAAAATGTCTCCCCTTCACTTGAACAAATACCATCATTTTGACATGGATTTGGTGAACAATAATCTGAATTATTATCACAAAGTAATCCTGTGTATTCTTCAGGGCATTCACACGAAAATGCTTTTTTTTTTTTTGTTAAAGAAAAAAAAAAAAGAAATCAAAAAAAGAAAAAGAGTTTACAATTAACTTCATCATGACAAGTACCACCATTTTCACATGGGTTTGGATCACAATCATCAATATTATTTTCACATGTTGGTCCATCAAATCCCAAGACACATTGACAAGAAAATGCTATAATTTTGTAATTTTTTTTTCAATGCTTTGATAATAGGGAAGAAAATAACAGTAAAAAAAAAAGAAAAAGAAGAAAAAAGAACTTACAATTGATCCCATCAATACAAGTACCACCATTTAAACATGAATCAACTTCACAATCATCAATATTATTATTACAAGTTAAGCCATCAAAACCAGTTCCAGTACAATCACATGTATATGTATTTATCCCATCAATACATTGTCCATCATTTTCACATGCACCAGAATAACAATCATCAATATTATTATTACATGTTGGTCCATCATATCCTGAAACACATTGACATGTGTAGGCTATCATTTTATATTTTATTTGGTTTCAAAACATTTTTGAAGAAGAAAAAAAGAAGAAAGAAAGAAACTGACAATTGATTCCATCAATACAAGTTCCTCCATTTTTGCAAGGATTTGGAGAACAATCATTAATATTGTTATTACAAGTTAAGCCATTATAACCAGTTCCAGTACAATTACAAGTATAAGAATTTATTCCATCAATACATTGACCACCATTTAAACATGGACCTGATGCACAATCATCAATATTATTATAACATGTTGTACCATTAAATCCAGGAGCACATTGACAAGAAAAGGCTATTATTATTATTATTATTATTATTATTATTATTATTATTATTATTATTATTATTATTATTATTATTTATTCTTAAGTTAAACTTTGAAATACAAAAAAAGAAAGGTAAAAGATGTTACAATTGATTCCATCAATACAAGTACCACCATTTAAACAAGGGTTCGATAAACATTCATTAATTTCAGTTTCGCATTTTTCACCTTCATAACCAGTTCCTGTGCAATTACATTTGAATGAAGTGCCCTCAATTGAACAAGAACCATTATTTTGACATGGGTTTGGATCACAAGGACCGGCAAGACTACATGTAATTCCATCTCCTGTATATCCACTTTTGCATGTACACCCTTTAATATATTTGTTTTTTTTTTTCGTTCTTTTCTAAGTATTTATTAGAGAAAAATTCATTTACCATTTGCCAATGTACACTGAGCATTTGGATCACAAGTTATAAAATCAACTGAAAGAAGAGGGGCTTGAGCTGCAGAACCGTCTCTTGAAGCGAAGGGGATTAGTTTGGGGGTGCTGGTTGTTTCTTCAACATAAAGTGAAAGCTTTTTTGGAAAATTTGAACTCGAAAATAAATCTCAAAATCAAA
>Ga0209960_1003211_pt1 | contig 14598 bp, 18 predicted proteins | sample ThiBiot_500_plan_2_FD_183947 | JGI IMG/M metagenome (GOLD analysis project Ga0209960, IMG submission 183947) | Wastewater bioreactor microbial communities from Cape Town, South Africa - Thiocy_expt_500_plan (SPAdes) | ecosystem: Engineered > Bioreactor > Thiocyanate-remediating >... | reverse complement strand
AAAACAAAAAAAAAAAAAAAAAAAAAAACATGGCGGTTTGAATTTTTGATTTTCTTTGCTTCTTCAATCTTCTTCTTTATTTCTATTTCATTCTATTCTTCTTATTCTTATTTTTTCTTTACATAATGATTTTATTTCAACTCAGAAAATTATTTTGATTTATCAATCATATTATATAGTTTCAATGATTATTTTTGAATTTTTATTGAAAGAATGCTATTCTTGATAAATGTTATTTATTGAAATAATAATTAAAAAAATTATTATGTGTAGTCAAATCCAGCTCTTGAGGCAAAAAATGAAGGAAATGATCACTATAACAATGGAAGATTCAAGGAAGCAATAGAATGTTATTCAAAAGCAATTCAGTTGGGCGAAAAGGATGATAAGGAAACGCTCGCAACTTTTTATAAAAATAGAGCTGCTGTATATTTAAAAACAGTATTATTTTATTTTAACTCTTTTTTTTTTTTAAACTTTTTAAAAATAATATATTACGTAAAAAAGGGAGAGTTTTCCAAAGTTATAGAAGATTGCAATTTTGGTATCTATTCAAAAGAAACTTTTCGTTTTAAAAAGATTTCATCGTCTGATTGATCTTCTTCTTCTTCTTCAAAAAAAAAATAGCAATTAACGTAAATCCTGGAGACACAAAAGCTTTGTTTAGAAGAGGACAAGCTTACGAAAATGTTGGAAAAATAGATGAAGCATTTGATGATATGAAAAAAGTTTGTGAATTAGAAAAGAGTAATAAAGGTAATTTATATAATATCAAATCAAAAATTATTTTTGAAAAAATAATAATTTGACTTCTCTTTTATTTAGCTGCTGCTACTGCTGCTCATAAATTATTGGGAAAGAAACAACAACAAATGAACCAAAAAATGTCTCAATTGAAAATTAATGTGAAATCATTGATGGATACAATTGTCAAAAATAAAGAAGAGAAGGATAATAAAGAAGCAATTGAAGGTAACATCATTTTATTGGCCAAACCTCATTCAATCTAAAAAAATAATATTCTTTTTGTTCAAAAAAAAAAAATTCAGCTGCCACAAAATTATACCAAGCCTCAACAGATTCTACTTACTCCAAAGAAATTTCAAAAGAGGGTCTTATACCATCAATCTTAGCATTTGTTCAAAATTATCCAAAACAGAATCCACCTGTAACCGTACTCTTAATCAAAACTCTTCAAGAACTCGCAGCTTTAGTTCCAAATGCTGAATTAATTAATGAAAATTGGGAAGCTAAAAAAGTTCATTTTTATTTTATTTTTTGATTTATTTTATTTATTTATATTCATTTTTTTCTTTTCCATTTTGAATTCATGTAGATTCGATCTTTATGTCAAATTGATAATCAAGATATCGCAATCCAAGCTCTAGGATTTTTAACAATTATGGCAGAACATATCCCAAGAGAATCAAAAGAAAAATTAGAAATTGAAAAAGATGAAAGAGATAGAAAATGGGGAGGAAAAAGTGAAAATGAAAAAAAAGTTACTTTGTCTCAAGATCCTTTAACTGAAAAATATTTCACAACTGTTCCAACAATTGCTCTTGAATCTTTTATCCCTGCTATCAACTCTAAGAACGAAAAAGTTCAAAATGCTGCAATCACAGGTTCTTTCTTTTCTTTTGCCATGGATTGAAATTGAAACTAAGATAAAAATACGAACAAAATAAGAATAAAAATAACATAATAATAAAAAATAAAAATAAAATTAGGGGTTATTAAAGTTGCGACAACAAAAGATGCAGCAACAACTTTCATCAAACTTCCAGGATTTCCATATTTATTAAGACAATGTTCATCTCAAAATAAATCTGTTAGACAAATTGCTTCTGTTGCACTTTCAAAGTTATTTAGTGTTATTGGAGATACAGCTCTTGTTACTGAGGTTATTGATTTTTGAATTCTTAATTTTTGAAAATTGACAAATAATTTTTATTTTATTTTATTTTATTTTTATTTTATCAAATGAATAGATTTGTTCAAAACTTATTGTTGGTCAACTTGATTCACCAGATCAAAAAGAAAAGGAAGATGCTTTAAATATATTAACATCTATATGTCAAGCTGACTCTGAAATTGGAGGTTTTATTTTTTACTTATTTTTTATTTGTTTTATTTTTACTTATTTTTTATTTTTCTTTTCTTTATTCAACTCTCATTCATTTTTAAAGGTGCAATCATGTCTGGTGCTAATTATCTTGATGAATGGATTGATTCATCTGATTTTGATTCTGAAGGTGTCACACTTGCACTTTTGGAATTACTTTCAGCTGCTGTTTCTGATAAAGCCATTCGAAAATCAGTTGCTTTGAATTGTGTTGATTGGTTGAACAAATTCCTTAAATCTTCAAACCCCAAGTTCACTTTTATTCATTTCTAAAAAAAACAAACTAAAATACTTTCTTTGAATAATAATTAATAATAATCAATAAAAAGATTTAAAGTTCGAGCTGCTGTCGTCATTACAAAAACATTAGCAGTTAATATGGAAAATAGAGATAAACAATTAGGAGAAAATTCAAGTGCATCAACTATTTTACTTGAAGTATATTTCCTTTTTTTTTTTTTTTGAAATCATTTCATATTTTTTGTAATTAAAATTTAAACTCAATTACTTAAGGCTGTTGGAGATAAAACACATTCCCTTGAGATTCGACAAGTTGCAGTTGAAGGATTAGCCTATCTCAGTATTTACCCACCAATAAAAGAAAAAATTGTTGCTGATGATGGAATTTTAGAAACATTATTTGAATTATCAAAAGTTGAAGATAAACCTCTTCAATATGGAATTACTTCAACATTATCAAACCTTGCAACATTTCTTCCAAAATTAACAGGTAAAATTTATTTTATTTTAATCTTCAATATTCAATATTCAGAATAAAAAAAAAATCAATTATTTTTCATTTTTTTTAGAGGAACAAGAACAAATGTTGAAACTCAAAGAATTATCAGGAGAACCTGTTTCTAAGGTTTTTTACTTCTACTTTACTTTTTTTATTTATTTTTTTTTCAACATAGCCATTTTAATTAAAATCATTTTTATAGGGACATCCTCTTGATGCAGATAGCTATGTTGAAAAACGAGTCGCTAAACTCGTTTCCAAAGGCGCTGTTTCTGCTCTTGTTTCCCTTTCCAAAAATACAAGCAATAATATTCGCGAATCCATTTCAAATATCTTGTTAAGTATGGCCACTGATCAAAAGAATAGAGTAATTTTTGTTTTTCAAAAGTCAAATAAAGAAGAAACAAAAAATAAATAAATAAATAAATAAATAAAATTAAAATAGGGAGCAATTGTTCAACAAGGTGGAGTCTCAGCATTATTAAGGCTTGCAAATGAAGGAAGTGATAAAGGAAAAGAACTTGCATCTCAAGCTTTAGCCAAAATTGGTTTTTTTTCTCCTTCTTTCTTTTTTTTTAAAAAAAAACAATTTTAACCTTTAACCTTTAATTTTGAAAAAGCTATTACAATGGACCCAAATATTGCATTTAAGGGTGAAAAAGCTGCAGAACTTGTTAGACCATTAGTCAAATTATTAAAATCTTCAGAAGGATTATTAAATTTTGAAGCATTAATGGGATTAACAAATCTTGCATCAATGTCAGAAGAAATTAGAGAAAGGATTGTTCGAGAACGTGGTGTAAGAGAAATTGAATTCCATATGTTCTCAGAACACGAAATGATTCAAAGAGCAGCAACAGAAGCAATGTGTAATCTCATGTCAACTCCTGAAGTTTTTGATAGATATGCTGAAGCAGAAAATTCTGAAAAAATGAGAATTTTTATTGGATTATCAGATGTTGAGGTTCTTATTATTTTTTTTTTTCTTTTCAAATAATTCAATGCCTCAATAATTAATTAATTCAAGGATTTTGCAACAAGAAGAGCTGCTTCAGGATGTTTAGCTATCCTATCAAATAGTGAAAAAATTTGTCAATTTATTCATGATGAGAAACATGGATTAGAAGTAATTATGGGATTGTTAGCAGATAAAGAAGAACTTCAACATAGAGGAATTGAAATCTTGAAAAATATATCTCAACAAGTAGATTTAGCGAAATGGTTAATTGAGAGAGGATTATTAGAACCTGTGACAATTTTAACCTATTCCCAATATCCACCTGTTCAAGCAGCTGCAACAATTTGTTTGGAAAATTTAAAAAGTGCTCAAGAACAATAAAACAATGACTCACGTTTTTCTTTCTTCTATCCTCTCTTTTCTTTCTTCCTTTCTTTATCAAAAGAAAAACAAAAATTAACGGAAACACAAAACTACATTTATTAATAAAAATAAAAGAAGTTCGAAAATCGAAAATGTTGCATAATTGAAGGCATTGTTGGAGATTTGTTAAAGATCAAAGTAAGTCGATTTGAATGGTCAAAACAAACAAATCTTCTTTGTCCTTTGGGTCAACTAAAGAAGTGCTTCATCTTGAAAGTCATCTATTTTAAAGTTGTTTTTAGTTTGAGTGTTATAGAGAGTTCTAGACAAGTTGCGAATTGCAACTAATTGAGTTGGGATCAATTGATATATGTCAAACAATTTTTTTTTTTTTTTTTTTTTTTTTTTTTTTTTTTTTTTTTTTTTTTTTTTTTTTTTTTTTTTTTTTTTGAGTTTTTCTTGAGCGCTCTTTAATGAAATGAATAAATAGAAATCCTCTCAGTTTGTTTTACTTAACACTTAACTTTGAACAAATGAAAGTGTGCAGATTGGTTGTCCATGGGAGTCAAGATCGTGGAGTCAAAGCGTTGGTTCATTTTTATTCAAATTCCTTTTTATGTCATTTATTTTAATATATTTTATATTTTTAGGTTTGGAGTTTTCTTCAAGGGAAAATAGAAGACCCTTTTAATGACCAGGTTCGAGTTGAGGTTGATGGTGTTCAGTGCATGCTTGAAATTCTTGATACTACTGGTCATGTACAATTTTTTGTAACCTTTCAATCTTTCCAATTTTTTCATTCATTCATTTATAGGAAGAATATTCAGCTCTCCTTGATGCGTGGATAAGAGATGGACAGGGATTTGTTCTTGTTTACTCTATCACATCTCAATCCACTTTTAATGATTTAACTCAGTTCCATCAACGTATTCTCCATATTAAAGATACTGAAAAAGTCCCAATGGTTCTTGTTGGAAACAATTGTGAACTTGAAGATGATCGTATAGTTACAAAAGAACAAGGTTCAAGTCTTGCTTTACAATGGGGGATTCCATTCTTTGAAATATCTACAAGAAACTCTATCAATGTTGATCAAGTTTTTTTCGAATTAGTCAGACAAATTATAAGAAATGATCAAAGAGTTGATCCAATTAAAGCAACTAATGCCGACAGTACACCTTTTTTGGTTGCTTGTGAAATAGGAAATCTTGAAGATGTCAAATCAATGTTAAAAGATAAAAGATTTGATGTGAATGAAAGAGATGTTATTGGCGAATCACCTTTTTATGACGCTTGTTTAGAAGGAGATCTTGAAATTGTGAGGTTATTATTAAATGATAATAGAATTGATGTCAATAAAGCAGATAAGAATGGAGCAACACCTTTTTATATGGCTAGTCAAGAAGGAAATATTGAAATTGTTAAATTACTATTAAATGATAAGGTTGATGTGGATGAAACAAATAATAATGGTGAAAGCCCTTTTTTTATTGCTTGTCAAAATGGACATATTGAAATTGTGAATCTACTATTAAATAACGAGAGAATTGATGTAAATAAAACAGATATTTTTGGCCAAACACCTTTTTATACTGCTTGTGAAAAAGGACAGATTGAGATTGTGAAGTTATTATTAAATGATAATAGAATTGATATTAATAAAGTAGAAAATAGTGATTGGACACCTTTTCATACTGCTTGCTCTCGTGGATATATTGAAATTGTAAAATATATATTGGCAAGCGAAAGGGAAGTCAATTTAAGTGCAAAAAATAAAAACAGAAAAACTGCAATGGATATAGCAAAAGAATCTGGAAAAGAAAACATTGTTGAGCTATTGAAATCATTCCAAAAAAATCCAAACTTAACCAGGATAAAATTGAGGAATCAACTTTAAATTGGTATTTTTTTTTTCTCCCTTCTGAGTTTCTCGTGGTTGGATATATATAATTTAGAGGAATTTAAGACCTTTCATGAATCTATTCAAATTGAAAAAAAGGAGCAAAATCTTTCAGCTTTCAAAAATGTAATATCATTTCTTGGAATCAAACTTACTTATTCCTTTCCATTGACTTCTACTTCACAACGAAATCACACTTATCTCTCCAATTCCTGGATTTATCAAATAATGAAATTCAAGAAATCCGTCTTCATTTTCAAAATTAACTCAACTCCAATATTTAAATTTGTCAAATAATAAAATTAAAAGTAAAGAAATTCTGATAATCAACTTTAGAATTAGGTCACCCATTTCATCCCAAAGTAAGGACCTCTGTAAACTTCCACAACAGAAGGAATAATATATCCTAAGTACATCTAAGTAATCCCAACAACAGACTCCTAGCACTAGAAAAGCATTTCCTTGATTGCAACATCTTCATTGAAAGACTTTAACTCTAAAGTTTGTTTTGAGCGTTTGAGTGAGATAAAAATAAAACGATTAAAAGCCTAATGGTCAAAACAAACAAATCTTCAGTCATCTATTTTACAGTTTTTTTTTTAGTTTTATAGTTTAATAGTTGAGGTTATAGACAAGTTGCGAATTGCAACTAATTGAGTTGGGATCGACTGGTATATCAAACAATTTTGTTTTTTTTGAATTTTTCTTGAACACTCAAATGAATAAATAGAAATAGAAATCCTCAGTTTGTTTTACAAAACTTTGAACAAATGAAAGTGTGCAGATTGGTTGTCGGTGGGAATCAAGATAGTGGCGCAAAAGCGTTGGTTCATTTTTATAATTTAAATTTTTAAATTTAAGTTCCTTATGTTATTTGTTTTATTAAAAACAAAATATTTTCAGGTTTGGAGTTTTCTGCAAGGGAAAATAGAGGATTATGACCCTTTTAATGATTATGAGGTTCAAATTGAGGTTGATGGTGTTCAGTGTATACTCGATATCCTTGATGGTACTATTGGTCAAGTAATTTCTTTTAAAAAAACTTCTAATTTCTCCAATCTTTTCCAATTTTTTCATTCATTTATAGGAAGAATATTCAGCTCTGCTTGATGCGTGGATAAGAGATGGACAAGGATTTGTTCTTCTTTATTCTATCACATCTCAATCCACTTTTAATGATTTAACTCAGTTCCATCAACGTATTCTCCATATTAAAGATACTGAAAAAGTCCCAATGGTTCTTGTTGGAAACAATTGTGAACTTGAAGATGATCGTATAGTTACAAAAGAACAAGGTTCAAGTCTTGCTTTACAATGGGGGATTCCATTCTTTGAAACATCTACAAGAAACTCTATCAATATTGATCAAGTTTTTTTCGAATTGGTCAGACAAATTATAAGAAGTGATCAAAAAAAATATCAAGCTACTAATGCCAGTAATATACCTTTTTTGATCGCTTGTGGAATAGGAAATCTTGAAGATGTCAAATCAATGTTAAAAGATGAAAAAGTTAACGTGAATGAAACAAATAACATTGGTGCAACACCTTTTTACGTGGCTTGTCAAAAGGGACATATTGAAATTGTGAAACTACTATTCAATCATGAGAGGGTTGATGTAAATAAAACAGATATTTTTGACCAAATGCCTTTTTATACTGCTTGTGAAAAAGGACATCTCGAAATTGTGAAGTTACTATTAAATAATAAGCAAGTTAAGATAAATAAAGCAGACAATATTGGTTGGACACCCTTAATGATCGCTTGTTCTCATGGATATATTGAAATTGTAAAATATATATTGGCAAGCGAAAGAGAAGTCAATTTAAGTTCAAAAAATAAAAGTGAAACCGCAATTGATATAGCAAAACAATCTGGAAAAGAAAATATTGTTGAGCTATTGAAATCATTCCAAAAAAATCCAAACTTAACCAGGATAAAATTGAGGAATCAGCTTTTAGTCGGTAAAAAAAAAAATTTTTGAACTTCTTATTGATTAACAATTGTTGAATATACAATTTAGAGGAATTTAAGACCTTTCAAGAATCTATTGAAACTGAAAAAAATGAGCAAAATCTTTCTGCCTTCAAAAATATAATATCATTTCTTGGAATGGAACCTACATACTTCTTTCCATTGATTTCTACTTCTCAAAACGAAATCACACACTTATCTCTCAGAAATTCAACTCTAGATCCAATTCCTATTGCTTTAAAAATTATCCAAAATTTAATTCACTTGGATTTATCGAACAATGAAATTCAAGAAGTCCCTTCCTTATTTTCAAAATTAACTCGACTCCAATATTTGGATATTTCACGTAATAAAATTAATGATCAAGGTGCTCAAATTATTTCAAAATTAATTCAAAAAAGTAAAGAAATTCTGGTAATCAATTTGGGAAGTAATTTTTTTTTTTTGAAAGCCTCTTTGTTTTTTTGAAGATTTTTGGTTCCTTTTTTTTAAAAAACCCAATGACTTTCAAATAAATAAAAGGTAACAAAATTCAAGAAAAAGGAGCAAACATAATTGAAAAGTCATTAAAATTTAATTCGTCTCTCACTGATTTATTCCTTGATGGAAATAATATTTCAGAAGCAATAATCAAGGGAATTAATGAAGTGTTGGAACAAAAAAGAAACACTTTAGATTTCAATACAGTTTCAGTTTATTTATTAGGATATGGACATGTTGGAAAAACAACTTTGAGACAAACAATCAAAAATATGGGGAATATAACATCAAAACTAGGATTAAATCAAAAATCTCAAACAGTTAAAAATAATTTACAAACTGAATGTGTTGAAATTGATAGAAGAGTTAATATTGGGAAAACAAATATTCAAATTATTGATTTTGGAGGACAAAAAGAATATCATCATGGAACTCATTTGTTTACAAGGATTTCGAGATCTATTTTTTTAATATTATCAAATCCTTTTGATTTTGGATTTGAAGAACAAGTTTGGTATTGGTTAAGATTATTAAATATCAAATCATTAAAGAATCAAAATCAAAAAGCAGAAGTAATGATATTATTTAGTCATAAAGATAAAGAGGATGATAGAAATAAAATTCAAGTAATAGAAACTAAATTGGAAAATTTAGTAAATGAATTAAGAATTGAATTTGAAGAAACAATAACTATTAATACATTATGGATGTGGATGAATTGTACAAAAACAAAAACAAATGAAATGAAGCAATTATTGAATGAATTGGAAAAAACAGTGAATAAAGTTATGGATGAATTTAGAATGAATATTCCAGATATTTCTATTCCACAAAAGATTGTTAGTAATTTGAATCAAATATTTTATGAGAGAAATGAATTGGAAATTGAAATTGGAAAAATCTTAAAATCAGATGAGTTTATTGGATCACATTGGATTAATATTCTACTCGAAAGTCACGATTTTCTATCTATTAATATTAATCATGGAAATGAAAAAGGAAAGGAATATATTTGTGTTGATTTAGAAAAATTTGGAAAGGATACTTTAAGTCAAATCATCAAACCAAATGCCTCAAAATACATTTATTCTTCAAGTGATATTATTGGTACTTTAGTTTTATTTATATTTATTTTATATTTTATTTATCAAATAAAATCGAAACTATTCATGATAAATAGAAAAAATTCCTTCAAATGAAAATGGAAAATGGAAATTAATATTTTGTGAGATTTTGGAATCATTGGAGCTATGTTTTCAAAAGGGAGGCGATGAATATTTATTTCCATCCATGTTGCCAATTAATTCAACTCATAATGCCGAGCAATTTTGGAAAGAAGATAATGAAGGAAATAAGGGAAGGAAATATTGTGGAAGGAGACTACAAATTGAAGATAAAAAATTGATGTTTCATCCATCATTTTTACCACAATTAATTTGCCACCTTTTACTTGGGATTGTTGTCGATGAAGAACCTTTTATTTGGAATGAAGGATTAATTTTAAGACATTCAAGAGAATATTTTATTGGATTATTTATGCATGGAGTAATGGAATCAAATTTACAAGAGAATGAATCAAATGAGTCAATACAAACTATTTCAAATAGTAGAAAACATGGAGAACCAAATCGATTGAAAATGATGGATATTTTAATTAAAGGACCAAATATTATAGAATGCCAAAAATTAGTGGATCTTTGTTTGGAATCAATTAAATATATTAATGCTCATTTTTATGGAAATTTGAAATGGAACCAAGAAATTTTATTTCCTTTAACAGTTGAAAAATATTTTTCAATTGCTGATAAAAGAAATATATTTTCAATTCCATTAAATGAGAATAAAAATAATGGAGAAAAGCAAATTCACGATATGATCAAAGGAGAAATAACGGAAGAGAAATTATTAGCTCTTTATAATTCAGGAGATAAGAATGAAAGCATCAACAAACATTTGATTCGCATCGCATTTCATGAAGGATATTTTGAAGTGATCAAGAAAATAATTGGAAATGAAAATCAAGCGAAAATAAATAACGAAATAATGTTTGGAATATATTTAAGTTGTCAAAATGGACATTCAAATATTCTTGAATATGTAATTGGAAGTGGAATTCAAATTGATTTTAGAAAAACTTTTTGGAATAAAAATTGTTTAGAAATTGCTAGTGAAGAGCAAAATAATGACATTGTGAAGATTATTTGTCAATTCCAACTAGATCCTTTGAAAATCAAAACTGAATATCGAAAGAAATACGGATTTCCAAGTAATTTTTCTTTTTTTACTTTAATTTGATTCAAACTAAATAATTTCATTTTCTTCTTTCTCCAGTTCTCCAATTTCAATTAATTAATATTTTCTTTATGAAATAGGTGAAGAAGAAATAGGGATAGTCGTTGTAATTGGTGAAAAAAACGAAAAAATGAAAATTACCCCACCGTTTTCATTATATGAGTTAAGTTTATCAATGAAATCAACTTTTACGATCCTCGATGATATTCATATGCAAATTTATGATTCAAAATTTAATCTTTTCTTTGACCTAAAAAATATCAATGAAGTTAAAATGGATTCAATATTGAAGGTTATAACCAGTTCATTTTGGACCCTGCAAGTTGATGATAGATGGGATAAACAAGGGGAAGGAATTAAACTTGAAAAGCTATGTATTTCGAAGGAAAATAGAATCATTGATGAATCCCTTTACAACAAATTTTATGAAATACTAACAAAACTTGGATTCAATCAAGAAACTCAAAAACTCAAGCAAGTATTTGCAATCAATAATATGGAATTGAAAAAGGGTTTTGAAGCACATCGAAATATTTTATTTAGCAAGGAATTAGCGTCACCAAAAGATTTTAAATCTCACTCCTGGAGAAATAAATCAAATTCTGAATTGAGATCTTTCTTTTTGGATCATTTAAATGATTATATTAACCAGTTTAATTGGAATGATGGAAACAAAGTAATCTTTTCTTTCAATATTTTCACTCTTTTTTTCATTATACTGCTCAATAATTCAATTTTATTTTATGTTATTTATTTTATTCAATATAATTATTAGCCTGTGGTGATTCCAATGGTTCATGGAACATGCGAAAAATATATCTGGCAAATTTGTCAACATGGATTAACAACACTTGCTAAATTAGATTCTGGTTATTATGGCCAAGGTTGTTTATCCTGATTTTCTTACTTTACTTTCATTGCTTTTTGTTTCTTATCAAATCAAAACAGGAGTGTATTTTACAAGAAATTTATCTTATGCACGTTCATATGCAAAAATGGCAGCATCAAGTAATAAAAGTACTGAATACTTTGTAATTTGTTGTGTTATCCCAGGTTTTATTTCTTTTTCATTTTCAACTAATGAATCCATAACGAATTAATTTCTGAAAAAAATAAAATAAATAGGAAATGTTTATCCAGTCACAGAACATCCTGAATCATCAAATTCATTAAAAGGAAAACCTAGGATTCCTGGTTATCAATCACATTTTACCATTGGTTTGATTTCCTCTCTTTTTTTTTCTTTTTTTTCTTTTTTTTCCTGACGTCTAAATCCATAATAATTATAATTATAGTTGATAAACAAAATGTTGCAAAAATCTTTCCAATCACGAAAAAGGATTTTGTCCCTGAATTTCATGCAGATGAACTTGTTGTTTTTCAAGATGCTCAAATCCTTCCAATTTTTGCTTTCTCGTTAAATTAATTTGATTGTTTTCATGTGGAATTATTAGAGACAAAAGAATTGAAATTCATAAAGTAGTCTGGGTGCAACAACTTTGTATATTAGATTCATAAAATAAAATAAAAAAATTGCAGCACCTTTATCACTCTAATGGCCATTTCATCACTCAATATTTTGACAATATCCTCAAATCACAAAGAACATGAGCATGAGAAAGAAGTTTCTATTTTGCTTCTAATTTCTGAATCATTAGCTTGCTGGTTGTTCAATTATTAGTTCTTTTAGAAACATATCAAGGTGTTTCAAAAAAAAAAAAAAAAAAAAAAAAAAAACGGTTACAATTCCCAAACCAAACCAATGCCCAATGACTATAACTATAACTTCAACCCAATACTCTAACTTCTTCGATTCTTCAACTCTTTGAATAATAATAATACTACTCTTCACAACATACTCTAATCAATCACAATCAATGAGTTACATCTATGACAGTGAAATGGACAATTAGGAGGTGTAAATAAATGAATAGGAAGAGGAAGAAGGATCAAGTTGTAATTAACTATAACAATGTTATATATAAAATTAAGGAATTGTATTGAAACTTTATCGTTTTATAACTGATATTGTATTGAGAGATCTGATACATTTTGATTTTTATTTGAGTGTTAATTTGACTTTGAAATATTTAATAAGTTTTAGTTGAAGAACAAAAAGAGAATTTTCTTTCAGAATTTGAATTCTCTAACTTTGATAAAATAATAACAAGAGTTGTTGAAGACTCAATTTCTCATAATATAAAACTTTAATAGATCTCTTTGAATTTTTGAAGCGAGAGGATAAGAGAAGAGAATAGGATAGAATAGAATAGAATAGGAACAAAAAGTAGGATTTGAGCATCTTGAGTCGTGATGGAAGAGAAGATTGCTTCCTCGAGACTTGTAAATATTATTGATCAAAAATCACTTCAAAACTTTGTTCCAAAACTAGAAGAATATCAAAAGACAAATGCTACAAATACACCAGGAACAGATGCTCAAGGAGATTCTCAAACAAAAAGGCAATCAGGAGCAGATGAATTGTTGAAAGGAATTTGGGGTAATGAAGATCTCGATAAAGTTTTTAGTAAAGATGAACAGAATGAAATATCAAAAGTTAGTAATGAATCAGAGAAAATGCACTGTGAAAAATTAGAAAGAAATGTGGAAGATAAATCAGTCATGGATAAATATTTTCAGGAAGATGAAATGAGTCAATTGATGCATGAACCTTCTGAAAGTTTTATAGGAGGCTGTGAAAGTGATGGACAGAGTACTGCATTCAATACTGTTGTTGAGAATTCAGATGCTCCACAAAATTCTAAACTTCCCAAAGATATTGACAAAGATATGTTTGAAGCCCTAGAAATAGAAAAATTATTTGCTAATCAGAAAAGGAAACAAGAGAATGTGAAACAAAACTCTGCACAAGATTATGATACTTCATCTACATCTGATTTTGACTTCCTTTCATTACCACCAGGAAAACAACAAGAAGTTTCAACAAAGTATTTTTGTTTTAATTTTCAAATATCAATTTTTTTTTTTTTCCAAAGACTTATAAGTAAATTATATAAATCAATAAATCAATAAAAATTAGTCCATCAAATCAACAACAAGATACAAAACATGAAAAGATTGATACCCGTCAACAATTACGAACATTTACTGAAGAAGTTATTGAAGCTTCAAGACATGATATGCACCCTGTTCAATCTCTTCTACCAGAAAATTCATTACAAGATAAAGGTATCTTATTTCACATGTTTTCTCAAGAGCTTGTTAAAACCAAAATAATTCATGATTCATTAGAGAGTGCTTTCAAAAAACAACCACCAAAGACTCCTGGAGGAAATGCACTCGTGAAAAAAGTTGCAACTCCACCTTCTTCTTCAAGTTCAGGCTCTTCTTCTGGACCTCAGCAATTCACTCATTCCTTCGTAAAAATTCTTTTTTTTTTTTGGAAAATAAAAAAATCCAATTCAAAAAACTATTTCTAGTCAAAAGAGAATGAAAAAAATTTGACTGAAGGAGATGATTTCAATGATGTGACTCAAGGATCTGGTTATCCATCAGATATTGATGATTTGGATTTTGATTGTGGAACATCAAAAACCTTTCTTAATCCAAGCAAAGAAGAGGAACCAAAAGAAGTAACTTTTTTTACTTTTTTTAAAAAAACAGAACATAATTTTAAAAGAGGAAATTAACAAACAAACAAACAATAAAATAAGCCTCCAAAAAAAGCTGTCCCTTATCAAGTTTACCAAGGGATAGAATGGACACCATTAATGAGAGTATTTTTTTTTTTTTTTTTTTTTTTTTTT
>Ga0209960_1003207_pt1 | contig 14616 bp, 17 predicted proteins | sample ThiBiot_500_plan_2_FD_183947 | JGI IMG/M metagenome (GOLD analysis project Ga0209960, IMG submission 183947) | Wastewater bioreactor microbial communities from Cape Town, South Africa - Thiocy_expt_500_plan (SPAdes) | ecosystem: Engineered > Bioreactor > Thiocyanate-remediating >... | reverse complement strand
CAAAAATAACTTAATTCAATGTGGGTCCATTTGAAGCTTTCAATCCTTTTTCCTGAGATCATTAACTTAGCATTAAGAGTGCAAGCTCAAAATTATTACTATTCGTGTTTCAATCCTCATTGATTTGCGTTTGCAGTTTGTTATTGTAATTGTTGCTTTTGTTGCTTTGGTTGCCACTCTTTACTTCAAGCTCATAAAAGAAATTTCTTTTGAATGAATAAATCCCAAGTCTAACTGCAGTTTGAAATAGAAATATGTTTGGTTAGCTTTGGTTGAAACCATTTTTGACCAAGAGACTACTTGAGGATATGTAAGAATTTAAAAATTGATCCAAATTCATCCTATCATGGGTGCTTATCATCTAAGTGCTGTGATTTCCTTATTCCCTTTTTGGACTTAAAAGATATGTTGAATCTTCATTGATGATATGTTAAAGTACAATTGCTTTTAGAGATACATTAGATTATATTGCTTGTGGTAATAATTTTGACAATAAAACATGATAAACTGCTATCCAACTATCTTTAAGAACTTTAGACTTTGTTTTTCTCTCTCAAAGCAGTTGTTTCATAGCTCCAAATTGATCTCATCAATTGAAATGATTAACAGGTTATGACAAACTACATTTCTCCTTGTTTCTCATTTTCTCATTTTCTTATCTTAAAGTCTCATCCATTTCCTTTCAATTAAAAAAGAGAATAAACTTTTCTTGCTTTTTAGAGTCATTGTTCAATTGAAGAAGTAGATAGATTGATTTTTACTGTATTTGCGATTGAATTATTTGATTGATTTTTACTGTCCAAAATTGATTTTTAAAAAGTGATTCCATTTAAACTGACTTATTTCTAATGAAAAAAAGTGTTTAAAAAATAAGGAAGAGGGATGTTCAGTTGTTACCGATTTTTATTTTTTCCACATTTTATTTTTTTTTGTGATTCAAATTAATATCAATTTTTTCTTTTCTTTTCTTTTTGAATTCGCTTTGAAACAACACTCAATTTTTTCGAAAAGTATCAGTCAACATGACTTTTGAACAGAAATTAGTTTAAAATATAATGGGATTCCTTTTATTTTTTGAAATAAAATATGTTTATGTTCATTTAAAGAATTGTAAATTTAGAGTTTGGAAAGGATTGTTTTAGAAATCGGGTTTGTTTCGGTTTCAAAAGAGAGAATGAAGAGGAAAGGAAAAAAAACGTCCATTTTTATTTTGTTTATTATGTCTATTTCTTTCGTTTTTATTGGTGGGTTTGAGTTTTCTGCTCCAATCAAAGGGAAATAATTTTTTTAAAAAAAAAATATTTACGGTGTCGAGAAAACAATTTTGTTCTTGATCTTGTTTATTTGAATTGAGGTTAATGATATTATATATTTGAGTTTGTAAAAAATAAACCACCTTCTTTGCTTGCAATCAAGATTCATGCTTGAATGGAAAGGAAAACTTGAGTTCAAGAAAGACCAAGTCAAATCAAAGACATTGTTAGATTGAGCTTTGATGATGAACCTCACCCAATATCCTTTCACCAACCTTGAAAATTTAATGAATTACTCCAAGGATATTTCAAAAGAAATTTCAATTTCAATTTTGGAATGAGGATAAAAACATCAACTTGAAGTTGAAATCAAGAAGAAATCAAACATCATTCTTATTCTTGCTATTCTTATTATTATTGCGAAATTGGAGAATCTAATAGGATATTGTTTCATCGTTGCAATATATATCAACAAGATTCGAAATGATCATTGTTAAACAATTAAGGTTTGATGATTCCTCTAATTATTCGTTCCCAACTTGATTTTTTAACGCTTTTTTTTATTTATAAAAGGGAAAATTGATGTTTTGAGTTTTGACAATCGGATTGACAAGATGTCAGTTTCTAAATTGGATCTTTCCAAGTCTTTTTTTCGTCTTTTAGCTTTCCATTATTCAACTCAAAAATCAAAAATCAAAAAAAAAATTTTTTTTTTTTTTACGAAACCCAAAATATAGAGACCCGTGTCCTCATTCTACAAGTACTCAAATACCCTGCAACTTATTATTATCTCTTTCAATAAGACAGAATTATTTAGTCTTAGCTCAGGATAATTTAGAAACTCATTGATTGATTCCTTTCCCTTCCTTCTTGTTCTTTATCGACAGAACCCTGTTTTGCTCCAAGTAAAGTTTTTTGTCTTTCTCTTGCACGTTTTCTTCTTTCTTTTTTTCCTTCTTTTTATTTTTTATTTTCTTTGTTCTATACCTTTCTTTTCTTTTTTCTTTTTCTTGAAAAGCAAAAGTAAAACATTAAAAGTGAATTTCACCAATAAATAAATGTATGAACAAATAAATAAATAGAGTGGAGAAAACTAGGAAATGCCAACAGTAAAGAGATGGTTGCTTCTAATCCTCTTTCTTTCTTTAATCACAATTGGACCATTATTTGTTTTGGAAGTGAAAGTTCTTGGTGATTCGAAATATTTAAGATCAGAACCTCCTCCTCTTCCTCCGGAATTTAAAAATATGTTTTTTAGTTATGAATGGGAGATCAAGTTAAATTCTAAACTTGAAGGATATAAGTATCTTTCGAACCCTCTTCCTGAAACTCAGTTCAAAAAACCAGATTATGATGAAGATCCAAAGAAACGAAAATATTTAGCTTATGTCCCAAGTGATGGATTTGGAAATCAAATGCTTTCTTTAATTCACGCAATATATCTTGCTTGGTTAACAAGGAGAGTTGTGATAGTTCCTCCAATTTTAGATCATTTTGAAGCTCCAGCAAGAGGAAATTGCTATGATACATCAGTCCCTGGATTCACGAGTCAATATGAGATTATTGAAGGTTTTCTTTCCCTTTTTTGATTCTAAGTTTTTTGATAAAATTTTTATTCAACTCAAAAAATAAATTGAAAAAAAAAAAGGATATAGAGAAATTTTTAGGAATAAATTAGAATCAGGAACTTATATTCCATTAACCAAAATCCTTAATCTCACAAAAGTAACTGGTTTGTTTCTTCTTTTAAAATATATAATTATCACCAACAAGAACTGAAAAACAAAATACAATTTTAGAATTTGTAGAATTTATTGACGAAAAAGAATTCTTTTCAATGATGGATCAAAATGAAATTGATATTCATATTACACCTTATGATTGTTGTACATGTCAAGATACAGTTTGGGTTCCTCTACCTTCACAAATTAAAGAATTAAAAGTTGGGAATAGTACTGCAAGATATAGAACAGTTAAACGATTTTTAAATCCTAGAAATGAGACATTACTTCAATTTGGTAGTATTTTTATTCCTTCAAATGCAGTTAACACATTTTACATACCATTTGAGAGAACGTACAAAGTATTATTTTTTATTGTTTGAAAAATTTTTTTTTTCATTAACATTTTTTTCTTTAACATTTCCTTAAAAAAATCAGGAACTTTTTGATACAGCAGCTTCCATTCCATATGTAAATACAATTATAAAATTTGGCGTGGAAGTAAAAAATAAGATCTATGTACAAAATGGAAATTTTGGTTGTGTTCATATTAGAATAACAGAATCCTATTTTAAAGAAGCAAAAGAATCATCAATGGAAACTGCTTTGAGAGACTTAAAGAGATTTCCTAGAAGACCAAATCAAAAGCCAACGATCTTATTACTCACTGACGCAGAAGGGGAAGAAAAACAACAAGTAATAGGAAACTTTTCAACCCAATATCAAGTCAAACAAATTTCTGAACATTTTGTTGAAGAAATGGAAAAGGCAAAAAAGGAATTAGGATTTGATTTAGATATTCTTCATTTTGAAGTGATGGCTTGTGTTTGTGCTCAAATTTTTGCAGGAAATCCATTATCAACCTTTTCGAAAAGAGTTCTTGGATTAAGGAAATTGAGATGTTAATAGTTATTGAATAAAATTTTCCATTTTTACAAGTCTAAAGTTATAGAAGTTTTTGTGGAATCCAAGAAAGAAAAAATCCTAATTGAAACGATGAGAACAATGAAAACTGATGTGAAATAGATTTTATTTGAATGGGAAAAACAACATCAATTCAATTCATTTCAATTTTGATGAATTCTAAATTTTTTTTTTTGTTTCATTTTCTATTTGACCAATCAATCAGCAGAGTAAGATAGAATTAACCAATCAGAACATAGGATCAGTATAATCAACCAATCAAAAACGTTTTCTTAGAAGTGAACTTTTTGCCAATGGTCTCCTCTCCCTTCGTTTATTCATTATGCAACCCATACACTCCTTCATAAAACCATTATGCAGCTCAATTCAATAGCAATTAAGCTAAGCTTTATGTTATAACTTAAATTTTTTCGAATTTTGTTTGATAATTTGTATTTTTTTGAAATTTGAGTTTTTTTTTTTTGTCTTTTATTTGGTGTTGTTTGCTTGTTTGACTTTTAAAATATTTTATTTTTTCTGATTTAAAATAAAGAAAGATCTTTATCTTTTAAAGTTTGAATCAAATTGAATCAAATTGAATTGAATTATTTGACTATTTGAAAATCTATTGTCGAAACTGAAAAAGAATGAAAGAGAAAATACATAATTCGACACAATTAGTAATGTTGTTGAAATGTTTTAGTTTTAGTTTTCGTATTTTGTATTTTGTAATTTGACTTCAATTATATTTTTTATTAAAAGTTAAAAAAATGTAAGTACTAGACACTTTGGTTTATGTTGGAGTGATAAAATGAAAACAAAAACAACTTATTATTTTTCGGTTTGATATCACATTTAAATTGAGATTTCAATTTGTTTTGTTTTTTGTTTTAGGATGTAGAGAAATTAAAAGAAGAGAAAGCTCTTGCTGAAGCAAAGTTGGAAAAGATTACTTCTATTTGGGAAAAAGGTAAGATTTGTTTAATTTGTTTTTTTCATAAATTTGGTTTTTAAAAGAATGGTTAATTGTAGCATTTGCTGAGTTCCAAAGGATTAAAGATGCTCTTAAAGAAGAAATTGAAGAGCATGAACAAACAAAACAAAGACTTACCCATTCCCAACAATTACTTGAAACAATTACACAAGGTTCTCATTTCATTTTTTTTTTTTTTTCAAATAGATGTAAAATCAATCATTAACTCAATAAATAGTCGCATCTGTGGGTCTTCTTGAATATAATCAACTCAAGATTAGGTTTTATTCCTTTTCTTCATTTTTTTTAAAAAATTGCAATTCTGGATTTAATTGAAAACTCAAAATTTGAATCCATATAGCTATGCTGAAGAATGTACTCTAAGAAAAGAATATGAAGAAAAACTTCGAGCTTCTGGAAATTTAATTGAAAAACATAATGATAACTCAAAACAAGAAGCTGAAGCAAAAATTATGTCACAAAATATTTCTAATGTTTATTTACTTCCAACTTTAACAGGTTTTTTTCTTTTTTCTATTTTCTTTTTGAACACTTTTTTTTTGAAAAAATCTGATAGAAAAAAAAAAAAAAAACTTTGTCAAAATATTTAAGATCTTGGAGCCAGATTAGAGGAATGTGAACAAGAACTTCAATTAGCAAATCAAGAGAAAAAAAAGGCTGAAGAAAATCTTCATAAAATTCAAAATGCAACAATTGCTGCTTTAGAAGAATTTAATGACCTTAAACAAAAGTTATTTATTCATTTATTTTGAAATGATAAATTAAAAATTAAAAATTAAAATTAAAAATTAAAATTAAAATTTAAAAATTAAGATATGTTGAAGAATGTATGAGAAGACAAGAAGCAGAAAAACTTGCTGCCGATTATAAAATTACATCTGAAAGTTCAAATGGTAATCTTTTTTCTCCCTTTTTCAATCATAATCTCAATAATGGTCATAATCATAAAATGGAATGAATAGTTTCAACAAGCTATCCTTATGAATCAATTCAAAGTTTAACAGCTCAACTTGAAAAAGAAAAACAATATCGCAAACTTGCTGAACAAGAAGTTGATAGTTTAACCAGACAATTAAATCAAAAACAAGGAAAACAATTCGATTTAATGACTTTAACAGGTTTTGTTTCTTTTTTTTGTTTTGTTTCTTATTCTTTGATTGATAAATTTATTTATTTATTATTTATTTATTAGAATTGGAGTGTAAATTAGAAGATGCTAATAGAAGCCTTGAAGCAATGACCATTAGAGCTCAAAAAGCAGAAGAAGAAAGAATTACATTAATTCAAGAAAGTTCAATTTTTATTGAATTATTTTACATAATTAAATTCTAATTTGTTGTTTTAATCATTAACTTAGATGAAGATCTGAAAAATAGAGCTGGAATGAGTGGTTTTGTACCCCCACCTCCTCCACCTCCCCCTGTTTTTGTTGCAATTCAAACTCAAGAGAATCTTAAAAAGAAAATTGGTGATCTTAAAACCAAGTTACAAGGAAATCCACAAGATGAAAAACTTGGTACCTTTTTCATCTTCTTTTTCAAAATTTCCTAAGAGATTGAAGAAGAAAAACAAAAACAAAAACTTTTTTTGTTACTTTTAATATTAGGTGATCTTCGTTCTCAAGCCATGTTAGAGTTACAAGCAAAACTCCAAAAAAGAAAACAAACAACAAATGAATCAGAACCACCAAAAAAAGTTGAACCAAAAGGCAATGGACAACTTGAGAATTTGGCAACCATTTTGGTATTTTATTTTATTTTATTCCTTTTTATGTTTATCTTATTTTATTTATTTCTCAAGCTCATCAAAATAAAAACTTTTTTTTTTTTAAAAAAAAAGACACAAACCAAGACTCCTCCAAATAAACCCCCAAAAAATGAAACAAAATCACAAACGAAATCACAAACATTGAATTTGGATGATGCATTCCTTGATCTTGAAAAAGAGTTCAATAGTTTCCAATTTTAAGGACATTTGTGATCAATTATAATTGGAAAAAAAAAAAAAAGAAATTAAAATCAAAAAATAGAAAGATTGTCTAATTATCATTATTATTCTGATTATTATTTCGGATGATTAAATTGCAAAATATTGTTTGAGGATATGATGAGGGACATCTTCATAAATAGATAAGGAAATTGCAATCAACATGTAGCTTACAGTATTTTCAATCACAAATACGATAACCATTACTGCAACAATAAATGTTTTTGTATCAACTTCACAAGCAGCAGAAAGTCCTTCACATAAAATTAAAGGCTATAAATGAGAAAAATATTTCAATCCATTTTGAATGAAAGAAAGAAAGAAGAAAGAAAAAAAAATTAGATCAATTACCCAAATGATGATGAATGGAAGACCAAATAATACAAATTGTTGAACAGCAATTAGGACAGATTTTGCAGTGTGACCTATTTTATTTATTTATTTTTATCGAAAAGAAAAAAAAAGAAAAAAAAAAAGAGCGAGAAAATTTTCTTACATCTTGCAAAAACAACATTTGGGAATTTCAATAATCCTTTTGGAATAGAGGCTTCTTTGACTGGGTGAATCCATCTTCTCTTAATTGCTGTTTATTTGTTGTTTTCTTTAATATGATTTTTTTTTTTGAAATAATAAAAATAATACCTTGTTGGAAAAAGAGAGCATTAATCCAATGAGAAACAAATGGACTTCCCAAAGATACAAAAATAAAAAGAATATAGGCAAGTGCTGAGTTTGCCTTAACCTATCAATCAATAAATTTAAGAAATGGATGAAATAAATTAAATCAAAAAAAAAAAAAATCAAACTGTTTCATTCTCTTTTGTGCCAAAGAAAATAATTCCTCCTCCAATAACAAAACCTAACAATAATAAAATTAATTAATCATTCATTTGAAAGAGGAAAGAAAGAAAGAAAATACCAATCAAAAGAGTAAGGAGGTAAAAAAAGATGCTGGCTTTTGAAAATAAGACCTAAAAAAAAAAATGTTTTGAGTGATTAATTATAACATATAAATAAAATAAAATAAAATAAAAGAGTGCTTACACCCCAAATTGAAGTTGATAAATCACTTTCATTTCTAAGGTATTCAATTGAATCTGATTAAAGATTTTAAAGTTAGGAATATTTGAAAAAAAAAAGATAAGGAATGAAAAAAAAAGGATTTGTTGAATATGTTCAAGTGATAACCTGATTCATTTATTAATGGTTGTCTCTCATTTGGATTTAATTTGATGTGTTTTCGACCTCTCTTTCCTTCATAGTAAATACACATAATCATTGTAATCATACAAAGTGCTGAAGAACAAAAGTATGAGAGCCACACATACCACTCACCTTTTTTTTTTTTTTTTTTAAAAAAAAATTTAAATTTTAAAAAATTTTTTAAATTTAAAAAAAAAAAAAAAAAACATTATGAAACTGGAGGTGAGGTTTTAATTCTGTTGACAAAGGTGAAATCTTGTTATTTTTTTTATAATAATTATTTGGAAATGTTGAGAATAAATTTAAAAAAAAAAAAAAAGATTTTTTTAAAAAAAAGGTCATACATCACTTCCAGAAACCTCTACCATACTACAAGAGAAAAAGAAAAGAGGAATTTAATATCACAAGAACTTGAAAAGAAAAAAAAATCAATAAATAAAATTAAGAAGAAAACTAACTCAGGCTCAACATGATATTCATCAAAATGGTCTCGAAGTCTTTTTCGTAAAGTATCAATCTCTTTTTTAAGTTGTTCATTCCGGGAATCCGTTTCTTTTTTTTCTTTCTCTAATTCTTCAAAACCTTTCAAAAGCTAAAAAAAAAAATTGTTTTTTTAAAAAATGGTCAATTTTGTTAATGATGGAACCTTATCATATTGCTCCTTTTTTACATTCAAATTACATGTTGTTGTTTCTACTCTTTTTGTCAGTTGAATAATTTCATCCTTTAATTTGTTAATTTCCTCTTCCCCTAATTTTTTTTTTCTTTTGAACAAAGGAAGAAAAAAAAAAAAAGAAATAATTACTGAGTGAGTCATCTTGATAGATGTGTTGATTTTTAAGTTGCTCATACATTGATTTCCAATCTTTTGAACTTTGATTTTGTTGTTCTGAATTTTTGAGTGCCTCTTCCAGCTAATTATTTATTTATTTATTTATTTATTAGAGATCAGAATTATTTGCAAAAAAAAAAAAAAAATAAAATAAAATAACCTCAGAGATAAAAAGTTTATCATTTTTATTTTCTTTTACCAATTTATTGTATTCCTCTTTAAGTTTTTTAAGATCCTCGGACACCTCTGAAAGATTAGTGAAGAATTTTTTTTAATCATTTACAATTAACCATAATTGATATTATTTTGAAAATTACCTCTCTTTTCTTTTTCAATTTTGTTATATTTTTTGTCGTAATCCTCTTCAACAGAATTTAATAGAGTCATATATTGTTCCTTTTCACGAAATACCTTTTGATACTCTTGTTCTAGTCCATGGATTTTATCCTTTTAGTTTATTAATTTAATTGAGTTATTGAGCTTTTGATGAAAGGGAACATTTTTTTTAAAAAAAAAATAAGGCCTAACTTTCAATTTTAGTATCTCCTCATGATCTCCATTTTTATGATCCTCTTTATCAAAATATTCCTCATTTTCATTATCTTCTTTCTCAGAATATTCCTCCTTCTCATTTTCACAATAGCCATTCTTTTTGAAATGAATAAGTCAAATTTAATAAAAAATTTTAAATAAATTTGAATACCTCCTCATCAAAATCGACTGATAATTGTCCTAATAACTCAATATCATTAAATTTATGATTAAGCTGCACAACAAAAAGTAAAAGAAGGGATTTTTTTAAAAAAGCATACCAACATTTTCTTGGAGAAAGTTACGAAAGTCTTCCAGAGATTGGGGATTTTCGATAGTATCAACAGTTTTGATGAAATCCGAGACTTCTTCTTTCAATCGAATGTTGTGATCTCTTTCAAAATCCTGTGCGATTTGGAAAAACTCCTATTCAAATATTTTTTTTTCAAATAAATAACAAATTTTTTTCCAAGACTCCAAATTTTAATCAATAAAACAATTTTTCAATGGGCATCTTCGACAATTCAACTTTCTATATGTATCTTTCCAAACAAATATTTATAAAACAACAAACAAAAAGCCAGAAAAAAACCAAAAGAAAAAAAAAAAAATCCAAATAATTCAACATATTCCAATATCATAAAATTTTCCAAAGAACAAGAAAATAACATTCAAAAATCATATTTCAATAATAAAATTTTGAGTTTTTTCAAATGTTAAGATTTGTAAATTTTTCAAATAGAGAAAAAAAAAAAGAAAACCGCAGATCTCGCCATGTTTTTAACCGTTTTTTTTTTTTTTTTTTTTTTTTTTTTTTTTTTTTTTTTTTTTTTTTTTTTTTTTTTTTTTGAATTTTTTTTCTTTTTCTTTTTCTTTTTGGTTCTATCAATCAAACTCAAGCCCTCAACCTTAAATTCTTTCAATTTCAGATTACCAGTGACCTTGAAGTGGACTTATAAGAATAGTTCGAATCAAATTGAGAATATAACTTGAATTTGTTGAGAAAATAGAGTATTTTATTTTTTATTCATTGATAATCTTGTGAGATAGAAAGTTCAGGGGTTGCATTTTGAAAGTTGGACCAAAAAAATAAAAGGAAGTAAAGAAAATATCAAAATATCAATTCTTCCTTCAAAGTTTTTATGAGCTTTATTGAAATTCTTCCAAAAATTCTTTGAAAAAAGTTACCAAAAAATTAAAAGGAAGGAAAGACGTTTCATGAAAATCTTCAATCCCTTTGATTCTTTGATGGATTCATTTTTCAGTAAGTAAATCATTGCTTATCATTAATTAAATCAAACTCCATGAATTCATTCAAACTTTAATTTAGAAACAGTAGTGTCATGTTTGTTTTATTTTTTCTTTCCTCCTTTTGAAGGAAATTGAAAATGAAAAAACAAAAAAAAAAAACAAAAAAAAAAAAAAAAAAAAAAAAAAAAAAAAAAAAAAAAAAAAAAAAAAAAAAAAAATTCAAAATTTAGGAAGGATTCAAATTTTTTGGGATGTACGAAGGACTTGGGACTCTGAACCTTGGGATACACAGGAGGTTAGGGATAATCACATTCTAGCCAAGTTTTAGTCATGAACACGAGTATATATATTTCATTTCATTTTTATTCTTTTTCTCTATTCAAGAAAACAGGAAAGAAGAGAAACGAAAAAGACATAAGTTATGGAATCTCAAGGTTCGCTTTTCATTTCATTTCAGTTTCACATTACTTTACTTTGAAACTTTTATAAATGAGGAGAGTAGCCTGATAAGTTCTTTAATCTTTTCAATTCCTTCTCCAAAATTATTTTTATTTCATTTTTATTTTTTCATTTTGTGAAAAAATATCTTTTTTATATTGAAAACCAATATTTTTTTCTTTTCTTTTAAAATAATATTAATAATATAGGTTTAACATTTTGTTGCAGAAGCACTACCACTGGACTCCAATATTATTGCAATGAACCAATTGCTTATTGTGCAGTAAGTTCTATTTGTAATGGAATGTCTGTTGATGAAATTTGCAAAGTATCTGGCTGGTTCGTCTTTATCTTAGTTTTCATCATAGTGGCAGTTCTTGGTTGTTGTTGTGCTTTCTGTTTTTTCTTGTGTAGAAGAAAAAATCAGCAAAAGGGCGTTATTATTGAAAATGCTCCCCTTCTTAACGAACAAACTCCAAACCAAAACCAAAACCAAAACCAATATCAAAATCAATACCAATATCAAAACCAATATCAAACTCAAAACCCAGACCCAAACCCAAACCAAAGCCAAAGCCAAAATCAATACCCACAACAAAATCAAACTCTGTAAAAACATTCAAGCAGATAAATTAAAATTATGTAGTCACAATTTGTGAATAAATAAAAAAAATCCTAAATTTCAAAGGAAATAATTTTTTGAAACAAGTATCAAACTTTTGAGTTGAAAAAGTAAAGACTTTATTTTAATATTTCTTTTTTGTTATTTAATTATTGATCTTTAAAATCCAAGTAGTCATCTGAAACGAGAATAACAATTTCAAAGAGAGATGCAGCAACCTTATCTTGTTGAAGATATAATTTTTTATTTTTGAGTGTTAGTAAGAATAAAAAAGTTTGAAAATTGAAAATCAAAGAAAAGGAAAGAATTTACCAATTTTTGGTTCCAATAATTCGATAGTTTCTTTCCAATTTCCTTCTTTCCTCTCTCTTACAATATCAATTGCAGTTTTTCCATATTTATTTGCTTTATTGATATTAACTCTTTCATCATCTAATAATAGTTTCACAATTTCAATATCTCCATTTTCACAAGCAAGATAAAATGGTGTTTCACCATTGTTATTTGTTTTATTGATATCAACTCTTTCATCATTTAATAATAATTTCACTATTTCAATATCTTCATTATAACATGCAATATGGAGGGGTGTATCACCATCTTGATCTGCTTTATGGACATCAACTCTTTCATCGTCTAATAATAGTTTCACAGATTCAAAGTCTTCATTTTGGCAAGCAATATAAAAGGGTGTTTCACCATTATTATTTGTTTTGTTGATGTCCATTCTCTTATCATCTAATAATAATTTCACTATGTCAATGAATCCTTTTTCATAAGCAATATAAAAAGGCGTTAACTCATTCTTATTTGGTTTGTTGATGTCAACTCTTGTATCATTTAATAAGAACTTCACAATTTCGGTATAACCTTTCTCATATGCAATATAAAAAGGTGTTTCGTCTCTCCAATTTGCTTTTTTGACATCAATTCTTCTTTTATCATTAATAATTTCACAATATTAAGATTTCCATTCTTACAAGCAATCCAAAAAGGTGTTTCACCATTATTATTTGTTTTATTGACATCAACTCTTTTATCATTTAATAATAATTTCACTATTTTAATATCTCCATTATAACAAGCAATCCAAAAAGGTGTTTCACCATTATTATCTGTTTTATTGACATCAACTCTCGAATCCTTTAATAATAATTTCACAACATCCGTTCGTTTATGAAAACACGCTGTATGAAGTGGAATAAGATTTTTAGTATGTTGGCAATTGGGGTTAATTTCTGGGTTGTTTTTGAGAAGTTTTTTAACTTTAACAAATTCTCCTCTCTTAGAAGAAAGAGCTAAACTTTTTTCCAATTTTTCCAATTTTCTTGCTTTTGGCAAAGTTTTTTTAAGAAAGAAAAAAAGATAAATAAAAATGCATATCAAAGAAAAAAGAGAGCCATAAATCATACAATCAGTAAGGAAAAATATAAATTCAACACAGTTTGGTGAACAACCAAACATTTCTAATTTTTTTTTAAATAAAAAAGAAAGAAAAAATTTAAAAAAAAAATTAAAAAGAAAGAAAAAAGAAAAAAAAAAACCTGAATCAGTGAAAAAATTGAAGACGCCTCACTAAACTCATTTGGTTAATATCTCTTCATTCATCATCGTCATCAACAATAAGCAATATAGCAATATCGAGCTCTAAATTATCCTTATTTCGTTGTCTAATTGTGATTCTTTGTTTTGAAATATCGACCACAATAAGCTCCATTTTTTAATGAATTGGTCTATTTGTTCATATCAACTCTTCAACTTTGATTCACTCACCAATACAGAAAAGTTGATTTGATGGTAATTCAAGCATCAGTGACTGAGATTATAAGACCATTATAATTTTTGCTAAGGGAGCACGAAAAGACTAAAGATGGGACAGCAACAAGAGCCAACATTGGCCAAAAGGAATTATACTTAAGAGCAGGACGAGAAATTGCAAACAATTGAAAAATTAAAGATTTTCCTGTCCCAGTATGAATAATAGAATATAATTCCTCCCAGAACTCAATTCCTTCAAGCTTGAAATATAAAGCTAAGATCTGAAACAGTCGTTCAACTATGTCAGATGAAATTGTGAAGGACTTGGAGACAATTTTTCTGAAAACAATCAAAAATTAAATTTGAGAGAGACTTAGCTTTATATTTCAAGCTTGAAACAAAAAAACAAAAATCTATGGAACTGAATTATATGAATATAATGATAAGGATATAGTTAAGAAGATTGCAAGTACGATTAAAAAAATGTATGAAACCAAGGTCGATCTGAAGGAAGCTATTGTTAATGATGAATTCTTGAATGTAGATAGACCATATCTTAAGCTTATGGCAACCAGTTCTGTATATGAAGGCTTTGAATTAACAATAAAATAAAATAAAATAAAATTAGTTATGCATGATTAAATTTGTCAAATAACAAAAAATCAAAAGAGATGAATAAAATAAAATAAAATAAAATAAAATAAAAATAAAAATTACTGATTAATAATTTTTGTTGATAACGGAGAGCTTGAATATCTTCTTTCCAATCACCTATTTTTTCCTTTTTCCAATTTTTTCTTCCAATTCTCCGTAAGTGGGTAAACTCATTTTCTAAATAATAAATAAATTTAGAATGATGAAAAGAAAAAGAAGAAAAAAGAAAGAGAATATATATCAATTTTTTCTTTTCTTCTTTTCTTTTTGAATTCATTTTGAAACAACATTCAATTTTTTCGAAAAGTATCAGTCAACATGACTTTTGAACAGAAATTAGTTTAAATTAGTTTAAAATATAATGGGATTCCTTTTATTTTTTGAAATAAAATATGTTTATGTTCATTTAAAGAATTGTAAATTTAGAGTTTGGAAAGGATTGTTTTAGAAATCGGGTTTGTTTCGGTTTC
>Ga0209960_1003206_pt1 | contig 14621 bp, 18 predicted proteins | sample ThiBiot_500_plan_2_FD_183947 | JGI IMG/M metagenome (GOLD analysis project Ga0209960, IMG submission 183947) | Wastewater bioreactor microbial communities from Cape Town, South Africa - Thiocy_expt_500_plan (SPAdes) | ecosystem: Engineered > Bioreactor > Thiocyanate-remediating >... | reverse complement strand
TTAACACTTTTCCTTTTTTTTTTTTTTCTTCTTAGTTCTGATTGTATGAAAAAATTTGCTTCTAATAAATGGGTTGGACTCACTATTCTTGGAGGAATTCTTTCAAGTGGATTTGTAAGCACAGCATCATTCTCTTATGCATTACAAACTTTTCTTCAAGGTCAACCTATCTTGTAAATAAAACAATAGAACTAATAACGATTAAAATTGAAGGATCTTTCAAAGTTTTTTTTATTATTTTACATTTATTTTTAGATTTATTTACTTTATTTAAAAAGTTTATTTTTGGTTTATTTTTGAATATTTACATCACAAGTACTCTTTTACATCTATTTTCTTCCAAATTTCTTGGCTCTTTTTCTTTTTCTTTTTTGATTCAACTGTGATTTTGAATTTGAATTTGAATTTGAACTTGAACTTGAACTTGAGTTCGCATTCGAAGGAAGTTTCAAATAATTATCAGAAAGTAAAACAATCAAACAAAAAATATCTCTAGAGTTTTCAGCTAAAATTCCAAGATCCTTTTTAATTAAAAATTTTGTTTGTTCTTCATCTACTTGGTATCCTCTCAGTATTTTTTCAAGAGAAGAATATTTCATTTTTAAAGCTTCTATTGCTATTAAATAGTCTTCTTCGCTAACGAAATTAAAATGAAAAGGACGACAACTCCTTTGAACAATTTTGTATCCTTCTTGAATTTCTTCTTCAGGAATCTTTTCAGAAATTAAGAGCAATTTAACAACTTCAATATGGTTGTTTTCACAAGCAATCATAAAAGGTGTTCGCTCAAACTCTCTCTCTCGTTTATTAATATCAATTCTATCATCCTTTAGTAATAATTTTACAACTTCAACCATTCCACTTTCACAAGCTGCAAAAAATCCAGTTTCATCAAATACATATCCTTCTTTATTTACATCAACTCTTGAATTACTTAATAATAGTTTTACAATCTCAAATTTTCCTTCTTGGCAAGCAATATAAAAAGGTGTTCCATTAAAGGGATCTGCTTGATTTACATCAACTCTTTCATCATTTATTAATAATTTTGCAACCCCAATATGACCATTATAACAAGCAATAAAAAAACATCTTGTAAAATGATCTTCCTCTCCTCCATGATTGATCTCCATCGTTTCAATTCTCTTATTATTTAATAATAATTCCACAACTTCGGTGTGTCCATTACTACAAGCATTATAAAAAGCTGTTTTACCATCCTTATTTCTTGAATTTACATCAATTCTTTCATCATTTAATAATAATTTCACTATTTCACTATGTCCTTGTTGACAAGCAACAAAAAAAGGTGTTGTATCATCTTTATCTCGAATTTTGTTCAAATCAACTCTTTTATCATTTAGTAAAAGTTTCACAGCCTCAATTTTTCCATTCCAACAAGCTGCATAAAAAGGTGAAGCACCAAGTTCATTCTCTACTTGATTCACATTCACATCATTTATTAATAATTTCATCACTTCAATATGTCCAAATTGACAAGCAATATAAAGGGGTGATAGTCGATAACTACTTTCTGGTTTACTAACATCAACTCTTGGATTATTGATTAATATTTCCACAATTTCAGTGTGTCCTTCTTGACAAGAAATAGTTAAAGGTGTTCCACCACGAGAGGTTGATTGATTGACATCAACTCTTTCATCATTTAATAATAATTTCACAATCTCAGTGAATTTAAAACAACAAGCAACTAAGAAAGGTGTGATATCTTCTCCTTTAGATTTGTTCACATTCACTCTTTTATCATTTAATAATAATTTAACAGCTTCTGTTTGTCCAAAACAACAAGAAATAAAGAAAGGTGTAGTATCTTCTATCATTGAGGAGTTGATATCAATTGTTGGATCAATTAAGAATTGTTGAATTCTTTCAATGTTACTATTTGCACAAGCCACAAGAAATTCTTCCATTCTTCTTCTATTTTTTTTTTTTTTAAAAAAAAAATTAATTTTAATTCATTCCTTCAAATGATTCAAACGATTCAAAAAATATAAATGAAAAATTAAAGTTTTAATTATTGCAATTGAAAGTAAAATTTCAATCAATCATGTTTTTTTTTTATGATTTTTTTTATTGTTGTCATTCCTAAATTTTCTTTTTCTTCTTTTTGATTTTCTTGACTTGAGAATAATATTTTTGTAACAATTTAAATATTTTTTGTTTTTGAGATCTTCATTGTAAAATTTTAGATTTGAACTTGTAATTAGACTTTAATTTAGATTCTTTTCAATTCAATTTCTTTTTTTTGTGATTGATATCGATCCATCGCATTTATTTACATCAAAAGTTCATAAAGATTTTTACAATTCCAAAAACAAAAAAAAAAATCCATTATTGCAACTCATAATAGCAAAAGATTTTATTGTCTTAGGATTCTATCTTATCGATCTCCTCTCATCATGATTTTTATTCAATTACAACTTGAAATACAATTAATCTCAAATTTTTCAAAGATTTTTTTTTTTTGCAACTTTTCCGCCATGTTTATGTATAAAAAAAAATAAAAAAATGGACGACTTTTTTTGAGGAGAATTTCACTCCAAGCTCTTCTTTTTATTAATTAACAAAGAAAACAAAAATTGCAAACAGGATTGGAAGGTTTATGATTTTGTTTCAAACAAACAATAAAAAGAAAGTATTAGGATGTCTCTTTCATTCCTGGCTAGGTTTGTGATATGAACATCACATCCTTTTTCGACTAAAGGTTTCATTCTGGAGAATGATTCTTTTTGCTTGATTCAGAGATTTTTAAAAGTAAAAAAAAAAACCTTTTTTTTTGAATAGAGTATGTTTTTTTAATCTTTTCACTTATTTATTATGATTGATGATAGACAGTTTTTTTTTTCAAAAATGCTCCAATATTTTTTACAGTTTTTCCAATTTTAGCCAAATTCTTGAAATATTTATGTTTAGCTTCGAATCTCATTGTCCCAATTAGTTTTAATGGACCTTCTCTATTAGAATCAATGGATTAGTTAGTTAGCTTTCGAAAGGAATTTAAAAAAAAGCAAAAAAAGCAAAAAAAAGACCTTTTCATTGTAGATGGGAGGTGAATATAATAATGGAACTTAGGAGTTAATCTATTTTCTGGGTATACTTGTTTAAAAAGAAGTTGGTGTTGCTCAATCAAGTCAGCAAATAAATTTGGAGTTGTTGGATAGATTTCTGGTGCAGTGGCAATATATAATAATCTGATGTGATCGGATAAGGATTGTTTATGTGGGATCATCATCATTAACAAGATCATCAACAGGACCTTCATCCATAACATGCATCCAGTCTTGGGTCAAATTTTTTGTTACATCAAATCCTGGAATCTTTTCTTGAAGGATACTTCGTCCATTTATCCCATTATCAGAAAAAATCCGAGTCCATTTAGTCCTTCCAGTTGATCTACCAGTTGATTATGTTGTGGGAGATGTCTCAATACAAATTGTGATTCTCGATGCTATTTCAATACAAAAAGTTGATTCCAGTATCATGAGAAAAAATCCGAGCTTCTTCTCCATTACGTTGATCTACCAGTTAATTATGTTGTTTGAGATTTCTGAATAAAAAAAAATTGTCAAAAAAATTAAAAGTTACAAAATCCTGGTCTTCTAAAAGATGTGCTGTTTTATTCTTTTTTTTTTCCAAAACCACGTGGTGTCAATTTTATGATGTCATTCAAGTTCAATTTTCATGACGTCTACTTTTTAATGAAAAGTATAAATAGGAGTGAAAAAAAAAAAAAAAAAAAAAAAAAAAAAAAAAAAAAAAAAAAAATTTTTTTTTTTTTTTAATAAAAAAAACAAAAAAAAAAAAAAAAAAAAAAAAATCCAAAAAATCCAAAAAACCAGCTTTGTCGTTTCCTTCAAGCCGAAAACCTCAAAAGATCAAAAGAATATCTATTATTTTTAATATCTAGACTACTATATTCAAAAAAAAGAATAAAAAAACTCACTTGAACCTACTTCTTTTTTTATTTTTATTTCTTATTGTTTATTTATTTTTGTGAGAAAGAAAGAAAGAAACAAAAAATTAGAATTTTATTTTGCTTTGGAAACAATACAACAAGAACCTAAAATAATGTGGAAAGATTATCAAGAGGTTGGAGTTGAAAGAAAAAAGTTGAATCAAAAAGAGGTAATTTTTTTATAATTTTCTTTGATATTATTTTTTTTATCTTCGAACTCAACTTTTTTTTTAAAAAACAATAATAGGGCATTAAAAAACATTCAAGAACAACTCAAAATTTGAATTATAATTCTCGTAGTCCATATAAAAGATCTAACAACCAAAAATCTCCTCAAAGAATTGCAAAGACGCATTTTGATAGGGAGGCTGAATTTCATTCAAATGTTATGAGAAATGACCAAGGAAACTTATATCCTCAGGGATTTGATCAATATCACCAAAATCCTCTTCCTCCTTCCTTTGAAAATCAGTTCATTGTACCTCAAGTAAATGTGCACCTCAACCAATTCCAAAATCCCAAAAACTATCAAACCAGTATAAACCAAATTTACAACCCTTCTTTAAATATCACATCATTAAACCAATTCAATAATTGTAACTCACAAATAAATCCTTATTCACATCTTCAATTTTACCCACAATTTAACAATGTTCAATCAACAAATAATGGGACAAATTTACAACCAACATTGACACAATTGAATCATCAACCACAATTAAATTTTCAGCACGAACAAGAACAATTGTTTTCAATAGATATGATAAAGTTAACAAATATTGATATTAAAAAGTATTTATTTTTTATTTGATTTTAATTTTTTTGAATCCTCGACCGAACATTTTTTTTTTTTTTTCCTAGGAGATATAAGGGTGCAGTTGAGACTCTCTATTATGACTTACCAAAGCAATGTAAAAGTTGTGGGTTTAGATTTTCTGATTGGTATTTATTTTATTTTATTTATTTTATTTTATTTCATATTTTCTTATTCATCATTCATCATTTTGATAAAAAAAAAAAAAAAAAACAAATAGTTCAAATGGAGCACTCCAATATCAAAATCATCTTGACTGGCATTTTAGAAAAAATCAAAAGGATAAAGAGAAATTAAAAAAAGCAAAATCTAGAGAATGGTATTATCCACAAGAGGTAAATTTCAATTCTTGTTTTTTTCAATTTTATTTTATTTTATTTTATTTGATTGTAAATTAATCACAAAAACAATAATTTTTAGGGCTGGTTAACTTTTAAACAAACTGATAATGAAAGCAATCAAGTCAATTCAATTTTTTCTGAAAAAGAAGAGATGAAACAAGAGAAATCAAGAGAAAGTTCTCCTGTTGTAGTAGGATGCCTCATTTTAGATGATAAAATTGAAGATTCAAAATGTTCCCAATGCTATGAAAAATTTGAAAAGTTTTTTAACACAGAAACTGAAGATTGGATGTACAAAGATGCAATTCGAGTTAACAACATTGTAGTCCATCAAAGCTGTTTATAAGAAACAGAAGTTAATCAAAGTAATTGCAATCAAAAAAATAAATTGTAAATAAATGAACTTGTAAAATAATAAATTATCATTAAAACCAAAAATTCTTCATTTTTTTTCACTTTTCATATCTAATCAATTCATGATTTTATCAACTCTCCAATAATTCCTGATTTCCAAAATTTTGAACTTATTCTTTTTACAAATTTCAAAAAGAACGCTATTCTTCTTCTTGATCAATTATTTAGATTCTCAATAAAATTGATTGAAATTATAGCTACTATTAGATGGTTTCATTATGAAAGTTTTTGGAAAAGATTCTGAAGTGATTTTGTTCTTTCTTTCTTCTTTCTCACATGGCTTGATAATAAACCGTGGAAAAGCTCAATAGTTATTATCAACTATTATAACTTCAATTCTAATTTTTGCTTGATTGGATTGATTGATTCCAAATAACTATTCTAACTTATCACTCTAACTTTATAACTTTACAACTTTCAACTCTAACCTCTAATTCATCCCCAATTCGACACAATTAACTCATAATTCAACAATTGACTCAACATAAAAGTTCTAATTTTCAAAAAAAAAAAAAAAAAAAAAAAAATTGAAAACAATTATTGTAATTATTATAAAAACTTTGTTACAATTGTAACAATTATAAGGAAGTCAAACAAGACAGTAGTTTTTAAAGTATATATTGTATTATTTTGAACAATATTGAACAAGTGTTGAATTGAATCGATTTGTTAATTGAACCTTTTAAAGGGTTCCTTTGAAATTTGAGTCATAAATAATTAGAAAAAAAACTATTAAATCATTATTCTCGTGGCTCTCTCTTTTTGTTCAATTCGATCTTAATCCAACTTTTAACTCAATTACTTGAATATTACAATACAATATAAAACAAACTAAACTCAACTTGTTAAATTCTTTTTATTTAATTCAATAAAATTTAATAATAGGAATATGGGAGTGACAATTGTGTTAGGTGCCCAGTGGGGAGACGAAGGGAAAGGAAAGCTCGTTGATATCCTTGCACAAGAAGCTGATATTGTAGCAAGATGTCAAGTTAGTTTTTATTTATATTATCTTTTTTTAAAATTCTTATTTTCATTTCATTTCAACTGTATTGTGAATATTATGTTATATTGATTATTTGAAGAAATGAAGGGGAGAAAAAAAGGGGAGAAGGAGAAGTTTTGTGAAAAAAATAATAATTTCAATAGTTATATTATTATTTATTAACTTTCATTTATTCTGATTCTTTTTTTAGGGTGGAAATAATGCCGGTCATACAATTGTTGTTGATGGAGTTAGCTATGACTTTCATATGATCCCTAGTGGACTCGTCAATCCAAAATGTATTTCAATTATTGGAAATGGTGTTGTTGTTCATATTCCATCACTTTTCTCAGAGTTGAAAAACCTTGAAAAAAAAGGTAATTTGTTTTACAGAGAGAATCAAATCAACAAAAAGAAGAAAAGAAAAAGAAAAAAAAAGTTAAATGAATTAAATATTCAATTTAATGTAATCTCATTAAACAATTTTTTATGAAATAGGAATCGATTGGAAAGGTCGACTTTTAGTTTCTGATCGTGCTCACATTGTTTTTGATTATCATCAAACTGTTGATGGTTTAAAAGAAGGTGAAAGAGGAAAAGATACGTAAAATTTCTTTTTTTTCTTTTCTTTTCGTTTCATTTCATTCGTCTTCTTTTTCTACTCCGATCCTTTTTCAAAAAAAAAAAAACAAATTTTTTATTAGAATTGGAACAACTCGTAAAGGTATTGGACCAACTTATAGCTCAAAAGCAAGTCGTGTTGGACTTCGAATTCACCATCTCGAAAACTTTGAAGAATTTTCTGAAAAATACAAAGTAAATGTTGCAAATAAAGTTAAGAGATTTGGAAAATTTGATCATGATCCAGAGAAAGAGCTTGAAACCCTTAAGGTTTAATTTCATCTTCTTTCTTTTTTCTTTTGATGAACCAGAAAAAAAAAATAAACCAATAAATCAATAAGACTTTATATACTGAATTGAAACCAATGGTTTGTGATACCATTTTCTATCTCAATGAGGCAATTAAACAAAAGAAAAATGTCCTTGTTGAAGGTGCCAATGCAGTTATGCTTGATCTTGATTTTGGTAATTTTTTAATTTTTTTAAAATTTTTTAATTTTTTAAAAATTTTTTGAATTTTTTTAAAAAAAAAATATTTGATCTTAGGAACTTATCCTTATGTCACATCTTCAAGTGCTTCAGTTGGAGGAGCTTGTACTGGGCTTGGAATTCCTCCAACTACAGTTGATAAAGTAATTGGAGTTGTTAAAGCTTATACTACTCGTGTTGGAGATGGACCTTTCCCAACAGAACAACTCAATGTTTTTTTTTTTTTTTTCTCACAACTTTTGTCTAAAAAAATTAATGAATTTTTTCTAAAAAAAAAAGGAAATTGGAGAAGCACTTCAAACAATTGGACACGAATATGGTGTCACAACTGGTCGTAAAAGACGTTGTGGTTGGCTTGATACAGTCGTTTTAAAATACTCTCATTTAATTAATGGATATACTTCGTTTAATTTCTTTTCTCATCTTTCTTTCCCTTTTTTTTTCGAAAAAAAAAAAGTTATTAATTCAAATAACTTGTTACAGTCTCAATCTTACCAAGCTTGATGTTTTGGATACTTTCAAAGAAATTAAAATTGGCGTTGCTTATCGTTACGAAGGAAAAATTTTGGATTCTATGCCTGGTAATTATTGATTTTTTTTTACTTATTTTTTTTAATTTTTTTAATTTATTTACTTTTCTCTCTTTAGCTGATTTACAAGTGCTTGGAAAATCTGAAGTTGTTTATGAAACTTTTCCAGGATGGGAACAAGATATTTCAAAAATTAAAAAATTTGAAGATCTTCCTGTAAATTGCCAAAAATATGTTCAAAGAATTGGAGAGCTTGTCGGAGTTAAAAGTAATATTTTATTTATTTCTATTATTTATTTATTTTTGAGAAATAAATAAAATCAAATCTAATAGTTGAATGGATCGGTGTTGGAGCTGGAAGAGATGATATGATCAAAGTGTATTGAAGATCTTTTAAAATAGAGCTTTTTTTTTTCCTTTTATTTAGATTTTTTTGAAAATTTATTTCCAAAGCAGAAATCATAATAACTACAAAATGGTACACAAAATTGAACCTTTTATGAATTTAATTTTTTTAAAAAAAATACCGTTAATAATTCAAAAAAGAAAAGAAGAGAAAAGAAAAACCATTCTCTTCATTTTCATCATCATTTTCATTATCATCATTGTCGTTGTCACTATCGCTAGTTTCATTGTCATCATCATGAAGATCCATTAATTCATCTATTTATTTATTTTGATTAATTGGTTTCTTTTACCAAAAAGAAAAGCAATTGAAAGACTGGAAATTACTTGATTGACTTTGAAAGGGAATGGATTCAATAGAGTTAACTGGAGAAAACAAACTTGATTTCGAAGGGGATTTTTGTTCATCAGACAATGTGTGATAAAGTATCTATGATTTGAAATTGAGATAAAGAATTGAAGATAAAAAAAAAAAAATTCAAACTTTAGGATTTCTGGAAGAAATGGCTCCATATCTTGATTTCTCTTCATAAAATGATCGAAAGTTTAAAATTCTTTTAATTTCATTTCGATATTGAATCATATTTGAAAATGTTGTCACTAAATAACTTTGACCAACATCTCCAAGTAATCTCCTTGGTTTTGGTTGATATTTTCCATCAAATACTGTATGTTTAATTTGATTATCTTTCCTAACTTGATGAATCACAGCTAAAATTGCTTGTCTAAATAAGAGTTTCAATCTCTTGCTTTTATTGACAGGACCTGAATCAACTCCCTCATAAACTATTAGATAATATTCCTTTGGAGATAATCCCAATAACTTTCCTTGTATTCCAACTCGGAAAAAACGAGCAAATTTTCTCCTAATAAACTCTGGAAATCTTCTCTCGACTAACAAAATCATTGCTCCCCACTTCGATAATAGATTTAACAAAGTTAGGAATTAAAATAAAATTAAAATTTCAAAATAAAATAAAAAAATTCAAATAATTAAATAATTAAATAATTAAATGGATTTACCTGTAATCTCCATTGAAGATGAGATTCGGCTCTGACTAATGAGAATGTACGATTCATTGATGCCATCAACATAGTAAACATTAAAACACCAGTAAGTACGATAAATAAGACCATGAAGAAGATAGTAAGACCAGGAACAAGAGAACCATGTTGAGTATAAAACTCAAAATCAAATAGAGCTAATCGAAATAGTGAGTATACACTCAATAAAAAGTTTGAAAACTTGTCTTCTTCAAAAATGATAAGGGGATAAGTTGCTATTAATTTTAAGATGAAGATGTTTATTAGAATGGTGGCAATAAAAAAAAAGAAGAAAAAATTAAAAAAAAAGAAAAAAATGTACCAAGCGAGAATGCGAATAGAAAAATTACAAAAATTGATGCAAATTGAGCAAAATCTCCCAAAATCATTTTCGATAACATGACAACATACTCTCCAAAAAATTGAATTCCTCTTGTAAAGTACAAGATATTAATATATGCTAACCATCCGGCAACTCCCATTACAATATTTTCTACATCTGGTAATCCAAAAATATGTAAAACAAATGAAGATAATAATAGTATTGAACTTGTCCAATTGATGAGATGAAAAATCCAACCTTGTAATTGTTGTTCAAAAAAAAATTAAAAAGGAAGAAGAAGAAGAAAAGATGAAAAGAAAAATAGAAAAGAAAGAAAAACCTTCTTGTCTGAAATACCGACTTCCAAGCTGACACCAATCAGCCACTTCTATCCCAAGAATTGTAACTGCTCCAATCATAACAAAGATTCCAATAAATTGAAGGGCAATTAAAGGAATGATTGGAGGTCGAACAACTATGAAGAATATCAGGATCAAATGAAGTATATACAATGAAAAGATTCCATAAAATAGACTTTTTGCAAACTTATTCCATTTTGCATTTAATAGATCCCAAAATGGACTAAGTTCAAGAATTTTCTTCCTATTTCGTTCTGGATCTTGAGGAAGATAGATTGTTAACATTAACGATGTTGAACTATTATCATATTTGAATGTATCAATTTCTTTAAGAGGATATGCAACTTTTGATGTCATTCCTATTCAAAAAAAAAAAAATAGAAGTTATTATATAAGAAAGAAAGAGAGAAGGAAAGAAACATTTAGAAAAGAAAAGAAAAGAAAAACCTAAAGTCCAAAGAACTTTTTTCCTTGTATTAAGAATTGCTTTTACCATTTCATATTTTCCTAATTCCGTAGCAAAAGTAAGAGGAGTTCGATTCGAATGGTTTTGAAGATTCTCAATATTAAATTCTTTTAGAAGAATATATTTCTCCTGAATTCCTAAGTGTTTAATTGAATGATTTATTTTCAATATTTCAAGATTCATCTGATTAACAATCTCAAATTTATGAAGTTCACATAATTTAAGGAGAAAACAATAAGTTTCTTGATCGTCATGTAAGACACAAAGATGAAGAAGTGAATTCTTGAATGAATCTTGATAATCTAATCTTGCTCCATTTTTAACAAGAAAACGAATAATTTTTTCCTTTTCATTGATTTCTCTTTTCACACAAACAGCAAAAGATAATGGAGTCGCTCCAAGATAAAACTTTTCTCGTTTTTGTGAAACAATCATTGAACCTGGAGGAATCTTTGGGATGAAAAATGATCCTGTAGCTTCTGAATTAACATTTGAAACTACTTTTCTTAGATTAGTACTTAAAATAACTTTAATTCCTTGGAGTTCAAGTTCTCTCTGTTTTAGATTTTTTCTTTCAATAATTTCTTCTTCTGGAATCCTCATCCAAACAGGTTCATATAATTCATTATATTCATTAGAGATATTTGAATTCATAGTGTTCAAAAAATTTTGTTCAATAAACTCTTTTGGAGGTTTTCTATCTTGATCCAATAAATATTTCATTAATTGAAGATCTCCTTGAATAACAGCAATATGAAGAGGTGTTTCACCATCATATAATCCCCATTTCAACTCAGATCCTTGATAAGGTAGATTAATCAACTCTGGAAAATAATAAATCAGGAATATAGCAACTTGTGTATTTGAAAACAAACATGCAATATGTAGAAGTGATTCACCAAAATATTTCCCTCTTTCTGTAAGAATCAGTTCAAATTTTGGAGAGACAGCTGAAAGTAAATCATCAACTGTTCCACATTTCGCAGCATTCCAAATTGGATTTCTTAAGAGTCTAAAACAAAAAGAGTAATCATTAATTAAAAAGTAAAGAATGATTATAATAAAATTGAAATTGAAATTGAAATTGTAAATTTACCTTCTTTGTTGTTCTGATTCTGGCTTTTCATCTTTTGGTTGATGTGGAGGTTTACTTAACAATGGTTCATGACTCTCAGATTTCATGATTCTTTCTTTTCAAAGAGATTTTCTTGTTTGTGTGTATGTGTGTGAAATCCAACAGCTTATTTCACTTTACAAAGTAAGTCTTCTTCATATATATTTGAGGAATCATTTCAAACATCTTGACAAAGAATTTTTAATGACCAAGATAAATTTTAGAAAAATTTAAAGGGAACAAATATTTATAAATTTTATTTTCACTTATACCCTTTTTGAATTTTTTTTTCCAACAAACAAAAATCAAACAAACATAGTTCGAATAGTTGCAACAAAAGTAAAAGCTTGATTATTTCCATTGCGCTATTCAATTTGTTCCAACTTTTAAATTTAGATGACCACACAAGTTGGGAAATCAACACTTGTCATTTTTGGTTCAAACAACGCCTCAGAGGAGTTTGAAGAAAGAACGATTAAATAAAGATAACCACACTCATCAGAAGTTGCTTGAGGTATCAGAGAACTTTCCAAGTGTTTCAAGACTTGAGTGATCCAATTTTCACAATTATGATCCGTGTCGAAATTAAATGTATCTCTGCATGACTTAATTACACTACTCACATTGAGTTGAGTAATTCCTATAAACTCTTTTGAGAGTATCTTAATAGGGACTGAAGGAGAAAATGAGAAGTATTCGAATTCTCTCTTTCCATTTAGCTCCTTGATATGTAATATCATCTGAAAGCTATCGAACTCTATCATTAAAGCCCAATGTATAAATTGGTTGGGAGCAAGAGAAGGTCCTTGTTGATTTTTCATTTTCTTTTTTTTAAAAAAAACATGATTCAGGGAAAAAAAAAAAAAAGAAAAAAAAATTGTTTGTCGTCAATAATTTTTTTTTTGAATCTACAAATATATATCTAATACAAATTTATGAACAAATAAAAAAAAAATGTCTAGAAAGTTTGTCGTATAAATAATGAGCAAAATTTAAAAATTTGGTGCCAAAATCAGGGAAATGTTTGAAGAATTGAAGAAGGTGTAGGTCTAAATTGAGGATCTTCTAACCAACATTGTTTTATTACAGGTTTCAAAAACTCAAGAGAGTCTTCAAGATCTCCAATTTCTAATCTCTTTCCACTTCTAATTTCGAGTTCTATTTCTTCAAATAAATTGAACCAAGGGATTTGTCTAGTCAAAATTTCCCAAATCACAACTCCAAAAGAAAAGATATCTCCTTTCTGATAATCTTTCACATCAAGAAATGTTTTGAGTCGAATTGAGTTAAAAATTTCAGGTGGAGTATATTGTGGTGAAAATCCTTTATTTATTTATTTATTTATTTATCAAAATTAGATTCAAATGAAGAAGAAGAAAAAAAAGAAACCAGGAGGAGCAATTTGAATATTAGAACTTGTGACAGCTAATCCAAAATCACAAATTACTGCACGAATATCTTCTTGTTGATTTGTTTGTCCTCTTTCAATTAAAATCTATTTCATTTAATTCATTATTTATACTTAATAATAAATGATTCAAATATTTTAATAAAGAAGTTACATTTTTTGTTTTTAAATCTCGATGTGCAATTCCAACTTGATGAATTTTTTCAATTCCTTTTGCAATACAAAAACATAATTGAATCACTCTACTTGGGTCAATTTCTATTTGAAAATTGAAATTGAAATTTTTTTTAATAATAATGAAAAAAGGAGAGCTTACTTTCATTTGGATCATGTAAAAGAGAAAATAAATCCCTCTCATAAAGTTTAGTAATAATACATTTTGGTTCTTGACAATATCCAACCAATTGAACAATATTGGGATGAAATGAGAGTGACCTTATTGACATTTATTAATTTATGAATTATTATTATTTAAAAGAATAAGGAAGAAAATAAATACCAAGTAATAGAAATCTCATTAAAGAAATCTTCATTTTCATGTTCACTTTTTCCTATTATATGGAAGAAGAAAAAATAAGAGAAAGAATAAATAGAATAAATAAAAGGTATTGACTTACTATTTAAAGTTTTTACAACAGCTAATTCAGTTTTAAACATGTCTTTAGCTTCCTCATTTAAAATACTACAAATTGATAAATTTCCTGATCCTCCTTTTCCAATTTGTTTTTCAATCCTAAAATCCAACCCAAAATTTAACATTAAGAATGCTGGCACAGTTTCAAGTCCTTTTTTTTTTTTAATCAAAAGAAAGGTCATTCAAAAGTGAGAGAAACAAAAAAATGAAATAAAGTATACCAATTTCAGTATCAAATAAAGTATGGTGACCTGCTTCATTCGATGGAAGTTTTGGTCTTTGATCTTGAATTTTATTATTTATTTATTTTTCTCAATACAAAAAAGAGAGAATAAAAAGATGAGAAAAAAAAAACTTTTTCTAGTTAGGAATGTGATTCGTCTTTCTTTTTTTTCCTAACGATAATGTTAATGGTTAGTCTTAAAAATAAATAATTAAAGTAAAGTAAAATAAAATGAAAGAAACCATAAAAATATCCTTTAGTTTTTCATTTTGTTCTTTTTTTTGTCTTTTGATGAAAAAGAAGATTAATAAACAAATTAAAATCAAAAATAAAAATCCAAATGTTAATCCAACTCCAAGTCCAACTATTATTAAGATGTTTATATCAAGTAAAAAAAAAAAAATGATCAAATTTAATCATACCTTGATGTTGACTTTGATTTTCTGTTTCTGTTTTTTTTTTTTTTTTTTTTTTTT
>Ga0209960_1003205_pt1 | contig 14622 bp, 15 predicted proteins | sample ThiBiot_500_plan_2_FD_183947 | JGI IMG/M metagenome (GOLD analysis project Ga0209960, IMG submission 183947) | Wastewater bioreactor microbial communities from Cape Town, South Africa - Thiocy_expt_500_plan (SPAdes) | ecosystem: Engineered > Bioreactor > Thiocyanate-remediating >... | reverse complement strand
ATCTAATAAACAAATTTGTTTTGGATGAGAAGATGGATTGTATGAAACTGTTAAAAACTGAACTAGATTTTCATTGTTCATGGACGATTTATTATCTGTGTCGGACATGTATTCGTTTCAACTGAAATATTTCGTTGGAAGATTTAAGAGGCTTTTATAGTGCGACATTCAGTTGTAATTTCATGAGAGATTTTATTTGTTTTGACCAACTTTTATCTTTGGACTTTTTCAGAAATCACGAAGAAGAGAATAGAAGATAAGATATATTATTCCCAAGCAGCTGCAAAAATCATGAAATTAAAGATAGATTAAATAACTTCCTTATAAGGCACTCGAAAGTTTTTATAGTTGATAATAATAATACTTATGTCGCATATTAGTTAACGACACCTATATGTGTTTCATACATTTATGGAGAATAGATTTAGCCAGTAAAAGTGACAACAAAAAATGAAATTGAAACAAGAACGATGACAAATTCGTATTCAACTCGTCAGTTAACATTTTCCGATGAGAATAATGAGAAAAAAGCAATAACTGTTAATATAGTCGAAGTAAATTATATGAACCTGATACTAAATAAATATTATGCATTCGAAATTCTCGTTCATGTTTTTTCTTTGACAGACATTCGATACTTCAACATCCTACGGCCTTTATCTTTGGCCATGTTCGCCTATTCTCGCCCAATATATTTGGTATAATCGAAATGATTTTCTTGGCAAAAATATTCTTGAAGTATAGAGAATTAATCGATGTTAAAAATTTCGAAACCATACGTATATCTTATTGTTAAATTTTCAGATCGGTGCAGGCACATCATTACCCGGCTTAGTTGCAGCTAAAATCGGTGCTCAAACAGTCGTTTTATGTGATAACCCTCAAGTTGATCAATGGCTTCCGTTAATCCGTCAAACCTTGTCGGCAAACAATATGATAGCTGATCGTATTCGAATTGAGTCACTCGATTGGTACGCTGAGAAAAGTGTCAAAGACTTAATCGAAAAATATTTTCCAACGAATATCGATTTTATTTTTGGTTCAGATATTTTCTTTCATAAAAAAGGTTCGAACAGATTTCGTATCAAAACAAAAAACGAATGACACTCATTGTATTGTTTTATTTAGATTTTGAAACGATCATAGCTCTACTCGATCAATTGTTTACATACGGACAAACATCATTGAAATTCCTCGGTACAATCGAACGTCGAAGGTATATCGATCTTTTTGTTTCAATTTCATTACGTTAAATTCTAGTCGAAGTACAATGCTGAAGCTCAATTATCTCGTCGATCAATGGAACCTGAAAATCGATTTCATTCCATTGAATTCATTCAATGGCGAAACTATCTATCCAAATATTGTCGCCGGACATGATATTCTTCTATTTTCGCTTGTAAAAAAAACAACCATGATCTGACGATCATGGCATGTTAACTATGTTCGTTGTTTATAGAAACAGTGCTGTGAAACAATGTCTGTCTAAAAGAACAAACAAAACACCAACCTCACAACACGAGAAAGAAAAAAAAACATTTATGCATGCATAACATTACATTCATGTGTCATATTCGAAGATAAAGAAAGAAAGAAAACGATGTGGTGGGAGGGGATATGTAAATGTAATCACGTTGCAAAGGAAAAGACGAAGAAGAAGAATGAGGAAGACGAGAAACTATAGTAGGACCGACGCAATAAACAGAACAAGACAAACGTATGGTTCGATGTTTAGAAACGCTATTGATTGGTTAATACATTTCGAAACGACAAGAAAAGAATGAATGCGTTGTAAATACAGCTGATGATGGGACCATACTTTCTACAATAGAAAAAGAGAAAAAAAGAGAGAGAATCGACATACAAGGCGTTACTTTCCTCCGCACAAAAAAATTGTTTTAGTTACTCATCGGTATATATACGCGGTGTCTGTCAATGATCGTTGATCAATCATTCTGACAACGTGACGTCATTTATTTCAAATTATATATATATATATATATATATTAGTGAAGCGTGCCGTTTCGATTTTGGGTTAAAATAAAATGTATCAATATTTAATTTTATTCTTAATCGTTAATCTTCCATTAATTAATTCGAATTGTATTTGGTATAATGGAATACGTCAGGGTTATAATGAATTGTATATCAATGGTTTGCCGAAACCATTGCCATTAGAAGATGTTCCATTATTAAATGAAGTTTGTCCACATTTCCATACAGAAAAAGGTCTTTTTTAATTGATTTCTATCGAAACAAAAAAGTTCATTTTATTTTTTTTTATATTGACAGGTGTATCTCCGAATTTATGTTGCGATCGAAATCAATTAACAGAATTAAGACAACGTACTGAAATACTCGATAATGTTATCGGTCGTTGTCCATCATGTTATTATAATTTCTTACGAGTTCTTTGCGAAATGGCATGTAGTCCTGAACAAGATCAATTTATTTGGCCCTTGGAGTTAATTAATATCACACGATCGAATGTAATCCAAACATCTGAGAACAAAGAGGAGGGACAAGTTCATTCTGATTGGGCTTTACAGGATTATGTCGATCCTGAAGAAGAAAATCAAGAAGAAGAAGAAGAAGAAGAAGAAAAATCAGCAGAAGAATCAAAACCAGTTAAGACAACTCAGCCGCCACCACCACCTGTGGATACAGTTGAAGTCGTTCAGAAAGTTCGATATTATATGTCAGAAAAAGCTGCTCAAACATTTTTCGATTCATGCTGGTAAATGAAAATATACCTGAGAAAATGATCCAATCTCATCTTTTGTTTTATCTTCAGGAATGTTCGTATTAATTTTCAATACGCAATTGATACGATTTGCAATACCGCAAATCGTCAATGTACACTTCCAAAGTTGCTCGAGTTTCTCGGTTTGAAAAACGACTATTCAAAAATTCGAATGGAGTTCGTTTTACGAAATCAAACTACTTTCGATGCACAATTTAAACGAGAATTTCATCCATTAAAATCGAAGATGTTCGCATGCGATGAAGAAGTTCGTTTGCCTCACTTTTCAGGACAAAAGTGCACATGCATGGTAAATAACATTTATCCTAATTTGCGTCGAAAAAAAAAGAGACAAAAATTGTTATTTTCATTCAGGATTGTACAACTATGTGTCCAAAAATAACCCCCGTAAAAGTCGAGCACGTAATCTCAGCGAATAGTTCTCTGATAGAACACATTAAATATCAAATATCGAATTTCCATCGTATTACAATAGCGTCGATTGTTTTATATAGTTTATTTTTAATTATGTTTATTATTGTTAATGTTCTTATGTGTGTATGGAATCGAACGACAAAAAAACGAAAATATGTCGAACAAACAAAATCGATCGACAATGAAAAACATCGTTCGAATGAATGCGAACATATTCCAATCGATGATGAAGAAGGATCTGAAGTATCGTTTGATGATCAACAAATTGGTTTATTAGAACGATTAGGTGTTAAAATCGATGATCAACTTCATAAAATATTCACATCGTATGTTGAGAAAAAAATTTTTAGTTTTCAGCCAAAAAAAAACAATTATTTATATTTCAAATTTAGTATCGGACGATTTTGTGCTTACAATCCAAAATACACGATCGTACCTGTTCTTTCGATTCTCTTCGTTTTATGCTACGGCAGTCGATATTATACAGTCACTACTGATCCAGTCGATCTTTGGGTCGCATCGAATTCTCGTGCTCGTTTAGAAAAAGCCTATTTCGATGATAAATTCGGGTAAAACTCGACGATTTAATTTTTTGTTTTATTTTGTATAATCGATTATTTAGGCCATTCTATCGTATTACACATTTAATCCTCGTTCCAAAGAACAAAGTCAATGTTGTTCTTGATTATAAAACTCCATTAGAAGCCGTCGAAAAACATCGATTTGGTCCTGTTTACGAACGAAATTTTCTCGTCGATGCTCTTCGTTTACAATTAACTATCGAAAATCTTCAAGCTCAATCAAAAACTGGCGAACGCATTTCTCTCAGTCAAACTTGTTTCAAACCTCTCGAGCCCGACAATACTCATTGCGCAATATTTTCTCTATTTCAATATCATCAAAATAATCTTACATTTCTCCTCAACGAATCATTATATTCAACTCAATATCTCGAATGTATGCAAGCGCCATTAACACAAAAGACCAAATCCTTTCAACAAACATGTATGGCACAATTCGGCGGACCAATCGATCCGTATATGGTTCTTGGCGCCTTTCCAACTGTTGATAATATACCGGATTATACGAAAGCACAAGCTTTGATCATAACAATAACTATTCGAAATCAAAAACATGGCAAAGATTTAGAAAATGCACTTGCGTGGGAGAAAACATTTTTGGATTTTATGAAAACATACCAATCGAAATGGTTCGACGTGAAATACCGAGCCGAACGTTCAATCGAAGATGAAATCGAACGTGAATCAAATTCCGATATTAAAACTGTTGTTATTTCGTATTTAATTATGTTTTTCTACATTGCAATTGCATTAGGACGAATACGAAATGTTCGAACATTATTCGTCGATATGAAAGTTTCATTGGGCATCGCTGGCGTAACATTAGTTATTCTCAGTGTTTGGGCAAGTGTCGGCATATTTTCCTACATGAAAATACCGACAACATTAATTATCTTCGAAGTCATTCCATTTTTGGTGTTAGCCGTCGGTGTTGATAATATATTTATTTTAACTCAAACGATTCAACGAGATCATCGTCAACCGGACGAAGATGTCGAAAGTCAAATCGGCCGAATTGTTGGCCGTGTTGGCCCAGCCATGTTATTGACGTCGTTAGCCGAGAGTATTGCATTCTTTCTCGGTGCTCTAACGCCGATGCCAGCCGTTCGATTGTTTAGTTTATATGCAGCCATGTCTGTTCTCATTGATTTTCTTCTTCAAATTACAGTTTTTGTTTCATTAATTACATTGGATCAAAAACGAACATTATCAAATCGATTTGATCTATTCTGCTGTGTTCGTATGTCAACGACGCCTGTCGCAACGGAACCAACAAACGATGAAGATAATGATATTAATCAAAAACAACAACAAGAAACACATGGTCTTCTTCATCGAATATTCAAAAAATATTATGCTCCATTTGTTCTCAATGATTACGTACGACCAGTCGTTATTTTTCTATTTTTTACTTGGTTAGCAATCAGTATTGCATTGATACCCTATGTTAAAATTGGTCTAGAACAAAACATTGCCATGCCTAAAGATTCGTATATGATCGATTATTTTTCAGCGCTCAAAGAATATTTTGCTGTTGGACCACCGGTTTATTTTATCATCAAGCCAGGTGTCAACTATGCCAATCTTAATTCCAGTCAGATCATTTGTTCAAGTGCAGGTTGTGCTTCGAATTCAATCGCGAATCAATTAGGTTTTGCATCGTTCAATCCATCACAAACTCGAATTGCACAAATCGGTACGACATGGCTCGATGATTATTACGATTGGTTACGTCATCGTGGTTCAACACCATGCTGTCGTTTGTATGAAAATACAATGGATTTCTGTTCGACAAATGCTCCAGCCGATGCTCAATGTCATGCGTGCATGTCGAGTACATCTCGAGATAAAATAACCGAACAAGAATTTAATCAATATTTACCATTCTTTTTAAAAGATAATCCGAATATAAAATGTGCCAAAGGTGGACATGCAGCACATGGCAATAGTGTTAAATTAGACGAACAAACTGGCACAGTTGAAACGAGTTTAATCATGGGTTATCATAGTCTATTGATTAATTCAAATGATTTCATCGATGCTATGCAACAAGCATACAGTCTAACGAATAATATCACCAATCAATTGCAAAAATCAGGTTATAATGTCGAAGTTTTTCCTTACAGGTAAAACAAAATCGTTTGAATTCGATTTGTTTCTTTATATTCATGTATTTTTTTAGTATATTCTATGTTTTCTACGAGCAATATCTTACCATTTGGCAAGATACATTCATGAACTTAACTATTTCAGCAACAGCTATTTTCCTTGTCACATTTATTCTTCTCGGATTTGATATTATCTCAGCATTTATCATCACACTCACAATAACAATGTAAAAAGATTTATTCAAAAAAAAACAGACTCGATTTTCAATTCATTTCATTTCAGGATCACGTGCGATATGATTGGAATGATGTATCTCTGGAATATCGAACTCAATGCCGTTTCACTTGTCAATTTAGTTATGTCAGTTGGCATATCATTGGAATTTTGCGCACATATAAGTCGTGATTTCGTCCTATCAACTCAACGTTCACGTTTGAAACGTGCCGAACACGCACTTGCTGATATGGGCAGTTCGGTAAATTCATTCATTTTAACTCTAAAATATTCGAATTTTGTCGATTTTATTTTCTATTCTCAGGTATTCAGTGGCATCACTTTAACCAAAATCGGAGGCATCGTCGTGCTTGGCTTTTCACATTCTCAATTATTTCATGTATTTTATTTTCGAATGTTTATGTGCATTGTTTCATTTGGTGCTTTACATGGTCTCATTTTTCTTCCCGTTATGTTAAGTTATATAGGTAAATAAACGCGTTGGCCTTTTTTTGTTCTTCATTTTAAAATCGCATTTTTTTATTTTCAGGTCCGAGTCCAAATCGAATGCGTCGTTTACGTTCAGGATCGATTCAATTACAAAAACAAATCTCGATTTGAATGATGTAAATAAAATCTCGATACGTACACAAAAGAGATCACTGTCAGATGAAGATATTTTTTTGTTCGTTTATTCGCATTGAATTTCATCTGTCCGTAGAAATTTAATTTATGAATTTGAAATTCTTTTTTTTTTGTTTTTGAAAAAAAATAAAAACTAGATCTCCTACCGAGTATTTTAATCGATATTTCTCTATGAAACAACGAACTTTTGATTCTTTTTTATTTAAATACAAAAAAAACACACAAATATTCTTTGATTTGAGCGTACAGATAAAAAAAACAAGAGAAAGAAAAAAAAAAGCTTTTTTGTATTTATTTACAAACGATTATTGTTTTAGAATTGAGAATTCGTTTCGTGAATTATTAAAGGCTTTGTTAAATAGAGTTTATTCGCTGGATTTGCATCATAAATAGGATGTTTATGATAGTGTTCGATTAATTGACGTAACGTGGTAAATGAACGTTTACCAATGAGAAATGTTGCTGTTTGTTCTTGATATTCAATACGAAAATGTCGCATTGTTTCGTGAGTTTCTCTTATACTTAATGAATAATTGCCAAATTTTCGTTCACTGTTTCGTATAAGATATTCTCCTTGTTCATTACCGTAGATCTTGAGTAAATGTTCGGCTTCATCGCGTGATATCGTTCCAAAGAACCAATCTTGATTTTCATAGGGTGAATTATGTTTTCGATTTTTCAGTGTTAACATTTGTAGACCATCGATAATCGATGATGATGTATATTCGGAATTGGTTTTTTCGTAGGGCATCAAACCAGACCATGAACTATTCTTTGTTGGACAGGATGTTAGACATGTATCGAGTTTACCATCGGAATGAGCGAATTTCGATGGTTTTATAACGAATGCATATTCGTCATTGCTTGGAAGGATATGTGTCGGATGAGAATTATGACGATTTTGCGAGAGATTAGTGTTGTTGTTGTTAGCTTGTTCGGAATCGATTAGATTGGAATTGGCACTGCTGGATGATGAAAGACCGTTGGAAGATGAGGATGAATGAGGATATTTTAATTGATTTAATAGAGAAACAGAATTGAGACCATCGTTTGTTTTCTAAAAACCAAATTTATAAAAACAAAAATTTTGTTGTCTTAAAATTTTACTTCAATGACGTAATTCGATGGGAACCAACCACGTTGATTTTCATATTGTACAAGCCACCATCCATCATTTTTCTTTTGCAGAACATTCACCCAAACGCCCTTATTCAAACTAATTTCATCTTCACTGAAAAACAAAATATCAACGAAATATTTGTCATTCTTCAATTCAAAACAAACAAAATATCTAACCTTTCAGCATCGTACCGAAATTTGACTAAAGCTAACGACAAAACTCGATCGTTCGTCGGTTCTGCAGTTGATAGGGGAGATTTTTTATTAATTCGTTTCGAAATGATTTTCTCTAATAATGAACGTTTTTCACGTCGTGCAAAGTTCGACGGAATATATCTATTTCAGGCACAAAAAAAAACAAACAAACATCATTCTTTTCCGATTATCAAATTCCTACCCTGTTTCATCCGTTTCGAAACGTTTAACTTTCCACCACAAATGTGAATCATCTAACAGCACGAGTCGTTCGTTTTTAACAATCGACAATTCATGAGTATCTTGTGCTGTGTAATTAAATTTCGCGAGAATTATTTCATTGGAAGTGTCTAAATAAAAAAAACAAACATTCTGTTTTTCAAGAAAACAATTCGATTAAATTTACTATTCGTATTTTGTTGCATATTATTCGATGATTAATATCGACTGCATTCGATCTAGAAAAAGAAATCTAATCTAAACATGTGTCAATTATATCAAGTAGTAAGAAGAAGAAAAAAAATAACAAATGCCATCGATGTATATCGAAACCTTGAAAACGAACACCTTTTCGAGAGAGAGCAAATAATGAAGACGAAACGAACACGAAGTATCTGTCAACAATTCTCTTTTGTCGATAATAAAAACGAGTAGATTATTCTCATTGACAAGATATGTAACAGATGGTTGAATAAGAATAAGAATAACAAAAAAACAAACCGACTGTCGTTAATGATCGACGATCAGTAATAATAATATAAAAAAAAAGGAAGAAAGACAAACCACGATGTCGTTTATTTGTTTCTCTAAAGCGAAGACTTATAGGAATAAGTTAGTTAATTAACAATTCGATAGAAATTGTTGTTTCTTTTCATTGATGAGAAAATAAACATTAATACGTCGATTCCTTCTTCATCTTCTTCTGCTTATCGAGAAAAGAACAGAAGGTCAGTAGTCATTGTGTGTTACAATCAATGGCGGCTATTCAATTGACTCTAGCGACATATTGACCGAAATGAATTTCTATTCGTTGGTCTTTCTTTCAATTGCTTGTCTTTGTCAAGAGAGAATAGATTTTTTATTCTCTATCATCAGTCGGATATTGTTCATTTGTCATTGTATTTATTTGCGAGAAACATGTCAGCACAAAATACGCCCAAGTAAAACGAAAACCTTCGGAGAAGAGGCTTTTTTTTGGAAAACTAAATTCAATTCTAGTCGAAAATTAAGTCGAGCTTGTGAATCAACACCAAGTCCAGCACGATTTCGGACAAAGAAAAATCGAAAAGATGAAAAGTAAGAGTTGCTGATGTTCGAACAAAGACGAATTTTATTTCGTTTTTTACAGTTTTTCTCAAGAAAAAATTGTCGAAGGACAATTCGATGAAAATGCAAATGATGAATTTCATACGCCAAGTAAACTTCAAATTAAAAATGGCGAACACAAAACTCCACGTACACCGAAACCAACGTGAGCGATGAATAAAACCGAAATTTCGTTGAAATCGAACTTTCTTTGTTTAGTTTCGAAGAAGAACAAGAAGAGTTAAAACGAGCGTTGTCAAAAGATTGGTGCGATAAAATGGATAACGAAGAAGCTGAAGAGAAGAAATTGCATAGGTAGATTCGAACAAAGACTTTTCAATCGATCGAATGATTGTTTTTGTTTTCTGTTCAGTTTTGTTTTATATTTAAAACAATTTCCAATTCATGAAAACAAGACAACTGAAGAGATCCTCGCGTCCATTGAATGTTCGCCGAAAGGTAGAGATTTGATTGTGAATTTTCGAATGAAAATCATCGTTTCTCGTTTTTGAAGAACTTCTTCGTCGACAAAAAGAAATCAGTAAAGGCAAATTATCGAACGCATATCAAACGTATATCTCACAGATACCTCGGTAAGTTCGAAAGTTGTTTGTTAAGAATGAAAAATTGACTTTTGAAAATAGAAAATCTCGAACCCGTCAACATCCTCGTACGCCTTGTAAATACGCGAAAATGTCTCGACGTGGTTTCGATGGGGCGATCAAAGCCTGGCGACGAAAACTCTACGAATTCAGTGGTGAAAAGAAAGAAACCGACACGGACTCGACATGTTCATCTCAACGTAGCGATGGTTGCTCGACACCATCGATGAGTATCGACGAAAACGAAGAGAATTATCTTCCGGATTTGTACGATTTCGAAGAAGCCTTGGAGAATAAATTCGAACCTTTCGTTGAAATCGAACTCACTGACTCCATGGACACAATTGTCAATGTTGACTCGCGATCAGCTATGGCATTTGATTAGAACAAGACGCAGACAAGTATCTAATCGAACGCAAGTTCATTCGTATCGAATGTCAGATAGATTTGGCTGTTTGATAAAACGCACGTTCTATTTTGAATAGATCTATTTTTTTTGTTTATTGGTCTATGTATTTGTTTGTTTATTTTTTTTTGTTTCTTTGTATGTGTAAATTAGATTGAACAAAATGAATGTGACATTCTTTTGTATTAGTGTATGATGGAAAATAAGAATTTTGTTTGCTTTTTTCTTGCAGATTTTCAAGAAAGCATAAAACATGATTCATACTTTGTTTATTATAAATGGATCGGGGTAAAATTTAAGACGACTGAATGTAGTAGATAAAGATGTTTTGTTTTTAGAGAAGTTTTCATGGAAAAACATTGGAAAACAGTTGTGAATAAATCGATCTGTGATTATTTTTTCGAAGCTCAGAAAAAAGTACGAAGACATTTGAGTGAGGAAAAAAACTAATTCCGTGTAAGTTTAGTGCGCTAATCCTGAAGATGTCCCACCGGTTATTGCAACGCCTCATCATTATCTGATTAATATCTGTCGAAATAATCTCTATTTTCTCGCCGTATTAACAAGTGAAAGTAAATGACTCGATCGAGATTGTCGTTGGATTTGAATTTTCATTGTTTACAGATGCACCACTTTTTGTTATTGAATTTCTTCATCGAATTATGGACGTATTCGAAGATTACTTCGGTGAATGCACGGAAACATCATTGAAAGATAATTTCGTTATTGTTTACGAAGTAAAATGAAGAATTTCGAGGAAAAAAACAAAGTTTTTTCTTTGCGGTTTAGTTATTAGATGAAATGCTTGATTCAGGTTTACCATTAGCCACTGAGACCAGTATCCTCAAAGAATTAATAAAACCTCCTAATCTCTTACGAAAAGTTGCGAATCTCGTTACAGGTGATAGTACGAAGTGAGTTACTATCAAATGAAAATAGAAAAATCTCGAATGTTTTTTCATAAATGTCTTAGTGTTTGTGATACACTACCGTCGAATCAATTATCGAACATTCCATGGCGTCGTCTCGGAGTGAAATATACGAATAATGAAGCGTATTTTGATTTAATCGAAGAAGTCGATGCGATTATCGATCGAAATGGCTCGACGGTTATGTGTGAAATTCAAGGTTATGTAAGTTTCGAATTTAAACAACCATCGATTGAGATTTATTGTTTATTTTTAGATTGATTGTTGTGTGAAATTAAGTGGAATGCCAAATTTAACTTTGATATTCGCGAATCCGAAATTATTAGACGATGTTAGTTTTCATCCATGTGTAAGACTTAAAAAATGGGAAGTAAGTCGAAGATGAAAGAAAATCTCGTCATTTGAAATCAATGATTTGTTGTAGAGCGAACGAGTTTTGTCATTCGTCCCTCCCGATGGTAATTTTCGATTGATTTCATATCATATTGGTAGTCAAAAGTAAATTTAAATTCAATAGAAAATATAGTTTGCAAATTGTTGTGTTTTAGTACAATTGCAATACCGATTTATATAAAACATAATATTCAATATCGTGAAGGCAGTGCCGGAAGATTTGAATTAACCGTTGGTCCCAAACAAACAATGGGCAAACCGGTTCGTTGCTTCGAAACGAAAGCTTTTTTTCTCGATTTTCTGAGTTGATTTTCAGTTAGAAAATGTTGTGATCGAATCATCAATGCCAAAGAGTGTTTTGAACTGCACGCTAACACCTTCGCAAGGCAAATGCACATTTGATCCCGTGAAAAAAGTTCTCGTTTGGGAAATTGGAAAGATCGAAGTGAACAGTCAAAATTCGACACGTTTACCCTCATTACGTGGCAATATCATACTTGCATCTGGTCAGCCCATACCTGAATCGAATCCGATTTTAACCGTTCGTTTTACGATCAATCAAATAGCGATCTCAGGCATTCGTGTTCAACGTGTCGACATGCAAGCAGAAAACTACAAGCCATTCAAAGGCGTCAAGTATATTACAACAGTTAAAAATGGTCGTTTTCAAATTCGAACATAAATCTTCTCGTTTTAATCTCTCTTATTTATCAATGTTGTTGTCGTTGTTTTTTTTTCTCTTTGTTTGTTTGGCGTAATAAAATAGATCTGAACTCTCGCTAATGAATGAATTGGCGCGTGTGAAATTTTCGAATGTTATTTCATATAAATTCAAAAATATGTCTCATCTCAATAATTCAATACTTAATCTTTCGCAAAGCAAACGTCTTTTTTCTCTACTTGACTCGCCAATATTAATTCATAGTCAAAGTACATTACCAACATTAACTGTCATTCCATGGAGATTTCTTATTCAATTAAAACAACAAGCTAAACAACATAGTTTAGATCTGTTTAATATTCGTTTGAGTGGAGGTGCAGCTTCGTTTATACTCGATCCAACTGGTGATTTAGCATTTCGTGATTTAGATTTTTTAATTTCAATTTCAAATGTAACATCGGAATCGAATTGGTTAAATATTAAACAAGCGGTATTCGATTCTTTACCATTGACAACCAAAACAAATCAATATCTATCGACTGAAATTTATACAGAGAAAATTATTCGAATTATAAATGAACATGATCGTTGGGGTTTGATATCGCTTCGAAATGCTGACGGACGAAATTTAGAATTAGTAGAGAAAAGACAAAAGTTCATCTTCTTCATCTGTTTTTTTTTTCTCCTTCGATAGAAATTTGTCGAACATATGAAAAGACAATATCAATTTTCCGTTGATTCATTTCAAATCTCCCTTGATTGTCTACTTACATCGAAATCTCCTGTCCTATCATCTCCAATAATCGTTCATTCAACGTACGGATCATTCTGTGAAGCTCTTCAACATCTACACTATCGTTTAATTGCTGTTAAATCACCCGAAGAATTACGTGGCGGTGGTTTATTAAAATATTGTGATTTAATTGCACGTGGCTTTCGACCAACAAATCATTTGTATATGAAAGATTTACAACGTTACATGTGTTCGAGATTTTTTATTGACTTTCGGGATAGTTTAACTCAAGAACAAGTTCTATTTAAATATGTCAACAGTCATTTCGGATTAGATTATGATGTACGATATCGATTTTTACGTTGTTTATACGATGTCATCTCGACGGATAACGTTTGGTTTAATGCTTTCGAACGAATTGAATTTCTAAAAATCATTTCAACGATGATATCCTCGTTAATTCCATTGAAAATAAGTAAAGCAAAAGAGAAAAAAAACGACGAACATAATCTGGTAACTTTTGTTTTTATTTGAATAGAACATTCTATTCCATCTGTTCCATCATCGAACACATTGATTAAATCATCAAATCTTGTTCTTTGTCCAACATCATCGATGACGTCATTGTCCATCGAACAAATCGATATATTCGTACAAATAGTTCATAGTCTTCGAACTGAACTCTTTCCTAAACTCAATCATTTCTTGTCTTCGATGTAAATTTAACAAAAAAAAAACGAAGAAGAGAAAGAATTTTCTCATTTTAACTGAGCAGATGCTTTTGTAGACTCGCTCTAAATCAGTCTGAGATAATGTCAATGGATAAATATTGATTGATTACTAGAGTTTAGTTTAAAACAGAAAAAAAGGCAGAAGAGAAAAAGAAAGTTTGTTCGAGGAAATCAAATGTAAATTTTAATCATCGAACACAATTGATTGATCAATCGAATAAACGGAACTTGCTTTATCTTGAAAAAAAAAACGAGAAAGAAAAAGAGCGAGTCGACAATCAATGTTTTGTTTGCTCTAAGCAAACGTCTAGCTTCTTCAATCATCACGATCTAAAATTGATGTATGATGATGAGGTGTGACTCGAGTTTATTCTTTCAAATTTTTAATGAACAAACGTTTCAGAGAAAAAAAACCATCTGGAAAAGAAGAAGGAGAAGAAGAGGAAAAAAATTTGCAGTTTTTCTCGAAAAAGACAAATGTCGCCGATTGATGATCAAAAGTGATTAGAGAGAAAAATCACTTTCGACTAAAAGAATGTTTGCTTTTCACTTAGACGAGACTCATCATCATATCAACAGTTTTCTTTTTTGATTGTCTTTGATCTAATTGAATATTATTCTTACGTCTTGATTTTCTCAATAAGAAAATTTTTTTAAGAGATGAGAGTTGAACATCAAACAATAACGAAAAAGAAGAAAAAAAACTCGTTCGAAATTTTGTCACGTACAACGAATACATAGAACTACACTCTTAATCAAGTCATTCGTTCAACTTCATTTAATGGCAACGAAAGGCTTTCTTCTTCTTCTTTTTTTCAAAGA
>Ga0209960_1003203_pt1 | contig 14625 bp, 15 predicted proteins | sample ThiBiot_500_plan_2_FD_183947 | JGI IMG/M metagenome (GOLD analysis project Ga0209960, IMG submission 183947) | Wastewater bioreactor microbial communities from Cape Town, South Africa - Thiocy_expt_500_plan (SPAdes) | ecosystem: Engineered > Bioreactor > Thiocyanate-remediating >... | reverse complement strand
AAAAAAAAAAAAAAAAAAAAAAAAAAAAAAAAAAAAAAATACAGGGACCAAAAAACAAAAAAAAAGTAAGGGGTCAAACTTCAAAACAAATAAAGAATAATTAATTGCAGTTAATACCAAATACAAAAAAAAAAAGATAAAATGAATCGCAAGTAACAAAACTAATAAAAATGATAGAGTTTTTTACAATTGATTGGGTTTGAAAGAGTTTTTAGAACCAGAAAAAATTTGAAATTTGAAATTTGAAATTATTTTATTTTATTTCTTTATTATTATTTTTTTTCCTTTTTGTTGTTTGTTTTTGTTTTGGAGGAAAAATCCTCAATTTCCACTTTCCTATTTATAAAATCGAAAAAATCGGATTTTTAAAAAATCCCTTTGTAAGATTTGTGATTTTGATGAAATTGGTTGGTTGGATAAATTTATGATTGGTTCATTTTTTTTGATAAAAATCTAAAAAAGAAGTTTCAACAACCAATATTTCCCTTTTTTTCTCTCCTTTTTATTTTCAATTTTTCCTCAAATTTAATCACACAAAAAAATCTAACAAAGCTTTCTTATTTATTTATTTCTTCACCTTTTGATTTCAATTCACAAAAAGAATAAAGATCTTCAATATTATTCTTTTTTATTTTTAAAATTTTCATAACCAAGGTCAAAGAGTGTCTGCATTTTCACATTTTTTTTTTTCAAACCCCCGATTTGTTCCAGAAGAAAAAAGGAAAAATGGCGAAAAAAAAATCATGGCAGCAAAAAAAACTTCAAAATTTTCTTTTTTGTTTTATGCAAGCGATTCTTCATCAGCCAAAGCTAACAAGACTTACTGATTGTTGACCCAAGTAATGTTTCATTTCTTTAACTTAACTCTTAAATCATTTTACAGATTCATCCTCATCATCATCTTCTTTATTTTTTTTCTATTTGATGAACTCTTGAATCTTTTTTTTTTTTAAAAAAAATTTTTTTAAAAAAAATAAAAGAATAGATTGCCCATTTGTGATTTTCTTCTTCTTCGTGATTGATTAACTTTCCCCTCCTTTGATTTCTAACAATTAGATTCCATCAGACAGCTTGCTTTAATTTATCAAGAAGAGTTTTCATTTTCAGATTGTTATTTAGATTTCAAAAAAAAAAAAAGGAAGGAAAAAAACAAATGGGAAAGTTGGATAAACAATTTCTAAACGCTTGTGAAAAAGGAAACTTTCAAGAAGTTCAAAAATTATTAACCAATCCACAAATTAATCCTAATTTTGAAAGCTTTTTTTTGAGAAGAACACCCTTTTTTCTTGCTTGTGAAAATGGACATATTGAAGTTGTTCAATTGTTATTAAATGATCTGAGAATGGATATAAATCAAGAGGATTTACTTGGTCGTACAGCCCTTTTTACTGCTTGTCAAGAAGGATATCTTGAAGTTGTTGAATTGTTATTAAATGATCTGAGAATTGAGATAAATAAACCAGATAGTTATAACAAAACGCCTTTTTTCATCGCTTGTGAAAAAGGACAAATTGAAGTAGTAAAGTTATTATTAAAGGACAAGAGAGTTAATGTAAATAAAGTTGAAAGATGGAAAGGAAAGTCACCCTTTTCAAATTCTTGTGCTCGAGGACATATTGAAATTGTGAAATTATTATTAAATGATGAAAGAGTTGAATTAAATAAAGTTGATCACAATATTGCAACACCTTTTTCAAACACTTGTTGGAATGGACACATTGAAATTGTGAAGTTGTTATTAAATGATGAAAGAATTGATATCAACAAGCCAAATAAGAATAGCGATACACCTTTTCATATTGCTTGTGACAAAGGACATATTAAAATTATTGAGTATCTATTAGTGAGTGGAAGAAAAATAAATTTAAACTCAATAAATAATAATGGAATAACTGCTGTTGATATTGCAAAAAATAGAGAAAAAGAACCAAAAAGTATTTGGGAAAAGGAAGAGAAATATCAAACAAGAAAGAAAAAATTTATCTACATTATTGAATTATTAGAATCATTTGAAAGTAATCCAAATGAAACAAGAAAAAAATTAAGAACACAACTTGAATTAGATGGTAAAATTTATTATTTTATTTATTTTTTATTTATTTTTTTGTTAGGCCTCAAATATTTTAATTTTAATTTCTACTTTTTCTTTTTTTTTTAATAGGTGCAGATTTTTTCGAGAATCAAAATTTTGAAGAAAAAAATGATCATGATTTAACAAGTATTTTCATTAAACTTTAGACAAATAATTTAGAAATTAATAACAAAAAAAAAAAAAGCATATGAAATCGAGTATAATAGTAAATTTTACAGATTAAAAATGGTAGTAAAAACACTCACTGAATTTAAGAGTGCAATAAAATCGAAAATTGAAGTTGAAGAAGATACAAAAATTATATTGGAATATGAAGAAAATGGAAAAATGTATGTTTTAGATAATCTGGAAGATTTAGAAGATGGAAAAACAATTAAAGTTTCAATTTCTTCTTCTTCACACCCAATTTCAAATTCTAGTAACTTTCAATTTTTTCTTTTTTTTTTCAATTATTAATTTATCCCTGAACTAAATAGAAAAACAAGACAAATTGGTTGAATATGTTCAACTTAAAAATTGGAATGATGTTGTTTCTCTAAGTCAAGGACCCAATTTAGAATTTCGAATTGAAATAGATCCAGATGAAATCCCAAGTCAAATGAAAACACAAATTGGAGAAATGACGGAAAAATTCTCAAAATTAGAAACATGTTTAAGATTTCAAGCAACTCGTTCAAATATGATCTTTGAATTAGATTTTCAAACAAGAAAAAGAGCTGAAAAAGCTTTTGATGAAATTGTTCTACTTCTTGAATAATAAAAAATGTTAATCCTAAACTCAAAAAATTTTAAACAATTTATTTTTTGATTCACTTTTATTTGGATTTTTCATTTTGAAATTAATTTATTATAATTTTTTGTTGACAATTTCTTTTTCTTCCAATATCTATTAAGTAGAGTTAACGGAACTTGGTGGTGGTGCATCACCCTTTCCATAGAAACCACTTAGTATTTGAATAATTATACTTATTCCAGAGAGGGTTCCTAAAACTATCATACCATTAAGAACCTTGTCACCATTCTCAACAAGAAGTTTCTTCGTGTTATCTTGTTCCATTAAATAATATTCAAGTTGCTTGTTTTTGCTTTCTTCAAGTACATTTTCTAACTTCTTAACCAGTAAGTCTTCCAACTTTTTCATTTCGGCTAACTGAATTGGATGAGGGTGCAGGTTCTTGAGATTGCTTTTTCCGACTGGAAGGGAAATACCAAAAGAGGAGGACCACAACTATCCCAAATATTCCAAGAGGCCAAAAGGAAAGCTTTTTATTTTTTAAAGTATTGTGCTCCGTTTTTAAATCATCGTGCACCAGTTCTAAAGCGTTATATTCCGCTTTTAAAGCATTGTGGTCCTTTTTTAAAGCATTATTTTCCTCTTTTAAAGAATTATTTTTCTCTTTTAAGACATTGTGGTCCTCTTTTAAAGCATTAAAATCCTTTGTTAAATCATCGTGCTCCTTTTTTAAAACATTATATTCCTCTTTGACAGCAAGTATTGATTTTGTTTTATCTTGTTCTCCTGCTGCATAGTATTCCTCTCGACATTTGCTCAGTTTATTTTTTGCTTCTTCAACTTTCATCTTGAGTGCTTCCCTATTTCTATTCATGGAAGACAACTCATCAATTTCTGTTTGGGTTAGTTTTGAATCTCGTCCCTTGTTATAATAGCGTGACATCCTTTCAACAACCTCATTGAAACTATTTTGATTTTCTTATTTATTTATTTATTTCATTTGCTCATTATTTAAGAAAAAAAAAAAAACCTTGAACTCAATTTTGGCTCACTTGCTTCAGCTTGTTCAAGTGCTTTCTTTTTCTCATCAAACTTTCTACTTGCTTCTTCGGCCTCTTGTTTGGCTTTTATTAACGTATCATTAGATTCCGAAGTAGAAGAAGTAGATAGTTCTCTAAATTTTTGAAAAAAAGGTGAACGACCTAATTGAAAAGGTTTTGAAAGGGCAAGACGAAGCGAATATCTAGTCAACATAATGGTTGTTGATATTGATGTTGATGTTGTTTGTTTGTGCAAAGATAACAAATAATTTTGATTGATTGAACCTTTTGCCTTTGCCCTTTTTGCAAACCAAAAAAAAAAAGTGGTTTTCTTTCTACTTTTTCATTTATTTTCTAAAAGAACAAACAAGAAACTCAAAAAATGAATTGATCACGAAATCATTTGAAAAATATTGAAGAAAATTAAGAATATCTTATTTTAAGTGAAAGGATTTTTTTTGGTTGGAATAAGAATAAGAATTGAATAGAGGTGGGGACAAAGAAGTTGACAAAAAAAAATCTTTGAAAAAAATGCAAGAAATGAAAAAAATCTTGAAAAAAATGGCGGAAAAAAAAAAAAAATTTGAGTTTTTTGATTTTTTGTTGGTTTCAATCTCCTCTTCAATTTTAATTTTACAGAAGTTTGAATACATATTGTGTAGAAGTTTGAAAAGGATATAAAGTAAGTTTTCTTTAATTCCTTTGATTGTTACTCTCCTTTTTCTTTCTCTTGACTCTTTTTCTTTCTTCTTCATTTTTCTGTTTTTTTTTCCTTTTTTTTTCTGATTCTTTTGATTTCGATGATTTCCTCTCTGATTCTTTACTTTCTTGCTGCCATCTCTTTCATTCTTTTTTCTTAAGATTTTTAATTTTTAATTTTTAATTTTAATTTTTTTTTTAAAAAAAAAGTAAATAGGAAAAAAAAAGAATGGAATCACAATTTCTTACCTCATGTTTCCTTGGAAATATTGATATCGTTAAAATTTTACTAAACTATCCACAACTTAATCCTAATTGTCAAGATAAAGATAATAAAACTCCTTTGTATATTGCTTGTGAAATGGGCCATATTGAAATTGTAAAACTATTATTAAAGGATAGGAGAGTTGATTTAAATAAAACAGATTATGATAGTCAAACTCCTTTTTTTGTTGCTTGTTGGAGAGGAAGAATTGAGATTGTGAAATTATTATTAAATGATGCAAGAGTTGATATAAACAAACGGGATATCATTGGTAGAACACCTTTTTGTTGTTCTTGTACGGAAAGAAAAACCGAAGTTGTGAAACTATTATTAGCTGATGAGAGAATTGAAGTAAATAACCGAAATAGCGGTTTTGGTCAAACTCCGTTTTATTTTGTTTGTTCATGCGGATATCTTGAAGTTGTGAAATTGTTGTTACTTGAAGAGAGAATTGATATAAACAAAGTTGATAGATTAGATCGAACACCCTTTTTTAGTAGTTGTCATACTGGGCAAATTGAAATAGTACAGTATCTATTAGCAAGTGGAAGAGAAATTAACTTTAATGCAATAAACAGCGAAGGATTTACTGCAATTTCTATGGCCAGAGAAAATAGTAAACCAAAAGGATCTGGACATCGAGAAGGAGAATTTCTAGCAAGGGTCACATATGCAACTATTTTTGAACTCTTACAATCATTTGAAAGAAATCCAAATGAAACCAGAGCAAAATTGAGAACGAAACTTGGACTAGTAGGTATAAAATTTGCTTTTTTTTTTTTTGTTCTTTCTAACTTCTTTGATGCTTTACTGATTTTAATTTTTTCTAGATCCCAACTTTTTTGAGAAACTAAAATTAAAAGAGATTTCATGGAAGAAAATGGATAAAGAAAAACAAGAAATCGAAAGAAAGAAAGAAAATGATGAAGAAAAAAAGAAGATTGAAGAACAAAAAAGGAGAATCGAGGAAGGAAAAAAAGAAATTGAAGAAAAGAGAATAATTAATGAAATTGAAAAAAAGAAGATTGAAGTGGAGAAGAAGAAAATCCAAGAATTAGAAGAGAAAAGGAAACAAACAGATGAACTTGGAAAAAAGAAAATTGAAGAAGAAAGAGGGAAGATTGAGGAGGATAAAAAGAAGATTGGAGAAGAAAAAAAGAGAATTGAGCAAGGAAAAAAAGAAATTGAAGAAAAGAAAAAACTTTATGAAATTGAAAAAAAGAAGATTGAAGAAGAGATTCGAAGAATTGAGCAAGAAAAAAAGAAAGTTGAAGAAGAAAAGAGAAATAATGGACAAGAGAAAAAGAAGATTGAAGGTGAAAGAAAGAAAGTGGAAGAAGAAAGAAGAAGACTTGGGGAAGAAAAAAAGAAGATTGAAATTGAAAGAAGGAAAACCCAAGAATTAGAAGAGAAGAAGAAACAAATTGATGAATTAGAAAGAAATAAAATTGAGGAAGAAAAAAAGAAGATTGGAGAAGAAAGAAAAGAAATTGAAGAGGAAAGAAAAAAGATTGAGGAGGAAAGAAAAGAAATGGAAGAGGAAAAGAAGAGGGTTGAGCAAGAGAAAATAGAAATCGGAAGAGGAAAGAAGAAAATTGAAGAAGAAGAAAAAATTAATGAAGAACCACCCATAAATAAATCAGAGCCACAAAATTTCACTGTTCATGTTGCAAATCTTTCATGGGGAACCAATGATGCTCAACTTCAAAAAGAATTTGAAAAATGTGGTAAAATCATTCGTGTCAATGTACCAACTTTGAGAGGAAAATCAAGAGGTTTTGGCTTTGTTGAATTCGAAAATGAAAAATCAGTCCAAAATGCTCTTCAACTTAATGGAAAACGTATGGATAGGAGAGAAATTGTTGTTGGAGTTGCAATTACAAAGTTAGAACAAGGATCTAAAAAAGAAAAGGAGAAAGAGAAGGAAAAGGAAATAGAAAAGGAAATGGAAAAGGAAACAGAAAAAGAAAAAGAAAAAGAAAAAGGAAAAGAAAAGGAAAAGGAAAATGAAAAGAAAGAGTTGGTGGAAGAAAGAAAAAATGAGGAACCAAAAAGTACCTTTTTTTTTTTTTTTTTTTTTTCATCTTTATTTGACAAATAAATAAAAATAAAATCCAATAAATAAAATAAAAGGATCAATATATGAAATTGAGTATAACAGTAAATTTTATAGATTAAAAACACCAATTGTTTCCTTCTCAGATTTCAAGAATATAATAAAATCGAAAATTGAAGTTGAAGAGGATACAAAAATTGTATTAGAATATGAAGAAAATGGAAAAATGTATATTTTGGATGATATGGAGGATTTAAAAGAAAGTATGGCAATTAAAGTTTCAAGCACTTTTCTAACTTCTTCAACTTCATCACAACTCAATTCAAATTCAAATGGATCTATTTCAACTCCAAGTAATTTTCATTTCTTTATTTTATTTTTTGTCTTTAATTAAAATGAGAAATTAATTTTTAAAATTATAGAAATACAAGAGAAATCAATCATTGATTATTTTCAAATTAAAAATTGGAACGAAATTGTATTATTAAGTCAAGGACCAAATTCAGAATTTCGAATTGAAATCGATCCAGATGAAATCCCAAGTCAAATGAAAACACAAATTGGAGAAATGATGGAGAAATTCTCAAAATTAGAAACATGTTTAAGATTTCAAGCAACTCGTTCAAATATGATCTTTGAATTAGATTTTCAAACAAGAAAAAGAGCTGAAAAAGCTTTTGATGAAATTGTTCTACTTCTTGAATCAATTTCAGATAGATTAGAATAGATTTTGAGCTATGATAGTTTGGATTTTGTGTCTTTGTATCTTTGTATTCGTCATGAAAAATGTAAATAAAGTTCGGGCTTGTAAAGATTTCAGAAGTTGATTTTTTTTTTTCAAATTTATTCAAAGAAATCAGAATTTGAAATATATAGAAAGCGCAACATTAGCGAAATCAATAAACAAATACTTCAGAAATGTCTTTGGGTTTGACTTCTCTTTCAAAGCAAACTGCAGATTCAGAAACAATAAAGAAGAGGAAATTAACAGAACACTTAGGTATTATTTAATTGATACTTTTTAAAAAAAACCAAAAACCAAAAACCATTTGAATGATTTAGAAGATGAAAATGAGAATGAAGTCAAAGTGCAAAAGAAAGAAAAGAAAGTAGATATCCCATTGAATTTTGGTACTTTTAATTTATATCATTAATTAATTAATAGAAAGAAAACAAATTTGAATAGTTTTAAAAAGACCAAGGATTTGTTTAACAGAGACAAGTTGGGTTGAAGTGTATTCTGTTCCACTTGAATTGAGATTAAGTCAAAAAGAATTTGAAGAGATGTGGGCTTTGCATCCTAAAGAGAAAGGAAAAGTTAAAATCTTTGGAAAGGAAACTGTTGTAGCAAGATGGCAACAAGCATTTGGAAGATCATATTATTATAGGTAAAACACTATTAATCAGTTTTTAAAAAAATTCATAAAGCATAAGGAATGAAATCAAAAACTTCATTTAATAGTGGGATGTTACATAATGCTCTTCCAATGCCACCAATATTACAAAGATATTTAGATTGGTGTAAAACAAAGACACCTACATTAAATGGATGTTTATTAAACTGGTATGAGAATGGAGATCATTATATTGGACCTCATTCAGATAGTGAGAAGGATTTAGTATCAAATAGTGAAATTTATTCTATTTCATTTGGAGCAACAAGAGATTTTGTTTTTGAAGAAAAGAAAGATAAGAAGAGATTACCACATCATCAAACAGTTCAGAAAACAGTGATTCCTTTGGAAAATAATACATTAGTTATCATGGGAGGCACTGTTCAAAAGACTCATAAACATTCTGTTCCAAAATCAAAGAAGATCTCAGGAAGAAGAATCAATATCACATTTAGATCATTTAAGACGATGATGAACTGAAAGAAAGAAAAAGAGATTCCATGTTAACAAGTGATAGAATACCAAATTCGAATTTGAATCTATCAAAATTTTTTATGGCAAAGGATTTCATTTCTTTTCTTCTAGTTCTTCAGAAAAAAACAAAAACGAAATATTTAAATGTAAAATATAATAAAAACAAGTGCTATCAAACTTGAAAATTTGAAATCATTCAAACTTTTATGGTCACTCTTTTATGAATTGAAAAAGATGTGTCATGAAATAAAATAATTATTCAAAAAAATGGCAAGGTGCCTTTCAGTCAGTGATCCCTCTCTGACCCTTTTGCTTGCTGCTTTATTCTTTGAGGACCTCGCAGAAACTCTTTCTTTAGGTACCTTTCTTCATCTTTTTGTTGCATATTATTTCGAAAGATAGAAAGACAAATAAAATTAAATTAGGTATACACAATTTACTGTTAGTTTTTATGAGTAAATTTAAGACAGTATCAGCCTTTTCGAGTCATTGGTCAACAAGATTTCTGAAATCTTCAGCACAAAAATCATTTTTATGAATGAGTTGATCAATTTCAAACAAAGACGTCCTAACGTCTTCCATTTTCTTGTTGATATGCTTTTCGTAGTTAGCTAAAATTTGAAGAATTTCATTGATGAGCTTCTTAATCTTTTCTGTTTCTTTTTGGTTGAGAGCTTGCACAATTAAATGATTAGCTGCTAAGGTTGATTTTGAATTGGATCACCTTGAATTCTATGACGAGGAGGGCTTTCACCTTTCCATGAAGACAATTTTTAATATTGAAGAGGTATCGTTGAATTGATTTCATAATTGATTTCTTTTCTTATTCACAAACCAAAAAAAAAAAAAAAAATAGATTCTCAAGAACCAAAATATTTCTTGTTTGTGTTTTTGCTTCTTTGGACGCTACTCATGTTTCAATGGATGAACACTTTCAACAGTTAATGGAAAAGTATCCTGAACTCCAAATGATCGAATGAAAAGTATAAAACAATTTTAAAAGGTTTTTTTTTTTTTTTTTTCGTTCTTTGGTTTCAAAATCTCATTGATTTTATCTATTGTAGCCGAGCTGGTAGGGGTAATAAACCTGCTTCTGCAATTTTTCTCTCCTTGATTTTACTTCTAAAGAGGTCAACGATTTCCTCTCGTCTCAATTAAATTGATTGTCATAGTTATTGTGATCCTTGAAGTGAATCCTTCTATGTGCTTGCTAATTGATTCAGTGTTTTGGATATTGTCTCCATGAACTTTTTTGACCACGCCAAAAACTGTTTTATTTCTCTGTACAGTGAAAGCATTTTGTTGTAGTTCGTTTCAAAATCAAATAGGAGGTTGACAGCAGTTTGATCACCAATAGTTTCAGCAAGTAAGTTTGAGATTTCATTGTATAGAGTATGGAAGGCTTCATATTCTGTTAGCTGATTTTGTATCCTATTCTGATTCTTTTATTTATTTAAAAACAAATAAAATAGCAGTTTTACTTTTCTTCACACGAAAATCTTTTTGAAAAATAAATAAATAAATAAATAAATCAAAGCTTTGATATGATATTTTGAATTTATTAATTTACAGTTTCTTTTGAATATTATTACATTGAAAAAATTGTTTCCTTTTTCAAATTTGCAAGAGTTTCTTCAATTTTTAAGATTTCATTTTTATAATCTTTAACAAATCCAGTTAATTCAATTTCTAGAAAAATTTAAAAATTTTTCAAATTAAAATTAAAATTTAAAAATTTTTCAAAATAAATTTAAATAAAGATTACTTTGAGATACTTTGTTAAAATTTTCAAGATTCCCAACATATCTTCAAGTACTAATCGAAAACTATAATATCCTTTAATTTCATTTTGAAAAGTTAAAATATTTTACAGTTCAAAAATTCAAGAAAAAATAATTACCTTGAAACCTCGAATTAAAGTTGCCTCTGCATGGACATATTCACTTCAAGCAGAGTTCATATCTGAAACTTTTCCAAAATAATTGAATTTTGTCATTGTTTTTTTTTTTTTTTTTTTTTTTTTTTGAAAATCCTCTGCTAATGCGAATGTGAGTTTCAATTGTGACATGGTCTATTTATTTATTTTTTTTATTTATTGATTTTGAAAAAAATAAATTAATGTTATTTCAAAGTTTCTGATACGAATTTTAATAGGAAAAAAAAAAATTAAAAAATATGATTACTTGTTGAATAATATTAAAATAAGAAGAGAGAACAGGAACCTGATTCTCCTCTCTCTAATGTCATGATTACCCTAAAGATTGATACATTGATCTCTCTGCCTTCTTCTCAAACAACGCTTTACATTGTTCAAATTTGTTATTACAAAACAAATCCATCCCTTGCAAAACTTCTCCGAGAACAGCCTGTCACACCTCCAGGTACAACACCAGAAGTTAATCCAGGTAATACAATTGATGGTTCTTCTTTTGCTTCTTGTTTTTCATGTTCAGCAATAATATCTTCACTTGTTCCAGGTTGATAATACTCTTCAGCTTCTTCCTCTCCTGGAGGTGCTTGATCAATTACATCTTCAATCTTCAAAATTATCTTCTTCTGTCCTTTAGATTTATTGAGTTAATTTGAATCAAAGTAAAAAAATAATTAATCAATTAATCAATTAATCAAGGATCATTGAATGCAATCGAGTTCTATTCAAAATGTTCTATCAATGAAAAAAAAAAAATGAGATGAAAATTACAATGTAAAATATGAAATGAAATTTAACTTTTCTATCAATAAAAATTATATCAATCGATTCCTTATAACATAAAGACTCGATAAATAAGATTGTTGTAGAGATTCAATGATTTTATAATTATTCAAGGGAGGTTGCAAAGCAGGTAAATCTTTGAACAATCAAGAATAAATTAGAAATTTTTGCTTGTTTTCCTTCAATTATCTCTCTCAAACCCTTAGTGTTGAACAAATTGTTTTGTGATCACTAAATATTAAATTCATTGAATAGACAACTCTTCAATAATCAACTGAGTGGACCTATTCCAACTCAACTTGGAAATTTAACACAATTACAGTATCTGTAAAAATATTTAGATGATTATTTTCTATTGAATAAGTCATGACATTAAATTTATTGAATAGATATCTTCAGAATAATCAACTAAGTGGAACTATTCTAACTCAACTTGGAAATTTAAAACAATTACAAACACTGTAATTTATTTTCAATATTTATTTTCCATTGAATTTATTCTGTTGTCATTATACATCAAATTTATTGTATAGATCACTCAATAACAATCAACTGAATGGATCGATTGCAACTCAACTTGGAAATTTAACACAATTACAAATACTGTAAAACATTTAAGATATTTATTTTTATTTCGCAAAAATAAATATCTTAAATTATTCTGTTCATGATATATATTGAATAGACAACTCAACAATAATCAATTGACTGGAAATATCCCAACTCAACTTGGAAATTTAACACAATTGAAATCTCTGTAATTTATTTTTGTATTGAACAAATTGTTTTGTTGGAATCATTAAATCTTAAACTCATTAATAGATTGCTCAACAATAATCAATTGAGTAATACAATCCCAACTCAACTCGAAAATTTAAAACAATTACAACAAATGTCTATTTTTAGTTATTTTTTTTTTTTTTGTTGAACAAATGATTCTGCTGTCATTATGTATTAAATTCAATGAATAGATCACTCAACAACAATCAACTTACAGGTACAATTCCAACTCAACTCGGAAATTTAACACAATTAATCTCTCTGTAATTTATTTACATATTTTATTTTTATGTTGAACAAATGATTCTGTAATCATGATATATATAAATTCAATGAATAGATATCTCAACAATAATCAACTTACAAGCACAATTCCAACTCAACTCTTAAATAAAAAATGGTCAATTGGTGGTACTCTGTAAACTATTCTTTTTTTTTGATTAACTCCTAACAAATTACCCATCTCAAAAAATCTCTTGAACTTTCATAGAAAACTTGCAAGTAATTATTGGGATTGTCCAATTCTTGATTATTCTCTTCCTGGAGTAACTACTGATTATCAAATTGCAAAAAATTATTGTGGTAAAATATAACTTTTTTTTAAGAAAAAGAAAAAAAATTCAAAAAAAAAATTCAAAAAAAAAAAAAAAAAAAAAAGAAGCAAGCTGTTTATCAGGTCCATGTTTAAATGAAGGACAATGTTCAACAAGATTGAATGGAAAGTATCATTGTGAATGTTTACCTGGATATCTTGGAACCAATTGTACAAATAACTCGACTCTTTTTATTTATATTATTTTATTTTATTTATGAATTGAAATAGGTCAACCCAATGACCAAAAGATCTTAATTGATTGGTACAACTCATTAGAATCAAGTGGTTTAAATTGGGGTCCTACAATCGATTTATGTGGCCTACCTGAGGTTGTTTGTGATTCTTCAAATCCAAAAAGAGTTACTCAATTGTACTTCGTTTTCCTTTCTTTCATTTCTTTTTTTTTTTGAAAAAGAAAAAAAAGATTCTAAACAAAATGAAAAAAACATAGATTACTTGATAATAAGCAATTAACACAAGGCGAAATGGTTGATTTCCGTCTCCGGAAAGATGAAAGAAAGAAGTCAGAAAACGATAGTTTCCGTTGGGCGGAAAGAGAGCGGGTTGTGAACATTTCCGGACGTTTTCCAGATACTTTCCGGATTCTTTCCATTGATTTTCCGTTTCTTGATTAAGGCGGAAAGAAATCCGTTTTTGTCGAATTTTTGACACTTTCCGGGAAACGGAAAGCAAAAAGGAGAATAAAAGTTGAGAAAATTGAACTTTCCTTATGGAGAATTACCAAAATGGTGTTATTTATTGATTGTGATTTCATTATTTTCGATCAGAATACGTCATACGAAAATTTTTTTTTGAAAATCCAAAAATAAATCCCGAAAAAACCCGAAAAAAAGGCAAAAAAAAAAAAAAAAAAAAAAAAAAAAAAAAAAAAAAAAAAAAAAAAAAAAAAAAAAAAAAAACGAAAAAAACGAAAAAAACGAAAAAATAACAAATATTTTGTTTTGAAACTTTCACTTTTTATTTCTCACAATTCACAATATCATAACTATCATAACTATCATAACTATCCAAATATCACAATATCATCTCCATATTGGACTGAGGTTCTTCGTTTTCATTCTCCTTCACTGAAAGTAAACAAGTAAACAAGCAACACTCAAGCGTTAATTGTCCATAGCTAAATCCAAAAACTTGAAACTATGTCTTCAAAAGTTCCAATGTTTGTTTTTTCTAAATTATTATTTTAGAAAAGTGAGATTAAAGTGAATACGAGGAAAGAAAAAGAAAAAAAGGGAGAAAGAAGAAGGAAAAAAACCTCAGCGAACCCCAAGTTTCATGAAGAGTTTGATCTAAAATGTTTCGAAACAATTAATAAGAGAAGTGAGATTGGAAAGTGAAAATTTTTTGATGTTGATCATGAGAAAAAAAATGAAACCTCTTCTGAGACTTTAACTTCAAAATTGAGCTGAGTTCATTAAGGTATTTGAAGGATGAATTGCTTTCTAAGAAAATGAAAAATAATTAATTTGAATTAATTGTAATGAATTAATTAAGTTAAAAAAAAGAGAGAGAGAGAAAGAAAATTACACTGGCAGTTGCAAATTCAGTTATTTATCTTCTACTTGCTAATCTTCTGAAATCTCTTTTTTTTTTAAAAAAAAAAATTGAAATTGAAACAAAATGAAGTAAAAGAAAACTTTAAAATTACCTACAGGAGCTAAATTCAAGTATTTCCTTCTGCTCATTAATTTTCTGGGTTGTCCTATATTAATAAATCACATTTTATTCACTTGATTTCAAAAAAAAAAAAAAAATACTTTTGT
>Ga0209960_1003201_pt1 | contig 14632 bp, 17 predicted proteins | sample ThiBiot_500_plan_2_FD_183947 | JGI IMG/M metagenome (GOLD analysis project Ga0209960, IMG submission 183947) | Wastewater bioreactor microbial communities from Cape Town, South Africa - Thiocy_expt_500_plan (SPAdes) | ecosystem: Engineered > Bioreactor > Thiocyanate-remediating >... | reverse complement strand
ACTTTTCTCACTTCGAGGAAAGCAAAACCCTCCAAAAAATGTTGGCGCCTTTTTCATAATTTTCGTTTATTTCGAGACAAAAAAGACGTTTATAATTAATTTCTGACTTATTGGAAAATTTGTGGAGCTTTTGGTTGAAGTTGAATCAAGACATTCATTAGAACAATCTCATCCTTAGAATCAACAATAACATCAAGAAGCAAAAATTCAAAAAGTTTCCACAGAAACCTTGCTTGAAAAGAAGGAGATTTTGTTTTTTTCTTTTTTTTCCTTCCCACCAATTTAAATTTTGCGAACAATACAATAAAACAAATAAAATCAAAATAAAATAAAATAAACTTTTTTCACCATAGTAAAATCAACAAAGTTACAACAACAATAACAAAGGAGAAGCTGAACTTTGACAAAGGAAAATAAAAAAAGAAAAGGAAAGGAAAATGGGTTTTGTGTGTGTGTTTTTGTTTTGTTGATTTGATCCACCAATCACTCCCTCAAGCAATTTATCAGAAGACAATTAGAATCTAGTTTCTTCTAAATCAGGAAAATATAAACCAAAAAAAAAAAAAAAAACTTTAAAACTTCTTCAAACACTTTATCATAACTATTCTAACTTCATGAACTCTCAACTAACTTAACAAAAACAAAAGCTCAATTTCAACTTTCAACTTTTCTTATTTATAGCTTATTTTTTTTCTTTTTTTGGAGTTTTTGAAGAAGAGCAAAAAAAAAAAAAATTAACAAAAAAACTCAAAACTCAAAATTTTGGAGTCAGGGACTCGTTTGAATATTATCCGAATATTTGATTTCCCACAGAAAGGCGACAACTAAAACAATGTTCATATACAAACAACAACCTCCTCAAGCAACTTTTTCTTATTGCTCTTCTGTTCAAGTAATTTGACACGAAAGTTAAATTCAATGTTAAGGTAAGGTTTTTTTAATTGAGAGTTGTAGTGTTCTTGTTTCTTCTGCTCTGTTTTACTTTGCAATAAAAATAGTGGTGTGATATATTTCCTTGCAATTAGCTCTCCCTCAATTTGAACTTCACTTATTATTTATTGAAGGAGATGAGCCTTATTTTCAACATAGATTCGGATAGAATTGAAATTACTTTGTGATTGCATGACTTTTTTTCTGGCTTTTTTGTTGTTGCACTAATCCTACTCAAATCTTCTTCTAAAGAAACACTTATCTTGAGCATGCTTAAATAATAACTCTTCAATTCTCAATTACTTATCACATATTCAAACTTAAATATATGATAGATTGATATTCGAGTGGAGATTTTTCTTGAATTGTGAAACTGGATTAAATTTTGAAATGAATAATTATTATGGAGAAATTTTCAAAAAAAGACTTCATTATTTCATTCAACAAAAATTAGGAAATTTTAATGAATACAATGAAACTATGACAAAACAAAAACAAAGTCGATAATCAACCATTTCACAAAAATCAATAATAATAATCATAATAATAATAAAGTTTGAGAGTTCAAATAATTAATCATAAATAAATCATAAAAGGATATATATAGAAGACAAAAAGAAGAAAAGAAGGAAAGAAAGAGAAAAGAGAAAGAAAAGGAATCTAAGGAAGGGAGTGAAAGAATAAGAGAGAGTGAGACCCGAACATGGATCCTTCTGATCTCCAAAAAAATCCCACAGATGTTTTTGAAATTCTGACAAAACTAGGAGAAGGATCTGCTGGATTTGTTGTAAAAGCAAGACATAAAGTCTCTGGAGTCTTTTATGCAATCAAGTAATTAATTCTTTTTTTTTTTTCTTCTTTTATTTATCTTTTTTTTTTTCAAACTTTCAAGTAATTAAAAAAAAAATTTTTTTTTTGAAAAAAAAGACAAATTCCATTAAAAGAAGATGCAGAAACAGAAGGTATAGAAGCGGTGATGAATGATGCTTTAAGAGAAGTTAAAATTATGGAAGGAATATTTTCAGATTATCTTGTAAGAACTCATGGTACATATTATTGGAAACAACAAATTTGGGTATTAATTAATCTTTATGTTTATTTTATTATCTGAACTTTTTTTTTTTTGCTCTACTTTTTAGATTGTATTAGATTATTGTGAAGGAGGTTCTGTATCTGATGTTATTAGAGTTTGTAAAACTACCCTTAATGAAAAACAAATCGCTTCTATTGTCCGGTAACTTTTTTTCCGTTCTATTATTATTATTCTTATTCAGCATCGATAATATGATATTAAAGCTTTCAAATTCATAATTATTATATTAGAGATACTTTATTAGGATTACAACGGATGCATAGTCAAGGAAAGATACATAGAGATGTCAAAGCAGGAAATATATTATTGACAAGACAAGGAATGGCAAAACTAGGAGATTTTGGTGTTGTTGGTCAATTAAGTGATAGAACTATTCGTCGAAATACATTAATTGGAACTCCTTATTGGATGGCTCCAGAAGTTATTTTAGAAACTGAGTTCATTTTCTCATTCATTCTTTCTTTCTTCTTCTTCTTCATCCACTAAACAAGTAACAAAACTAGATATGATGAAAAAGTTGATGTATGGTCACTAGGAATTACATGTATTGAAATGGCACATGGAAAACCTCCCTATCATGCACTTCGTCCTTTACTAGCAATTGTCATGATTCCAAACAAACCATCTCCAATTTTAGATGAAAGTAATACTTTATTTATTTTTTGTTTTGTTTTTGTTTTTGTTTTTTTTTTCCTTCTTTTTTTTTCTTTTGTGTCTTATCTGACGAGACCTTTTGATTCTATTTCAATATATCAATAAATATTAGCAATCAACTTTTCACAAGAATTTCGTGATTTTGTGGCTCAATGCCTAATTAAAGATCCAAATAATCGCCCAACTTCATTACAAATGCTTGCTCATCCTTTTTTACAAAAGGTTTGCAATTACTGTTTTTTAAAATTTTTAAAATATCTCTTGTCAATTAATTTCAAAAATTTAATAGGCTGGGGATATGACGCCAATAATTGAAGAGTATCTTGCTTGCCAAAAACAGAAACATAATGCTTTAGAACGGGTATTGTCTTAATTTATTGATTTATTTTTTCTTTCTTTCTGCAATTTTTAGTCATCATTATCCACAACCTCACTTTTTTTTTTTTTTTTCATTTTAGAAAAACTCAGAAAATGATGCAAAGGTTTCTTTCTTTCTTCCCTTTACTTTCAATTCTCTTATTTTTTCTCTTAAATGAAAATTTATTGCTGTTCATAGCTTGAAAAAACACCAACTTGGAAAGAATTTCAAAATTCTTATAAAGGTCATCAATCCCGAATCAGAGCCCGTAATTCGAAACAAGTTGAAAATCAACCCATGCAACAAATAGAATCTTCATTAAATTCCGTTTCTTTATCACCTCAATTAAGCCCAAAAAATCATGATTGTCCTTCAATCATTGCATTTTATTTTGAAAATAATAATTCGATTGAATTTGATTGTATCGATGTATGTTTCTTTCTTTTCCTTTTTTTTTTTTCTTTTTTTCTTTTTTTTCGAAATAATTACAACTTCAACTTTTTTTAAAACAAAAAAATAAATATATAAAAAGATCCCTGTAACAATTTGTAGAGAAAGTTCTGATAATATGATCCCTAATTCTCTTTCTTTTGATTCTAAAGTTGTTTCTCGAAGTCATTGCGAATTAATTAGAGTATTTATTATTTATTTTATTTTATTTTATTTTATTTATTTTATTTATTTATTACAAAGAATTTATTGATTTGTTTATTTGATTTTTTTTTTTGAAAAAAAAAAAACTTTAGAAAAATCATGTCTTTATGATTAAAGATATTGGATCATCAGGTGGAACATTTTTAAATCGTTCAAGACTTAGTGCCCCGAAATGTGCATCCTCTGAAAAACCTTTGGCAATGGGTGATGAAATTCGTTTAGGAACAAGTATTGATGAATCTTGTGTTATAGTACCTGAAATCCATTCAGATTTACATGTAATTTCTTTTTTTTTTTTTTTTTCTTTTTTTTTGAATTTAAGGAAAACAACATTTTTCTTTCAAAAAAGGTTCCAAGTGAATTAAGAGCAATTCGACTTCAAATTGCTTTTCTTCAAGAATTAGAAGAATACCCTAATGGATATATGGTGATTAAAGTATCTTCAATTTCCTCAAGCTTCAAAAAATTGTAAAAAATAAAAAAATAAATTGAATGAAATGAATGATGGAATGAAGGAATTAATTAATTTGGAAATGAAACTTGAAATAAAAATTTGAAAACTTTTTAATAAATGATGAAAACAAAACTTTTTTTTATTTGCCAGTGGTTTTTAATTCTCATCACCAGCAAGTAGATTGCTTAAATGTCTTGCACGAGCAGCAATAGGTGATTCTTCTTCTGGTTCAATGACTCGAGCAATGTCTTGGATTAAGCGTTTATCAATTCGAATTTTTACAACAGAAAATGCACCATTTTGATGAAAGCTTAAATCATGACTTCCAGAAATTGGTTCTTGATTTAAGTGAGGATAAAAGAACATCTAATTTTTTCTGCATAAATAAATAAATTAATAAATAAATTGTTCAAAAATACCTTCCATTGGATTGAAAATGTTCCCCATCCTAACTAATTGAGAAAATGAATTAATTGTTAAATTAATTGATTGCTTATTTTTTTTTTTTAAAAAAAAAAAAAAATTACTCTTTCAACAAGGAATGGAGGGTTTTTTAGAACTATTTTACTTGGATTAAAAGTTGGATGAAGATGAACTTCAATTTTTTCAACTAATTTTGTGAGACCATATTCTTCTGCATCTCCTTCAAAATCTCTAAGATAGAATCCCCATTTATGAGAATTTTGTGACCTATTCTATTTTTTTATTATTATTATGTTATTGATGTTCTTGTTCTTCAAAAGTTTATCAATCTACATTTATGATTTATAATTGAATTTCAAAAAGGAAAAAAATAAGATGTCTTACTTGAAGTGCTCTATGATCGTTTCCAATTTTTAATCTTTTTATAATAAAATTCTTCAATTCCTCTTGTTCTCTCTTCCATTCATTTTCTCTCTCAAGATATTCTTGAGGGAACCTTTGTTTCACTTGTTCAGAAATACTTTCATTTTCAATTGTGTTCTCAATTTTAAAATCTGTTGGGAATGTCTGTCTACAAAGAGGACAAGAATTTTTCTATTTTCAAAGCAATTATTTCTTTATTTATTATTATTTTTGGTTGAAAAAAATTTTTTAAAAAGAAATACTTGTTCAAGAACTTTCTCTAAACAACTTTTACAAAAAGTATGTTGACACAAAGGTGTTGTAACAGGTTGGAAGAATACAGTAAAGCAAATTGAGCAATTAAGGTCATCCAATTCAGCCATTTCCTCTTTAAAAAAGTTTGCAAGTCTTCTTTTCTTTTCTTTTCTTTTTTTTTTTTGAGATGTGAACTGAAACTGAAATGATATTGAAAGGATGAATCAAATCAACAACAACTCAACTTTACTACGTCTTTGCTTTAAGGGTTATCAAAAAGAAGAACAGAATCGAGTTATAAAAAGATTTTTGATTTGTCACAATGTAAACAAGCCAAAAAATTCAGGACTCCTGTATTTCGAAGTTCTTTGACCTGAATTTTATAAATTTTGATTTGTTGGATGTCAATCTACTGTTCCTTGCATTTGATTTTGTGAGAATTTGATTTGTTTATAAGAGTTGGTCACAAAAATTTGAAAATAGCAAATAACTTGAAGGTTTTTTTTTTTTTTTTTTTTGGGAAGTATATACATCAAATGTGTTGAAAACTTAAATAACAATCAGAAAGGAGAACCATAATTGAAAAGATAGAAGCAGCGTCACAATCTAGAAAATAATGCTTTAAATTTGGAATAATTTTTTTAAAATAAAAAATAAAAAGGAAAAATACCAGCAAATCCAAGTTGTATTCTCAATTTTGTTCTTGTTTCATTTGGATTTCTTTCAAATGATTCCAATAATTCAACAATTTTTGTCCATTTGATTGTTCTTTCTTGACATTCATCTTCACTTGCCCAAGATCTTGTGATTTCTTTTTCTTTGTTTTTTCTTGCGATCTCAATTGCAGTTTTTCCTTCCTTATTTTTTGCATTTAAATTAACTTCTCTCTTACTCACTAGTAACAATTTCACAATTTCAATATGTCCATGATAACATGCAATGCAAAAAGGTGCTCAGCAACCATTTTCTGCTTTATTGACATCAAGTTTATTATCATTTAATAATATTTTCACAATTTCATTATTTCCAGAATGACAAACAACATAAAAAGGTGTCCAATTATCACTTGTTGCTTTATTGATATCAACTCTATTATCATTTAATAATAATTTCACAATTTCAATATGTCCAGTACAAGCAATCAAAAAAGGTGTTCGGTCATAATTATTTGCTTTATTGAGATCAACTCTACTATCATTTAATAATAATTTCACAATTTCAATATGTCCTTTATCACAAGCAGTCCAAAAAGGTGTTCTATGATTATTGATTGTTTTATTGACATCAATTCTTTGATCACTTAATAATAATTTTACAATTTCAATTTGTCCTTTCACTCTCATTTAATAATAGTTTTACAATATCTATAAGTCCTTTAGAACAAGCAATAAAAAAAGTGTTGCATGACCATGGTGCTCATTCTCCCAATTAGCATTGATTTGTGGATTTTGAAGTAATAATGCTTTAACTTCCTCAACATTTCCATCGAAACATATTGTTCTTCCATTTTTTTTTTCTTTTCTTTTCTTTTTTTTCATTTTGATGTCTTGTTCTTATTTTTCTTTTTGGTTTTCGGAGACTCAATTTTTATTTATTTTACCTTGATATCTTTATGAAAAAAAAAAGAATGACAGTGATTTTTGCGGTATGAAAAAAAAAATGAAAAAAAGAATGACGAAGTGATTTTTTGTTATCAAAATCAATGAGGAAAGAGAAGTCCGCCATGATATCTTAGGTCAACAAAAAGTCGTCAACAAAACGAAAATAAAAAATCGCAACATCTTTTTCCAAAGAATTTTTTTTTTTTTACTAAAAAAAATAATATCAAAATACTCAAAAAAAGAAAATAAAAATAAAAGAAAAACAATTTTTTCAAAGTTTCAAAACGTATGGATAAATAACAAAGATTGTTTTTTTTCTTTCTTTTCTTATTAAATTTTGAAGAGAACAAAAAGAAATGAAGTCGAAAAAAGTCATAAAAAGGGGTGAAATTTTTTTTTTTTTTCTGATGGGAATTCACTCATTTTCCTTTTTCTTTGCCCCTGGTCCGATTTTATTTTTGGGTTTTCCTTTTTATTTTTTTTTTCAATTTCCATCATTTTTTCTTTATAAATTACGTTCTTTTTTCGATTCCTTTTTCTTTTTTCGCATTCTATGATAATTATAAATTTTGTATAAATTCTATTCAATCTCATTTTCTTTTTTCTTTTTTTTTTTCTTTTTCTCTTTTTTATAATTCTTTCTTTCTTTTTTAAAATTTGTTTCTTATTCATTGTTGTTGCTTTATTTTTTAAAAAAAAAGTGAAGGGGCAAACAACAACTTGAACAAACACAATTTATAATTGCGAACATAAAAAACAAAAAACTTTAACTTTATTAGAATTACGTACAATTCAAATAAATTTCAAAGGTAAAAAAACTTCTTATTTCACTTTATTTCTCTAATTTCTTTTTCATTTTCTCATTTCATCTTAATTCATTTCAATTCTATCATTATTCCTCAAATATTTAACAATTCAATAAATAAATAAATAGACACTCCAAGATAGATTTTATTCATCTTCAAATGCCCCCAATTCAAGTTGTGAACCTCCAATTACCAACACCAAAGAAAATATCAAAAAATGTCACTTTTTCTAAACAATTAGAACGTATTCGCTATTATCGAATTGATGAACCTGCTTCAAATACAAGAGCGATTTCAATTGATACTTCTAAAGAAGGCGCATATCATTCAATTCGTTCATCTTTATGTAGAATCAAAGGTTTAAATGAGCTCAATCAGACAATTAATAGAGATTATATTGCAATGGATACAATCAACCTCCGCTATCCATACCTTGAAGGTTACGTTGTTGTGAAGAATCTCTCCTTTCATAAAAGAGTTTTTGTTCGTTACTCAATTGATGACTGGCGCACTTTTGAGAACGTAGAAGCAAGGTACGAGTCAAGCGATGGAATGTACTCAATGGATAGATTTGTTTTTGTTATGGATGCTTCAAAAATTTTTTTCAATTCACCAAAATGTTTCTCTTCAACCAAGGATGAAGCCATTTCTTTTGCAGTTTGTCTTGAATGTGATGGCAAAGAGTATTGGGATAGTCAAGGTGGATTAAATTATCGCGTTGATCTCATTACTCAAAGACCACGCCCAATTGAGAAAAAAGCAGATTACTTCTCTTCCTCTCAAAACAAATTTCCTGCTCTTTCCCCTGAAAACCCACTCATTTTATCTTCACAAGGAAGTGGACTTGTTTTACCTTTTATAACCTCAAACTATTTATCAAGGACTAATGAAGAGTTACTCTGTTCATCTTTCTCTAGTACCCTTGTATTTAATTAGATTTCTTTTTTTTCTTTATTTATTTTCTTGATTTTGTAAATGTATTTTTAGAATAAACGTATTGTATTGTACTCAATTTATTCACTTATTTTCTTTGATTTTTTTTCTCAACATTTATTGATTTATTTATTTGACAACAATCATTTTCGTTTTTTTAGTTTTGTAATCTTTGTGGTTTTATTCCAAGAATTGGTAAAGCTTTAGAAAGGAAAAAGTCAACAATGGATGTGGGGAAATAGTTTGCAATAATAGCTAATACATAACTCTCTGCACCACAAAGATATCTTTGCTAAAATAATTAATTAATTGAAATTAAATATTTTATGGGACACTTGAGTGTTAATTATTTTCACATCAAAAAAAAAGTAAAATTGTTTTCATTTATACCTTAGGATTCTTTGAGATAGTTGCTTCAACAATTTTGCTTGCAACTTTGGAAGGTTGAGTTGATGTTAAATTTGATAGAAAACTTATTGCTGAATGTACATTTGAATAAAATTTATGTCCATAAATACTCTAATGAAAGAAATGAATCTCAGAATGAATTTTTTGAAAAAAAAAAAAAAAAATCAAACTTTTGTTTCTGATGGAAGATTGCTCCAATCTTTTTCAAATTTGCCTCTAAAATAAAATGTCAAAAAAGTGATGGTAATAAATAATAAATAATTACATTAGATCTGCAACAAAAGAAGTTTTTGTAAACCCTGGCTCAATCAAAACAATTGGAATATTAAATAAAGAAAGTTCAGCTCGAAGTGCATTTGTTATTCCTTCAATTGCAAATTTTGAAGCTAAAATGAAATTGATCAGTTAAGCTTATGAGAATATTGATTTTTGAAAAGAGTAGAGAAAAGAAGAAACCTGAATAACTTCCAAATCCAATTGTTGAAAAAATACCAGCAATACTAGATATATTTATGATTCTTCCTTTTCCTTTTCGAATTAAATTTAAAAATGCTTTGATCATTGCAACCATTCCAAAGTAGTTAACCTTTCAAATAAATAAGAAAGATAGAAATAAAAATCAAAGATTACAATAGAATAGAAAAGAAAAGAAAAATTGAATACCTCCATATTATCTCTAATTTGTTGCATCGTTGACCATTCAACTATAAATCCATTAAAGACTCCAGCATTATTTACAAGACAACTTGATTATTTGTTCGAATAAATTCATTGACAATGATCAGACCTTGAAAAAACAAAAAGAAATTAATATAAAAGAAGTCTTTACAATAATCCTTCGGGTGCCTCTTCCTCAACAATTTTCACACATTTTTGAATACTTCCTTCATTTGTTACATCAAGTTGTAAAGGTCTAATTTTTGGATTTTTGAGTTGATTCCAACGTTCAATTCCTTCTTTTGTATAACAACAAGCAAAGACTTTGAAACCTTTCTCAACAAGCTGAAGCACAGTCTCATATCCGATTCCTTGATCCGTTCCCCTGCAATTTTTTTTTAAAAAAAAGAAAGATGAAGAGATTCAAAGAAAAAAAGTATCAAAGAAATAAAGTTATAAGAAGGAGTTTACGTTACAAGAACAGTCTTTCCTTGAGATGAGATTGAAGAGCCCCAAAACCACATTTTGAAACAATCTATGAGTTTTTGATTTTTGTTTGTTTTTGTTTTTTGTTTTTTTCTTTTGGTTCCTGAAAATTTAATTATTTCAATGAATCATTGATTTACTTATTGGATCAAGTATGCATTTCTGACCATTGACTGAAATAAAGAGAAATCAATCATATTAAATTTGAAAGCCATTTCACTTTTTTATTTGATCAAAATTTAAATTTTCTTATCTAATTTCGCTCATCGATGTGATTTTGATATCAAAAAAGTTTGTTGAATCTGATTGATTCCTTCTTGAATTTGAATATGATAAGAAAGAAGAATCACATTGCATAAAAATAGAGATAGCTTCATCTTGAAAGGATTATTTCATCACTAATTGTCTTCTCAATTCGAATCTTGCTTCATTTGAATTGTTTGAAACTCCTAACTCGACACTGAGAATTAATTTCTATCTTAGTTTTTGGGTCAACTAAAGATTTTAAAAATCATTATCCTTGAAGTTCAAATAGTTATCAGAAAGGAGAACCATTATTGTGAAGAAATGAGCAGCATCAAGATCTTTTTAATTAAATTAAAATAAATATTGAAGTTGAAGAAAGTAAAAATCAAATCATACCAACAAATCCAAGTTCCATTCTCAATTTTGCTCTTGTTTCATTTGGGTTCTTTTTGAATGATTCTAATAACTCAATGACCTTTGAATATTTTCTCTTTCTTTCTTGAAGTTCTTGTTCAGTTTCCCATACTCTTGATGTATTTGCTTTCACTCTTGTAAGCTCAATTGCAGTTTTCCCCTCCATATTTTTTGTATTTACACCCACTTCTCTCTCACTTGCTAGTAACAATTTTACAATTTCAATATGTCCTTGATAACATGCAGCATGAAAAGGGATTTGACCGTTTTCCTCTATCTTATTTACATCAACTCTCTCATTATTTAATAAGAACTTGACAATTTCAATCAATCCAAATAAGCAAGCAAGATAAAAAGGTGTTCTATAACTTTGATTATTCATATTAATCCTCTCATCACTTAATAATAGCTTTGCGATTTCAATTTGGCCTTTTTCACATGCAATCCAAAAAGGTGTTCGACCTCCACTTTCTGCTTTATTAATATCAATCCTCTCATCATTTAATAATATTTTAACAACTTTAACCCTTTCATTAAAACAAGCACTATAAAGTGGTGTCCAACCACGACAATCTTGCCAATTGATGTTAATTTGTGGGTTCTCGAGTGATTGCTTTACTCTTTGAACATCTCCATCCCAGCAAGCATTATGAAGCCGTTCTTGAATGCTTTCCATTTATCTATTGATTTTTTTTCTTTTGATATATTTTATGTATTTGAATAGGATTGAGGATTGAGGATGGAAGAATTACTTCATTCGAATAAGATATTGCTAATGGGTCAGAATTTTGAGATGCAATTTAGCGAGTTCAATAATCACCAATCCACAACGGAATTGAATGATAAAATATTTTACTTCACTTATTTATATTATTGCTTGAGATTGAACATTAATTAACCTTAATCTGAATTCATCTCGTATATTGATTTCAATAACAAGTAGTTGAATCAATGAATCAATGAATCAGACTTTTTTTTCTTTTGTTTGATTAATCACGTGATTTGTTGACTTTTTTTCCAAACCTGCATCAATTTGAGTGCCATTCGACTTCATTGCAACTCTAGAATATTACAGTTTTCAATAATTTTTTAAAAAAAAAAGAATCATTATACAATACTTATTTTGTCAAATTGATATTCAAATTGTTCAAAATTCGAAAAGCTAAAATTGGGAAATAAAAAAAGGAGACGAACAAGAGCCCCTTAAAACAAAGAAAGAAAGAACAATGAAGGTATTGCTCACAGGAGGAACAGGATTTTTAGGAAAGTGGCTTATAGAAAGACTTTTAAGTTTGTTTATTTATTTATTTATTATTATTCTTTCAATATATTAAATACTTGAATAGATTGTCATAATAATAATAATAATAATTAGAAGCTGAAGATTGTGAAATAGTGGTACTTTCTCGGACAGCTGAGAAGGAAATCCCAATAAGTCATGAAAAGTATTACTCAGTTTCAGTGTTAGATTATGATGCTCTTTATGAATTTTGTAAAAAAGAAAAATTTTCTGGGATTTATCATCTTGCAGGTTATGTTGAACATTCAAGAAAAAATCCAGATGTGATGTATAAAATTCACATTGATGGAACTCGAAATGTTCTCAAAGTTGCAAAAGAATTGGTTTAATTTCTTTCGTTAATTAGTTCAAATTACCACTTTTCTTTTTTTCTTTCTTTCTCTTTCTCCTTCTCTAAATTGATTTTTTTATATTCACTGTATCAGGGAATTAAAAGAGTTGTTTATTCTTCTACCTCAGGAACAACAGCATGTTTTTATTCAAAGGACCATATCGCAAATGATGATAGCCCTTATGCATTTGAAATCACTAAAAATTGGCCTTATTATGATTCTAAAATTAAAGTAAAGCTCTTTTTTTTTCTTTCAGAAATTCATCATTCAATTTTTTTTTATTTTTTATTTAATCTAAAGGCAGAAATTATGGCATTAGATTATGCAAAACAGAATCAAATTGAACTTATTGTATTACGACCAAGTCTTATTCTAGGTCCTGGTGATGATAGATTTAGTTCAATTACTCTTATTAGTGAATATTTAAAGAAAAATATTCCTTTAGTCCCAAGTGGAGGAGTGACACTAGTATCGTTTTTCTTTTCTTTTTTTTTCTTTCTTTCTTTCTTTCTTTCTTGAATCTTATTTTAACTTTTTAGGTTGATGTTAGAGATACTGCAGATGCTTTTTATAATGCAATGATTAAAGTATTTTTCTTTGATTTGTTGATTTTTTTTATTCACAGCAATGATCTTATTTTTTGTTGAAATTAATTGAAACTTCTTTTTTTTTTTCAAATAAATATTTTTTTTTTTTTTTAAATTTATTTAAAATTTTTTTTTTTTTTAAAAAAAAAAAAAAAAAAGGGAAAACCAGGGAAAACTTATCTATTAGGAAGTGCTAATTTAACTCATTCACAACTTTATAAAGATCTTGAGAAATTAAGTGGAGTTAGTAGACCTTTCCTTCGTATTCCTGCATGGATTTTAATTTTTGCTCTTCGAATTTTATTCTTTTTCACTTATAGAATATTTGGGATTTGGCTCAAGGAAAAAGATCCTGTTTGGGCTGAAATGGGAAGTGTATTTTGGAGTTTAAGTTCAGAAAATGCAGAGAAAGATCTTGACTTCAAACCTAGAGATTATAAAGAGACTCTAAAGGATACTATTTCTTGGATTCGTCAACAAGAAAATAAGAAAAAGAGTCAATAAGTCCTTTGTTTATTTTGTTTTGTTTTGTTTTGATTTTTGTTTTTGTTTTTGTTTTTCAATTTTCAAAGGGATAATCTGAAATTTTGATGTTTTGTTTCACTTTGTTTGATTTGACCTTTTGTATCCCAAATCCAAGGAAAAAGGGAGAGAAAAAAAGAAAAAGAAAATAACTTATTTATTGAAAAAAAAATGCAGGGAAGAGAAAATAAAAATAAAGTCATAGTTTTGAAAAAAAAAAAAAAAATTTAATTTGATACAAAATTTACAGAGAATTTGTTTTGTGTTTGTTTAGCCTTCCGATCTTTTGGTTTTTTTTTCGTTTTTTCTTTCTTAGCCCACCGTATACCACACGCATTGCATAGCCTATTTATTATTGTTTATTTGTTTATTTGTTTTTAATTGAGTCATAGTTTTTTTCTTTTTTTTTTTGAAAAGAAAAAATAAAAAAAGAGTTTACGAATTGACTCCAGATGGCCCACTTCTCCACTCGGGTGATTCTTTTGTTTCGCAAAATTCACAAACTAAGTCTGTTCTTTTTGAAGGTCTATAAACACTCTGATTTTTGTAATTTTTTTTATATGTTAATTAAATTATTGATGAAACTCTTGAAAAATTGAAAATTGAAAAGAAAAGAGAAGAAAAGAAATGAAAAGAAAAAAGAAAAAAAGAAAGAAAAAAAGAAAAAAGAAAATCATCTCTTGAAAGAAAAAGAAAAAGAAAAAGAAAAAAAGAAAAAAGAAAAAAGAAAATCACCTTTCTATTGTTTTTTAATTTCTTTTCTCCACTCCCATTTTCAGCTTCAGTTTCTTCAAAAGATTTCTCAGAAGATCTTTTTTGGGAATCTGCAGAGTTTAATTCCTCTAAACAAATTTGAGAAGAGCCACATTTATCTAGAAATTGATGTGAAGATGATGATGATGAAAGAGGAGAGTGTTGGGTTGAACTTGAAGTCTCTATAGGGGAAGTTGGAATCTCATTACTACAATGAGTGTAGGGATCTATTTCAGAATATATGTTTGTCACTCTATTTTGTGTTGCTTCTAAACTATTTAACAAAGGAAGTAGTGGATTAGTTATATTTACATTTCCTTCCTTAAATTTTCTACTAAAATCTTGATTGTTTCTTTTTGGGCTT
>Ga0209960_1003198_pt1 | contig 14644 bp, 16 predicted proteins | sample ThiBiot_500_plan_2_FD_183947 | JGI IMG/M metagenome (GOLD analysis project Ga0209960, IMG submission 183947) | Wastewater bioreactor microbial communities from Cape Town, South Africa - Thiocy_expt_500_plan (SPAdes) | ecosystem: Engineered > Bioreactor > Thiocyanate-remediating >... | reverse complement strand
TTTTTTTTTTTTTTTTTTTTTTTTTCATTCATTTTTGTTATTTGATTTTCTTTCTCTTGTTGACCATTTCTTCTTATTGTTAGACTAATGAGATTTAATTGTTATTAATTAATAGAGAATGAACTTTGAGGAAGAGAAACTCTCAAAACATAATCAATCTAGAACTTGGACTTCAGGACCACAATTATCTCAAACAACTTCAACCCAACAACACGGAATTGAAAATAGAAGGAGTATCAATCCTCATCCACTTTTTGAAAGTCCAACTCAACATATGGAAATAAATCCAATAACAAATACTATAATTTCAATGCCATCATTTTCTCCAGGAAACGAAAATGTAAATGTAAATACTTCACCTACAACAAATTCAAATTTAAATCCAAATCCAAATGATAACTCTGGTAGAAATATGGAGAATGAGAATAAGGATGATAATCTTGTTGAAAACGATAATCGTTCAAGTTCAGAATCTTTAACACCTCCACAAAGTCCAAAAATTTCAACTCATTCATTCCCATCAGAAGGAAATTTTAGAGCAAGAAGTGTTGTTGATTGGTTCTTTTTTTTTTTTGATTTCTTTTTTGATTCTCTTTTTCCATTTTTATTTTTTTTTTTTGATTTTTTCTTTTTGATTTTTTCTTTTTGATTTTTTTGATTTTTTTGATTTTTTCTTTTTTCTTCTTTCTTTCTTACCTTTTCATTCTTAAACTTTATAAAATAAATTAGGTTAAGATGTTATTTTGAACCATATGAAGGGAGTAGCATCTCAAGAAGTGAAATTTATGATTATTATCTTGAATCAAATAAATCTGAGACAAAAGTAGATTGTGCTACATTTGGGAAAATTATTAAAAATACTTTCCCTACTGTCGTAAAAAGAAGACTTGGAAAAAGAGGAAACTCAAAATATCATTATGCAGGAATTAGAAAAATAACTTCTCTTGATCAACAACAACAACAGCAACAACAACTTTCATCATCTCAACCTTTTAAAGTCTCAAAACCACAAATCAAATATCCAAACACATTTTCATCAAAATTTAAAGCAGATAAACTTCAACCTTCAAACCTATCCTCTTTATCTCTCTCATCCCTATCCTCTGTATCATCATCATCAACTCTCTCTTCACCTTCTTCACAATTAAATTCCCCTTCAAGACAATTCCAATTTCAAAATCAGAATCAAAATCAAGGTATCTTTGAAAGTCAACCAAATCAATCTCAAAATCAAAAAAGTGAATTAAAATCCCCAAGACACCAATTACCTCCCTCTCAACTCCAACATCAACAATTTCAATCTCAATCTCAATCCCAATCCCAGTTTCAAGATAATCAATTCCAATTTCAAAATACTAAACAACATGCTTTTCATCAATCATCATCTAGTCACTCAAGTTCTTCCTATCAAAATTTTGATTCTTATGATCTTAGTTTACCTGCTCTCGAAAGTGATAACTATCCTTTATTACCAGATTCAAACCCTCCAAATGTTGAAAGATTTCTTCCTCCCAAATTTTCAATAGATAGACCAGAATCTTCTCGATCTAAAGGTTTTTTTTCTTTTTTTTTTTTCTTTCCTTTTTTTTAAACTAGACATGAATATAATTTTTTTCCCAGATATTTTTGCTCCTTATCACACTTTTTTGGGACAGTTAGAACATGCATTTAATATACAAGCACCTTTAGGGGTTAGTTTTTTTATTACCCATTTATTGAATAATTTTAAAAAAAGAAATTTTGATTGATCAATTAATCAATAATAATAACAGATTGCAAGATTAACATCTTCTTTTTGGAATCTTGCAACAAGAGAGTTTATAACTTGTACTGATCACAATTTTATCCTTCGTCTTCATGAAATTAATTATGAATTTTATCAAGTATTTTTCATTTCCTTTTTTTTTTTTTTTTTTTCATTTTGTTCTTTTTTTGATTTATTTTTTATATATATCAAAAATAGAAAATTCTTGGCAATTTACTTCAAGATCTCTTTGGTCCTATTGATATTGAAAGAGTTCAACTCCTTCGTTATATTGCTAAACATTATGAATCATGGATTACTTCTTCTTTTCCTTCAAGTGATAGTTCTGCTGCTTTTACGATATTTATGTTTGGTAAAAAAAATATTTTTTTCTTTCTCCCACATCTCACTTTTAACAAATTAATTAATCAATTAACAATAATAGATTCTTCAGCATTCTCCTTGCAACTAAGGCGAAAAACTTCAGTTAATTATTTATCCCAAGCAGCTCAATCAATTTTACAGAATCCAGAACTTCTTTCAAATTTGGTATTTTTTTATTTTTTTTTATTTTTATTTTTTTTTTATTTTTTTTGACATTTATCAATATTTAACTATAAATATGAATTAGAGAGAAGATTGGTCTAATATTGATCGAGCTTCAGAAGATGATGTTAGAAGATGGACTCTTCCATTTGCTGAAGAAGTTTGGAAATTTAGTAATTTTTCTCTCTCTCCCTTTTTCCTCAAGTGAATTTAATTTAATTTAATTTGCAATTTATTCAAAAAAAAGTCACAGAATCTTATAATCAAATAATAACTCGTAACTGTAATCTACATGATTGGTCAATGTATTTTGATAAGACTGTCGACAAATTTTATACTTTAGGAGTAAAATTCTTTATTTTCTCCTCATTTTTTTTTTATTTTCAAAAAAAAAATCTAAATTATTTTTTTTTAAATAATTAGAAACAAAATGGCTTCTCATACTTAGAATTTAGCAAATACTTCTTAATGAACTGGACTTTTTATGGTTCCTTCCTTTGTCGAGATTTAACTCTTCATAGCGCAAAAAGTTTTGGTAATATTATTCAATATCTTTTTTTTTTTTTTTTTTTTTTTTGGAAATGAAATAAATAAAAACAATATTCTTAGGTTCTTTTCATATTCTTCGATCCTTTCTTGATGAGTTTGCTTTTTATATTTTCGAAACAGGATACGTTAAAATTCAAGTATTATTTTTTTATTTATTTCTTATTTCTTTTTTGGACTCCAATTATTAATTAATCTTTTATTTTTTCTTTTCTTTCACTTTAGTCCCGAGATCCTGAATTCATTTTTGAAGTTGTGAGAAATCTTCCTGCACTACTAAAAAAAGATCCTATCTCAGGTTCTGATCCAGGTTTTAATTTTTCTCTTTTTCATTTCTTTTATTTTCATTTTTCTTTGGATCTTGGACAATTTATTCATTGATTTATTTTTTTTGACTTAGGTGGAATGTAGATAGAACGGAAACTATCCCACAATTTTGAAAAATTAAACATGTATTTAAACAATATAGATATCGAAAGATACTTTCTTTATTATAGAAATATCGAAAAAAAATATTAGAAATAAAAAAAGAATGAATTGAATGAAATGTCCAACTTCACTTTTAAGAATCTGTTTTGGCTTTTTTATATGAATCCTCTTGATTTATCTCATTTTCAAATCCATTTGATTCAAGAATCTGATGATAATAATTATTATTGTAATTATTTTTTTCTGTTAATGACTCTTTTTGAAAAGAAAACATTGTCGAATTGAAGGCTTGGTTTTGATTTCAATTGTGGTCTTGGGGTAACAGTTGTCAGTTTTCTAATCTTTCTTTCTCTGGGTTTTGTATTAAGTTCCTCAACCTTGAAGATCAAACTTGGTAGGAAAAAAAAAAAAAAAAGAAAAAGAAAAATTGTGAAGGGAAAAATCAGTTACTTGTAGTCTGAGTTTTATATTCTCTTGTCTATATTCGAGTTCCTTTTTTTCTGCTTTTGAAATGGATTCCTTCATTTCATTTTCCTTCATATCCAATCTTTTTTGAATCAGAGAGATTTGAGTTTGTGCTTTTTTTTTTTTTTTTTTTTTTTTTTTTTTTTTTTTTTTTGTTTTTTTTTTTTTTTTTTTTTTTTTTTTTTTTGAATCGTTTTGAAAATAGAAAAGAATAAATCAAGAAAGAAATAAACAATAAAACCTTCTTGAAGTTTTTTCTGGTAAACTTCTTTGAGTTCTTGATGGGCTTGATTTCGTGCTTCCTTTCTTTTTTTATTTGTTGATTCGTTGATTTATTATTTTCATGTCCTTGATTTTTGATTTGTTGACTTTACCTTTCAGCTTCAAGTTCAAGTTTGTGAGTTTCATTTGATCTTTCAATCTCATCTTGCAATTCTTTCACTCGAGTGAAGTATTTTTGGTGTTGTTTTTCATGTTCCTAAAAAATCATAACATTTTTCATATTTTCAATAATATGAATATCCAGAGGAAGATTACTTCAAGTTCTTCTTTATGTTTTTGATCCTTCTTCCAAATATTAGTTCTCAGAGATTGAATTTTTTCTGCATAACATTTTTTTTTCTTCAAAAAAGGAGTCCACTAAAAAAATTTAACCCATATAATTTAACTTGAGCTCCAATTGAGATCTTAAATCTTTATTTGACTCTTGCAAACGATATTTATCTTGAGAAATGAATGAATAAATAAATAATTATTCTTCTTATTTTTGAATGAAAAATCAAAAAAAAAAACCTTTTTGAAGTGTCTCAAGTTGGTCTTTAAAGTGTTCAACTTCATGATTCGTATACTCAGCTTCAACAAAACTTTTTTCTTGTCTTTCAATGGACTCAAAAATCATTGTTTCCAAAATTTGGAACTTTTGAGTTATCTTCTCAATGTCTGTCATCTAGAAGTAACAAATTAAATCAAAAAGTTAATGCATAAACAAAATATTTTAATTTATTTTTTTAAAACATTAATTATAATGATCAAAGAGCAGATACAAATCCACAATTCCAATTCCAATATTTGAATCTGTTTCAACTCATCTTTACAGAAAAAAAATAATACAGGGACAAACAATCAATTACAAAATTTCATTCTTATTGAAAATTTCATACAAAAAAAATTTATGATAATTGTAATGATGCTGAGAGTTGATTCAACACTCTATAACAAAATGAACAAGAAGAATAAGAGCAATAAGAGTTGCGAATAAAGAGTAATACATTATTCAGAACCGACAAAGCTCACTAAAGTCCCAAACCCGAACGTTTATTTGGTTCCAAAGAATGGCGAAACAAAACAAACAAATACAATTATAATACCAATTCAAAATAACTTATAAATAACCAAAAATTTATCTTCCACAAAATACTATTTTAAAAAAACAAACCAGAATAAACAATAATCATATTCTAACTTTTCTGTTGATACATTGGTAATAAGAATTATTATTATTTTTTTGAAACAGTTTTTTTAATCGATTTCGAATTTTTTAAAAAATTATTTTTGGAACAAAAAAAAAAAAAATTTTTTTTTTCTGTTTTTCTTCACCTCCGTTTATATAATCTTTGACTTTTTTATATTATATCATTCATTATTTCACAACCTTTTACATTTGAACTTCTACCTCTTTTTTAAAACGCACTATATTTTAAACATTATATTCTATTTGTTTTGTTTTATTGTATTTATTGTTGGTTTTTTTTTTTTTTTTTTTTTTTTGGTGAGAAAAAAACAAACAGAAAAAAGAGGGAAGGAATTAGATGTCACTTAAAAGAACTTCAACTTTGTCAAAGAGAGAGACAACTGCAGATAGGTTTATTATTTTTTTTTACTTTTACCTTTCAATTTCTTTCATTTTTGTATATGATATCATATGAATAACTTTCAAATAAAAAAAGGGAGAAAAGTGCGAAAGAAAAGCGTGCTGACCAGCTTGATTTTTATAGGAAACATGAGGAGGAATTTGGAGGAACACAGTACTATTTTATTGATATTATATTTATCATATTATATCTTAATATCATTATATTATTTATTTATTTGAAAAAAAAAAAAAAACGAAAAAAATGAAAAGAAAAAAGAAAAAAGAAATACTCAATACTTTAACTTGAATTTAGAGCAAAGAAATGTTCTCATAATCGAAAAGTTGATTTCAATAAGACCCTGTATTTTTTTGCCGCTGTGACTGAAGGAAACCTTGATGATGTCAAGGCCATGCAAAAGGAGGGAATAGATCTCAATATAGAAAACTTTGAAGGTTTAACACCTTTGCTTGTAAGAATTCTTTATTTATTTTATTTATCTGTATATAACAATGAAGTCAAAAGAATGCAAATCAAAGTCAAAAGTTAAAGTCAAAAACTTCATCACAATAATTTCAAACCCAATCCCTAAATCTTCAAAAATAAATAATAATAAATAAATAGCTTGCAGTTGCTGAAAGAAATATTGAGATGATTACCTATCTTATTAATAATGGTGTAAATATAAATTGTCAAGATAATGAAGGTTGGACTCCATTACATGCTGTCTGTTCTTATGGTTTTTTTGATGTTGCAAAAATACTTGTGGAAAAAGGAGCTGATTTATCAATTCCAAACTATGATAATGAATTACCTATTGATTTAATTGAAAACAGTGAGGAATTTACCAAATTTATTAAAGGTTTTCTTTCTTTTTTTTCTTTGTTTTTCATGACAAGCGATACCAATCCCATTTTTTTTAAAAAAAAAAATTCAAAAGATGCAATGGCGAAACAAGGAATTACAGATGAAAAAGCACAAGAAATTAGGTCAGGAGAAGAAAAACAAATGTTACAAGATGCAGAACTTCTTTTAAAAAATGGAACTATTGATGAACAAAATGAAGATGGAGTCACATTACTTCATATCGCTGCAAGCAAAGGTTTTTATTATTTTTATTTCTCTCTTGTCTTTTTTTCTCTTTATTTTTTCTTGAAAATCACGAATATTCAAATGTTTTTTTTTTTTTTTTTTTTTTTTTTTTTTTTTTTTTTTTTTTTTTTTTTTTTTTTCTTCATTTTCATTTTTTCAACAATCACCTTTAATTAATTATAGGTTATCAAAGTGTTGTCTTGTTTCTTACTGAAAATAAAGCAAATGTTAATCTTGTTGATAATGAAGGGTGGAGCAGTCTTCATTGTGCATCATATTGGGAAAGAATTGATGTTTTGGAACCTTTGGTAGCCTTTGGAGGAGATTTGGATTTATTAACGAAGAATGATGAAACTGCTTTAGATCTTGCAGAAGATCAAGTTGTTCGTGAAAAATTGGAAATGTTGAGAGAGAAATATAAGAGAATTAAGAAAGAAAAGGGAGTAAAGAGACATTCAAGTGCTATGAGAAGGAAAAACAGAGGAGATAGAGAACAATTTGCACGTAGTGAAGAGGAAGATGAATTCTTAAAAGCTGATAGAAATACATAATTATCCTCTTCTTCTTTTTTTAAATTTTTAATTTTTTTATTTTTATTTTTATTTTTTATTTTTCATTTTTTATTTTTTATTTTTATTTGGTTTTATTTTATCCATCAAATTCATTCATTTATTCACTATATTTTCAATTTAAAACTTATAACTTGGAGATTTTTGAAGCAATGAGTTTTTCACTTAAATCCCATAATTCTTTTTGATATTTATCAGTGCTCAAGAATTTTTTGGAAGGTTTAGAGGCTCGACATTCTTGAAAATAAACTCCACCATTTCCACCTTCTTTTGCACTCAAACAATACAATGTAGTTGCTGCTCCTTGTTCAATTGTCAAGATGGGGAGGTTGAAAGATTCTGAAAGGTTATCAATTGCTGCTTTTGCTTCTTCTTCTGAGTTGTGACGAGTGAGCTCAGTACGAATAAGTCCAGGGTGAAGACAATTAGCAATAACTCCTGTTCCTGCAAGACGTTTGTTCAACTCCAAACAAAAGAATATGTTGTATAATTTGGAGAGTCCATAGGCTTGTCCTGGGTCAAAATCTTTGGTAAGATTATAATCTTCTAAATTAACTGAAGATACAAATATGTGAGCATCAGAAGCAACAATAATTACTTGAGAAGGTGCACTTGATATAAGTATTGGAGTCAATAATTTTGTTAACAAGAAATGTCCCAAATGATTCACACCAAAATCCATCTCAAAACCATCCTCAGTAAGTTCTCGCTTCATAAGATAGACCCCAGCATTATTAATCAAATAATGAAGAGGTAATCTCTTCTCTTTAAACTCCCCAACAAATCGAGAGATGCTTGCAAAAGAAGAGAGATCCATTTCCATTGGGATAATCAATTGCTCTTTCTCTTTTCCAACTAAGTCAAGTATTTGTTGTTTTGTTTCATTTGCTTTTTTTAAAGTTCTACAAGGCAAGATCACAGTGCAATTTCTTAAAACTAAAACTCGCACAGTTTCCTTCCCAATACCTGCATTACCTCCTAAACATTTTTTTTTTAAAAAGACAATGATTGAATTTTTTGAAACAAAAGAACATAAAAAATATTTAAAATTGAAAGTAATGTTAAAAACAAAGAGGAATCAAAACCTGTAACAAGTGCAATCTTTGATGTAAGGTCCAAGTTTTTAGTGACTTCTTCTGCTGTTGGATGTTGAACCATTTTGATGAAATTAATTAGAAATTCGTGATTTATTTTGATTGATTTTTTCAAAAAAAAAAAAAAAAAAATTTCTTCTTGTTTTATTTATTAGATTTCAAGCAAACTTCTATTTAAACTTCTATTTAAACTTTTATTTAAATTGTAAACCAAAGTTGAAATAGAAGTTGATCAAGAGAGAGTTTGTGCTTTTCTCAAATCCCTTGGATTGCCTGAATTATTGGAGCTTCTGATGCTGTTCCAGTCTACTTAGTACCTACGTGCTGTTAAATAGAGTCCATAGAAATCAATGGAACAACAACTTTGGAGAGCTTGTTCAAATGGAAAAGTTGAAGAAGTTATAAACTTACTTCAAAGCTTATACATTAACACGAACTGGCAAGATCCTCAATACTCAAGAACACCTTTTTATTCTGCTTGTAGAAATGGACATATTGAAATTGTGAAGTTATTATTAAGTGATCAAAGAGTTGATATCAATCAACCACAAAGTCAGGAAGCAACACCTTTTTATATTGCTTGTTTCAAAGGACATATTGAAATTATGAAATTATTATTAAATGATGATAGAGTTGATGTGAATAAAGCAAATAAGTATGAAGAGACACCTTTTTTTATGGCTTGTCAAGAGGGACGTCTTGAAATTGTGAAACTATTATTAAATGATAATAGAGTTGTTGACATCAATAAAGCAAATAATGATGAGGGGATTGCATCTTTTTATATTGCTTGTAAAAATGGAGATATTGAAATTGTGAAGCTATTATTAAATGATGAAAGAATAGATATTAATAAATCAGATCAAAATGGAGAAACACCTTTTTATATTGCTTGCTTTCATGGACATATTGAAATTGTGAAATATCTATTCGCATGCGGAAGGGAAATAAAAATTAATAAAAAAGATGATGATGGAAAAACTGCCCTAGATCGGGCAAGAGATAGAGGGAAAACGAGAGTTGTTGAATTAATAGAATCATTCCAAAAGAATCAAAATAAAATAAGAACAAAATTAAGAAAAGAACTTGGATTACCAGGTAATATTTCTATCATTAATTTCCAACGTAATAGCACAATAAAATCATAGATGATTACACAATTGAAGAGAGGAATACAATTTTTCGAGAATCTATTGAATTTGAAAAAAATACTCAAAATATCTCAATTCTTAAAGAGGCATCATCATTGATCGGAATGGAACCTACTTATTTCTTTCCATTAAATCCAAAATCTCGAGATCAAATTACTCATTTATTCTTCAAAAACTTACAACTCAATTCAATTCAAAATTCTTTTGCAAATTTCCAAAATTTAATTTATTTGGATTTGTCAAGAAATAACCTTTTGCATCTCCCAATTCAAATTAGTAATATTATTTTTCTGAGTAAATTTTTTTCTGGATTTGAGGCTTATTCTTTCCTTCTTTTTTTTTCTTTGGGAAATAAATAGGAAATCTGACAAATTTACTAAATCTCAATATTTCAAGTAATAAATTTGAAATCTTTCCACTTCAAATTCAAAATTTGACCAACTTGACTCATCTCAATTTCCCATTTAATAAAATTTCAACCATTCCAAACGAAATTGGTAACTCTTTCTTTTTTGAACTATTTTTTCTCTTTCTTAAAAACAACAATAACTCAATCAATAAATGATAGGACAACTTTTCAAGTTGGAAATTTTAGATGGATCGTATAATCGAATTAATAGATTCCCTGGCTTTTTATCAAAATTGAATCGACTCAAAGAAATAAATCTCGAAGGTTGATCAAAATTTTCATTGTTTTATGAATAAAATAACAGAGATAAAATTAGGAAATCAATTAACAAATCAAGGAAATCAAATTTCTCAATTTATTCAATCCAGTAACTCAATTCAAAATTTATTGTACTTTTTTTTTTTTTTTTTGAGTTTCTTTTCTTTCCATTTCAATTATTTTTTGTGATCAAAAATAACTGAAATGAATAACAAAAAGATTGGACGGCAATCTATTTGGATCCCAAGATGTTAATTCAATTATTCAAACACTTGTGAAATCAGATAAAATAAACTTGAAATCTATCAAGTTTCTTTTTTTTTTCGAAAATAAAATTTAGATATTGAACTACCTAATTTTTATAAATTTGAATAGAATTCATAGACTTGGTCAGTTTGACAAAAAAATCCAAATATCAACAACAAAAGGATTAAAAACACTTCCAATTGAAATTCAATCAAAATCAAGTCAAGAAATTATTGATTATATTATTGATTTACTTCAATCATCAGAAAAACAAGTTTATAGATCAAAATTAATGGTTGTTGGATATGAAAGAATTGGAAAAACAACATTATTGGATTGTTTACTCCCATTGACTGGATATTTTTATTACGCAAAAAATCACCAACAAAAAAAATATTGGTTTAAATTACAAGGAAAATATATTCATAGATTTAAGGATGATTCAGAAAATGAATTAATTGATGAAATTGTTTTGGAAAATAAACAATGGAAATTGAATATTTTATCAAATATGAAGAAAATAGAGGATAAAGAATGTTCTGGATTTGAATTAATTAGAGATATTAAACCAAAAAGGAGAATTGAATATTATTTTGAAAATGAAAGTGAAAGACATAAATGGATTGATAAATTGAATAGATTAATTGAAAATAAATCAACTCATGGAATTGATATTCAAAATCATAAAATTAAACCAAAAGGAAAAGAAATTGAATTGGATATTTCAGTTTGGGATTTTGCAGGACAACATGAATATTATAATAATCATCATTACTTTTTATCAACAAGATCGTTATTTTTAGTTTGTTGGAAAATGGATGAAGGAGAAAAAGGTTTGGAAGGTTTGAAGTTTTGGTTGAAATCACTCAAGTTTCATTTGGGAAATGGTAGTTTGGATAAAAATACAAATAAACCATTATTTTCAATATTTATTGTTGGAACACATTTGGATCATTATTCAATTAATCAAGATGAACAAAGTATTAAAAAAAGAAAAGAGAAAATTCAAGAAATATTAAATGAATTGGATATTAAATTTCCAATTGAAATAACTGAAGTAAGTTCAATGAATCTTGAGAATATTGAAGATTTACAAACTAATATATGGGAAACCATTTCAAATCATTCATATATGGGAGAAAGAGTTCCAAGTAGTTATTTAACAATTAATGATGAAATTCAACAAATGAAACAAGATTTTGGAAGGAAAAAATATCAGGATGAAAATGGAAATGAAAATGAAAAAGAAATTCCAATAATCGAATTAACTAAATTTCAAGAAAGAATAAAATTAAAAGGAAATTTCAATATGAAATTAATAAAGAGAGGATTAAATTTATTAACAATGTGGGGGGAATGTGGATTTTTTGGAGAATTAGAAAAACTATCAGATACTTTAGTTTATGAACTTAAATTTTTGACCAAGCAAGTGATGGCACAATTATTTAGACCCGAACACAAAAAATACTTCAAGCATGGAATTCTCAAAAATAAAAATTTGAAAAAAATTTGGAAGAATTATTCAATTGATTTGATTCAATCATTATTTGAATTAATGGAGAAATTCGATGTTTGTTTTAAAATTGATGACAAAAAAGAGAAAAATACTACCAGGAGAAAGCGTAAAACTCATCGAAATAAAGATTACGGCAATGGAAATCAAGATGAAGACGAGAAAATAGAGGATTTTTTTGAAGGAAAGAGTATAATTCCAAGTTATTTAAAAATGAAAACAAAAGAAGGGATTGAGGAATATTTTCCATTCGAATGTCCATATTGGATGATTGAGAAATCAAGGATCTTAAAATTTGAAGTGATTCCTCAAGAATTAATAAGTAGAATTTTGGTGAATGTTCAATCAATGACTCAAGAATATTTAATTTGGAGAAATGGAATTTATTTTGATGAAGGAGTTCAACTTAAATGTTTATTAATTTGCTCAATTGAATTGAATCAATTGGAAATTAAAATTAGAGGAATTAATTTTCAAATAATCAAAAATTTTATCAAGAAAGTGATTAGAGTAATTAATGAATCATTAAAAAAGTATTCAAAAGAGTATAATTCCAAGTTATCAAAAACAATGGAATTTGAAATAAAAGATATTAAACAAGCGTTTGCAATTGATAATAGCGAACTTAGAAAAACCTTCTCAATTTATAGAAAGAATACATTGGCAAAACAAAAAGAAACTCCTGATTTATTCAATAAAGATGATTGGAAATCATTCTCAAATCCAGCCCAAAGACTACAATTTTATAATTATTTGGATGATCTTCAAAACAAATTTGAATGGAATTCACCTTTTGATCAAGTACTTTTTTATTTTATTTTATTTTATTTTATTTTTATTTTATTTTGTTCCCTTCATCCAATTTGCTGAGATGAAATAACCCAATAGCTTAAAGTAATACCAGTATTTCAAGGAGTAAAAAAAGAAGTGGTGAATAAAATTTGTCATCAAGGTTTTGGAACTGTATGTGTATTAGATGAGGGTTATTATGGAAAAGGTTGTTTTCTTTATTTCTTTTTTTTTCCCTCAAGTTGTAACAACCTGAACTGATAATAAAAAAAATAAATTAGGGATATATTTCACTTCAAATTTTGACTATGCCATGAAATATAGTGAAGATGAAATCGTTATATTGTCACTTTTGATTTTAGGAAATAGCTTTCCAATTACAGAACATCCATTTGAAACAGATAAAAATGGAGATATAATTTGGGAGATTTCCCCTCAAAAAGTTGGAAGTCAAAATAAAAGAGGAAATAGGAAGAGTGGACAAAATCAATCAAAACCTAAGCTCAGTCAAGATGGATATTATGGCAAACCATTACAACAAGGATATCAATCACATTTCACTCTTGGTTTATTTTTTTCTCTTCTTTTGTTGTTTTCTTTTTTAAAAAAAATTAACAAAAGAATAAACTTTTTATTTTTTTAGTAAATGGAAAAGATATCAACACAGCTTTTCCAATTGAAAATCAAATTAATTTAGACACAAGGGATGAGTTTGTTGTTTTTCAAGATGCACAAGTTCTTCCACTTTTTGTCCTTTCAAAACAGAACAATCTATTATAGGATTCGCTTTCCAATGATCACTATCTCCTCAATTTTACAATCAAGCTTGGACTCAATAATTACAATAATATCAGAACAACTCCTTTTATTAACGAAATTGCAAGTTCAATTTAAATATTGTATTTTTATAATGTTGAAACAAAAAAGAAAAAAGAAAACAAAAAAGAAAAACATGACAAGTGAAAATTTGTTGAATGATTTTCATTGGTTGATTATTTTTTCTTTTCCTTTTGATTCGTCCTCGATTCTCTTTTATTTACTCAAAGATGCTGAAACACATTCCCTTTGCAAAGGATGAAGTTTGAACAAACTCAGACAGGAAAAAAAGCACAATTATTAAATAGAATCAGATGGAGAAAGCAATTACGCATTAGCAACTCTCTTTTTGTGGACCTTAATTTATTTACTGTAATAATGGGTCAACTTCAATTCTGAGGCCAGGTTTAGAACTAGCGAGTCAACTAATTCGAGGAAGGTCTTGTTGGCTTCTCCTTTGAAATAACAAGATGCAAAACTGATCAGTTTTTTGATGTCATAATGAAGAACATATTTCTTTGTAATATAACCAGTCTTCTACATCCTCTACGCCTTGTGTAGATGTCTGGAAACTCTGAGTTAAGAGCATAAAACCAAACCTTTAAAATGATAACTTTTGATGCTTGGAGGAAAAAAAGGAAATTAGAAATAAATTGGAAATCAAATTACTCCCCAACTTCAATTCTTTCTCTTTGAATGACAATATCTTTTGGAAAAACCAAAACCTTTAAGGAGAAGTTTATAAGGATATCATAGTAGAATTTTTAATGAATGTGAGGATAATGAAAAAAGGAACAGTGAACTCTGAAAGGAAGGTTTGTAAGCTCACATTAGGCCGAGTTAGGAATAGGGAGCAATAGGGATCAAAGTTTAAAATTAGTTTTAGTTTTGAGCTTTTTTGTTTTAGAGCATCTTCCTTCCTCTTCAACTATAATTAACAATAATTAACAATCAACAATGACTCTTTTCAAGATTCTTTTGCTCTCTTGTCTTCTATTTCAACTCTCTTTTGGTTTGATTTTTCAATTTCTTTTGCTTTTTCTTTTTTTTTTTTTTTTGAAAAAATGGGACTAATTGCTTTTTTTTTTTTTTTTTTTTTTTTTTTTTTTTTTTTTCTTTTCTAAATT
>Ga0209960_1003196_pt1 | contig 14647 bp, 19 predicted proteins | sample ThiBiot_500_plan_2_FD_183947 | JGI IMG/M metagenome (GOLD analysis project Ga0209960, IMG submission 183947) | Wastewater bioreactor microbial communities from Cape Town, South Africa - Thiocy_expt_500_plan (SPAdes) | ecosystem: Engineered > Bioreactor > Thiocyanate-remediating >... | reverse complement strand
AAAAATGAAAGAAAAAATCAAGAAATAAAGAAAAAGAACAGAAAAGAGAAAAAGAAAAAGAAAAAAAGAAAGAGAAAAGAGAAAAAGAGCAAACTTGAAGAAAAAAGAAGCCTTTTCGCCATTTTTTTTTTTTTTTTCTTTTGGCAAAACAAGACAAACAAAAATGGCGTTTGAGCGATTTCTTGTCCTGTTTCTTCTTGTTTGCACCGTTCATTCTGCTGACTTACAGTAAGTATTCTTTCCTTTTACTTTCACATTCACTTAAAACTTTAATTTTACTTACTTTCCAATTTGTAAAAAAATAATAATGCATTGATATTTGTTGAATCTTATTTGTTTCACTAATTATCAATGTATTAATAATTATTAATGTTCATAATAAAAAACTAGATACATTGCCACAATTCATCCAAATACTATATCAAAGTTCACATCCTTATTATCAAATTCAACATTTGAATCTGGGATTTCAATTGTAAAAAGAATTCAAAATAATCAAATCCTTCTCCTTTCTTCAAAATTACCACAGATTTCATTTCTTCAATCACTTCCACAAGTTGTATTTGTTGAACCTAATTTCCCTGTATCAATATTTTCAAAGTATATTCAAAATCTTGGAAGTGGACTCTGGCATTTAGATACAATTTCAAAACTTGATTTTGATTCAAATGATGGGAAATTTGAATTCTCTTACACTGGGTTAGGTGTTCATGCTTATGTTTTTGATACTGGAATTAGTGATATTCATGTAGATTTTGAACAAAGAGTTTCTAGATTTCGTTCTTATACTGGAGATACTTGTAGTGATTGTAATGGACATGGTTAAATTTTTTTCTCTTATTCTGAGAAACTTGTTTATTTATTATTATTTTTTTCGATTTTAATGTATAGGAACTCATGTTGCTGGTCTCTTAGGAGGTACTACTTATGGAATTGCAAAAAACGCCACTTTGTTTGATGTTCAAGGTTTTTTTCTTTCTTCTTTCTTTTCTTTTTCCAAAATAAATCAAAAAAATGAAAATAAAAAAAAAACTTTCAAAGTTTTGGGAAGAGATGGTTTAGGAGATACTTTTACAGTAATTGATGCAATTTATGATGTTTCAGATGCTGTTACTCAGAAATCAATTGGTGTAATGTCTCTCGGAGGTCCAAAGAGTACCGCAATGAAAAATGCCGTAACGTAAACTCTTTATTTTCTTTTCTTCTTTTCTTTTCTTTTCTTTTCTTTTTTTTAAAAACAAAATTTGTAAATATAGTATGATTTAAACAAAATTTTTTTAAAAAAAAATAGTTATGCAAAATCAAAAGGACTCTTTTTGGCCGTTAGTGCAGGCAATTCTGCTCATGATGCATGTAATCATTCTCCAGCAGATTCTCCACACGTTATCACTGTTGCATGTTCTTTTTTTTTCTTTTTCTTCTTTTCTTTTCTTTTTCTTTTCTTTTGAAGAACTTTTCTTTTCTTTTGTTGTTTAGCTCATGATAAAAATGGAAAAAGATCAGATTTTTCAAATTATGGACAATGTTTAAACATTTATGCTCCTGGTAACATATTCATTTTTCTTTTTATCTTTTTCAAGTGATCAACAAATAAAAAAAAATAAAATATTTAGGTGATAAAATCAAAAGTACTTTCATTGGATCTCCAACAGCAACTACAATCATTTCTGGAACAAGGTAAATAAATTTTTTCCAAAAAAAAACTATATCAAATAATTTAATTCAAAATTTATAGTATGGCAGCTCCAATCATTGCTGGAATTATGGCGACATTACTTGAACAAAATCCAACGATTGAATTTGATGAGATAGACAGTCTTCTCCAAAGTCAATCAAAAATTGAATTCCAAGAAAATGGTTCTTTTAAATTTCTTTAATAATTAATGAATCAATAACTTATAAAGAAAAAATCAAAAAAAGATGCACCAGCAGCAATCTCAACCATTCAAGCAAGCCCATGTGGATCATATTGTTCAAGTAGTATATTAACCATGGAACCATATCAATTATTTACTTATGGACCATCAACACCTGTTGTTGCTCAAAAAGATGGAGTTCTCAATGCTTGGCTTTATCCAAAAGAATTAACGAGCCAAAAGCTTGCCAATTCTATTTTCATTTTTTCAATAATTAATTCTGATACAGGTTTTTTTCATTTCATTTTCATTTTTTTTTTTTTCGTTTTTTTAAAAAAAAAACTAAAAAAAAAACTATCATCAGGGAAAACTGTTCAATCTATAAGAAGTAACATATATCCATTAAATTGTTCGACAAATGTTTTAAAAGATGAACGCTTTATATTTCACGTAAATCGTACAACTAACCCTGAAAATGAATATCACTTAACTTTGTTCGTTGAATCTCCATTGATATGTTCTGCCACACTTAATTGTAGTTCAAATGGAAATTGTGATGCAAATGGTAACTGTGTTTGTTTTATAAACTTTTATGGAAGTAATTGCTCGAGAGATTCGTACTTTTTTCTTCTCTTTTCATTTCTTTAATTTTTTTTTCCAAAATTTTGAAATTCACTTTGAATCAATTTAGCTCTGAATTGTTTATTCTTGGAACACTTTGTATTGGAGGGATTATTTACATTGTATTCTGTATAGCTTTTGCACTCAAAAAGAAATATTCAAACAGAAGTGGGACTAGTGAAGAAAGAGAACGTTTACTCCAAAGTTTTTTTCTTTTCTTTTTTCTTTACTTTTTTCCTTTTTTTCAATCCAATCTAATTTCTTTTCAACCAAAAAAAAAAAAAGATCCCACAGTTAATTATTCTAGAGGTTATTTTTTATTTAATTTTTTTCTTCAAAAAGTTCTGATAATTTTTTTTTTTTTCATCCACATTTTAGAGTCACGGAGAAGTTCTCAAATTGTTCTATAGTCATTATGTTTCTTTTTTTTTACCAACCTTTTTGTTTAATGTATTAATTTCTATTTCAATCAATCAATCAGTCAATAAATCTATGAGTAATAAATATAGAGTTGGACTTTTGAATTCTATCTCTATCTTCAATTTATGAATAAAGTTTCATTGATTGTTTCTGGGTTTTGTTTTGTTTTGTGGGGTTATGGTGGTCCTATCTTATCTCTATCTCAACAAACCATTTTTCGATTGGCCCACTTTGATTTATTTTCAAACCGATTGGCTGAAAAATTGGTAAAAAAAAAAAAAAAGTTTTGAGTTTGAGTTGGAGCGAGAATTGAGCCGGAGATGACCGAACAACAACAACAGCAGCAATTGCAACAGTTGCAACAACAATTACAACAACCAAGCTTTAGAGTTATTAGAGAACTAGCAGCTGGAGGATTGAGTTGTATGACTGGGTCAGCTTGTAATCTTTTATTTTTTTTTCCATTTTCATTTTCATTTTTTTGTTTGGAAACTCAAGTGCCAGGTCAGAACTTTAATTGACCTTGTAGTTTTTCAAATTTCCTTTTCTTTCTTATTTCTTATTTCTTATTTGAATTTCTATATATATCTAATATTGTTGAGCTTCTTTTTCACAAAAGCTTAATTGTGAAGTTCACAATTTGTGAACCAAAAAAGAGATCATTTAGATCAAAGCTAGACTCCCCATTATATCATGAATTGTGATTCTAAGATTTGTTTTATGAAGGAAAAAGTTGAATTCAACAATCAACTTTCCATTTTATTGTTGATTGTTTTGTTTTTCTTTTTTCTTTTTTTAAAAAAAACTTTAAATTTTGAATGAAAAAAAAAATTGTTTCGAGATCTTAAATTTAAATTAAATTCTAATTAATGAATCAATTAATTCTTTTTTTTAATCTCAATAGTATTAAATCCAATGGATGTTATTAAGGTCAGATTTCAAGCTCAAACTCTAGATAATATGTTTGTTTGTTATATTTTTGATTGAAAAAAAAATTAATTAATTAAATGATTGATTTAATTATTTTTTTTAAAAGGGTGTATAAAAGTTTCACTCATGCTCTTCAAACAATTTGGAAAGAAGAAGGAATAGTTGGATTATATTCTCCAGGATTACTTGCTTCTGTTATTAGAGAAGCTTGTTATTCATCCCTTCGTATTGGATTATATCCTGTTATTAAAAAAGCTATATTTAATTCAGAAGATGGTTCGGGTGATATTGGTTTTATGAAAAAATTTCTTGCTGGGATGGCCTCCGGTGCATTAGGATCTGCCCTTGCAAATCCAACAGATTTAGTAAAAATTAGATTACAAGTTGATTCAGGAAAACTTGTAAATGGAATTTATCAGGTTTTCTTCATTTGTCTATGTCTTTTTAATTTTTTTTTCTTCTTAATTTTCTTTTGTTTAAATTATCTTTTTTCCCAACTCTGAAGACAGGATTAAGAAAAGGACATGCTCCAGAATATCGAAATACTTTTCATGCTTTTGTTAAAATTTTTAAACAAGAAAAAATTCAAGGATTATATAGAGGTTAATTTCAAATTAAGAGATGAAAGAAAAAAATAATTCATTATTTCTTTAATATGAACAAAAAAAATCAAAAATTATAGGTGTTGAAGTAACAACTCTCAGAGCTGCATTACTTACTGCCGGACAAATGGCATCATATGACCATGCTAAACATATTATTAAAGATTTTGGATTATTAGATGAAGGAATTGCATTGCATATTACGTAAAAATCCTTTTCACTTTCCCTCATTCACATTCGATCAAATTTAAGAAAACAAATCAATTAAAAATAAAAAGTGGAAGTTTAATAAGTGGGCTTGTAGCAACAACAACATCAATTCCGGTTGATGTTATAAAAACAAGAGTTTTGAATTCAAATAAAGAATCAATGTATAAAAATTCTTTAGATTGTCTTATTAAAGTAATTTCTTTCTTTCTTTTTTTCCTTCCTTTTTTCTGAATAAGCAAATTATCTTAAATAAATAAAATAAAATAAAATAGACTGTTAAAAATGAAGGATTAAGGGCATTATTTAAAGGATGGATTCCATCTTATCTAAGACTTGGTCCACATTTTATAATTGTATCATTTCTCCGCTTTCATTCTTTACATTCCTTTCTTTTCTTTTTTGTAACTATTTCATTTCTTTTTTAGTCTATGCCTTTGTACGAACAATGTAGACACTTATTTGGACTTGGAAGTGTTTAAAAAAAAAATCCAAAACAACAAAAAAAACCTCAAGCTTATAAACTCAACAATATTACAAATCAAATTTTAAAAAACTTCTCGATTCATTTACTATTTTATTCATTTTTGTTCAATCAAATTTGGAATGATTCTTGAGCAGATAAAAGGTTTTGAGGATCATATCTGACTTCTGAAGTTGTATATTTGAGATTAACTTGCCAGTTTCCACTCAATGCTGTTTTTTCATCTTCAAATTCAAATTTTCCTTCCAAATCTGGTTGGTTGACTCCATTTTTAGCCCAAGTAATGGTATAGTTTTCATCACCAATTGCACCTCCTTCTCTTAATTGAGCCAAAGGAACAGCTTGAGCAGTAACATGAACACGAGTTCCAATGGTTTCAACTGATACTCCATCTAAAAGAGTAACTCTTGCAAGGAATTGAAGCCAGTTATTTTCTTGACAAGGGCGACAGAATTTAGTTGAAGTCATGTTTCTCATCTTTAATTATTAACAAAAACAAATAAATAATTGATTCATTGAAGGGGAAGAAAAAAAAAAATTACAAGACAATGTTCATTATTTGGTCTATAACCAACAAGAGAATTTCCAAGACGGAAAGTGGGATAAGCACCGATGTAATCATTGCTATTGGAGTAGAAAAAAAAAGGAAAGAAAATTGAGATTCAGAATTTAGATGAGGAGAAGAGGAAGAAGAAAAAAAAAAAGGAATTACTCAAAATGATATTCTGTTTCATTCTTGTATTCCATAAGATTAAGTGAACAAAGTTGTCTTGGTAATTCAGTATTTGATGGTTTCAATTGAGAGAAAACAAGACGATGAGTTCCTGCAGTAAAACCACTTGTACCCATAATTTCAGTAAATTGTCTGTCATAATTTCCAGTTGTGTTCCAAGGAAGTTCTTGACCATCCAAAGTGACTCTGAAAGAATCTTGAGTTTCAGTTCCTGAAACTGAAAAACGAAGAAGCCAACGTGCGTATTGTCCATCACTAGTAAATGTAACAGTGTATTCTCCTTCAGCTAAATCATACCTATATTTGAACAAATGAAAAAAAAGTCAATATAAAGAATTTTAAAAATTAATTCATGAAATAAAACAATAAATAAATAAAATAATAAATAAATAAAGTTAACCAAGGATAATCTTGTGCTAATAAAGCGCTTTTTTCTGGACCTTGATAGTTGCTATCTGTAAGCCAATGATCCCATTTGAGATTGTTAAGATTTGGAGAAGTATTTGCTCCGAAATAAGCACTACCACCATCATATTCCTCACCTAGAAAAAAAAAAAAAAAAAAAAAAAAAATTCAAATTTCAAAAAACGAATAAGATCGGTACCACAAATTAAAAAAAATTATTACCAACATCACCAAAGTTGTGGCCTAATTCATGTCTGAGAACTTTAGTTCCACTAGTTTCTGAGCTAGTTGAAATTGTAAATTCTCCTCCAAGTCCACCTATTATAAAAAATAATTTTAATATCAAAAATAAATAATCAAATTAATTGAATTGAAAATAATTCGACCATAATATGGATCATTTCCAATTAAACTTGGGAAATCACTATTGATTTTGTTTTTGAAAAAAGTTCATTAATAATCGAAGAGTAAAAAAGAAAAAAAGAAAAAGAAAAGGAACCAAGCATCATCTCCAGTTGCACGACAAGCTTCTCTTGCTTGAAGGGGTTTTGAACAATAAACACCTCTTAATTCTGTTCCATCACGGTATAATCCAAAAGCAGTGTCCTATTGTTAATATGATGATTATTAATTCCACTATTTGGATAAGAGGGGAAAAAAATACCTTTGGTTTTGAATAGTATCCAATACCAGATTCAGCACTTGCACGGAAAACTCCCCACTTGTTTATTTTTTGTTTTTTTAACAAAAAATAGAAAAAGAAAAGAAAAAGTAATTACAATATTGAAAAGAGGAAGATAAGAAGAAAAGGTATCTCCATTGAACATATCAGATGTTAAACGTTCCATATCAGCAAAGTGAAGTTCTTTCTCTGCTTCAGTATATCCATCTCCCTTTTTTTTTTTTTTGAAATTTCATTTCTTGAATTTCATTTTTTTTTTTAAAAAAAAAAAAAATAGATACCATAAACACAACATCAATTCTGTTATCTGCTGGACCGCTGTTAACAATTTCTCTCTATATTTTTATTTTCATTTTTGTTTTTGGTTGAAAATAAATAGATTCGAAAATAAAATAAAAATATAGAGAAAATGAAACTAACCACTTCATCAGCCATTCCTTCAGTGGTCATATAGTCCATATAATAGAGAGCACATTTTTCTTCATTTTTAAGATAGGCCATGGCCTTGTCTGGATTTCCAAAAACTTCAATGATGAGACCGTTTTTGGTCAAAGGGTGATGATCATCAACAGATTGTGCAGTTCTATAATAATTTGTCATTCAAAGACTGTTTTATAAAAAAACAAGCAAAGATATAGAAAATAGATTGATAGATCAGAGAATGAAATTAACTTTTTGACATAAATTGTATCCTCATCTTTGACTAGTCTATGGACTTGTCCTTCACCTCTGGAAATAATTTCACAAGTGTTTGTTTCAACATTTCTTTTATTTATTGATTTATTTATTGATTTATTTATTGAGTGAGTGAATGATATTTATTTTCTATTTTTCAATAGGAAAATGTTTTAGAAAACAAAAGGGTAATAATAATTACTTGTTGACTTTGATTGAATGAGTTCTTTGTCTTGTACGGAAAACTTTGGTCTCGCTGTTCACAAGCAAAAACAAGAGACAGAAGACAAATAGAAAGGTCTTCATTCTATTAAGATAATAATAATACTAATTAGTTTACAATTAAACAATTATAATATTATTATAATTATAATTGTTATTATTCAAGATCCTTTCCCACACAACAAAATCGAATCAAATCCAAAATCAAATCCAAATCCAACAAATAATCCATTAATCTAAAACTTTTCTATTATTTTTTTCATCATCTATATCATTCTTGAGATAAAAACTATCATCTATAGCATGATATAACTTGATAACATCAATGATTAAGAGTTGAAATAAGGGAGAGGTGATCCAATAGGTTCTCCAATAATTAAAAAAATTGGTTATGCGTCACATGTCCATTCAATATTGTTAAACTGTAATCACCCAACGAACATCGATTATAACTATGATTATAACTCATTCATCTCCAAAGGTTTAACACTTGTTAATGATGCTTCATAGAGATCGAAGTGATTTGTGATTTGGATTGGATTGGATTCTGATTTCAAGATTTTTTTATTGAAATCGAAATCCGATTGAAATCGAAAGGATTTATATCAAAAATCGAATCGTAAACCTAATGTTATAACATCAATTGATTTAACAATTGATTGATATAGAATGAAAGAAGTAGAGATAGAAGAGTTTTATTGTAATAGAGTTGTGATTTAATGTATTCTGTTTACAACTTGTAAGAAAGCTTTGACAAAGGAGAAGAGCAATTAATTATAAAAATTATAAAAAAGTTCGAATTAATTGCGAAATGGTCTGGTTTGGTGCTTCGAAAGCACTTGAATACTTTCAATTGAATTATACATAACATAATTTAACAACTATTAACATTATTTTTTTTATGAATTTTAGGTTTCTTTCTCTACACTTTCAATATCAGAGTATGCAAGGAAACAGCTAGAAAGTAAACTTTTTCTTTTCAAATTTCATTTCAATTTCAATATAATGTTGATTTTTGTTCTGGTGATTAACTTATAATTGAAAAATTAGGTTCCTTCCCAGAACCAGAATTAATCTTATTGAAATCAATTATTGAACTCAAAAAACTAACAAACTTAAGAGAGGAGGAATTAAAGAAAGCAGTACAAGAAATTTCACAGCAGATTGCGAATCATGAACATTTAACTGCATTGGATATTTTGAAGAGAGAAAATCAACTTCATGATGATAAGAATCAGAATCAAAATCAAGGAAATAGAAAAGGGAAATGTGTTATTGGAAAATTAGGAATTGGAGAAAGAGGAATTGATGAGTTTTTGAAAGGTGGAATTGTTTGTGGTGGAATAACAGAGATTTTTGGTGAAAGTGCTTCCGGAAAAACTCAATTTGTATTAAGTTTTGCATTATCTGTACAACTTCCAATTGCATATGGTGGGTTAAATTCAAGTAACTTTTTATTTTATTTTATCTTCTTTGTATTCCTCCTTTAATTTTTCTCTAAAAAAAAAAAAGAGGCTGTTTATATTTCAACTGAGGATGGATTTCCTAATAAACGATTATTTCAACTTATCTCTCATTTTAAAGAAAAATATGATTTTCTTTCTGATCAAGACTTAGCTTCAAATATTTATACACTTCATGCTTTCGAAATTGAAGATTTTGATCAAGTCCTTCACTCAAAATTACCATCTGTATAATTTTATTTTTCTCATTTATCCATTTATTTTTTTTTAAAGTTTAAAAATAAATAAATATCTAGTTACTTGAAAAAAATAATGTTCGATTAGTTATTATTGACTCCTTAGCTGCCCTTTTTCGTGGAGAATTTACAACTCAAATGACAAATCAGCGGGCAATGATTCTATTCAAGTATTATTATTATTATTATTTCTTACTTGATACTAAATTAACTTCAATTTTGTGATAATTTAATTTCTTTTCTTTTTGTCCATCTTTTTTCAAAGATTTGCAAGCAAACTAAAAAAGTTGGCAGACGATTATACTGCAACTATTATCTGTATTAATCAAGTGAATGATAACTTTAATGCTTTAGATTTCTCATCAACCAAGGTTTCAAATATTTCTTTTTCTTTTCTTTTTCTTTTTTCTTTCATTTTCAATTTTCATTCCTTTCTCTTTTGTAAACTTTTGTTTTCTTCCTTTTTCTAGTTTGTACCAACTCTTGGACTAGCTTGGTCAAATTGTATCAACACAAGAATTATGCTCTCACGGGAATCAGCCTATCAAAATGAAAACGAAACTTCATCTTCGTCATCAATTAAAAGAGAGATGTCCATCATATTTTCTCCTCACTTACCACCAAGTTCTCATTCATTTCAAATCAATGAAACTGGACTTTCATCTGTTTCATGAAACAGTAAGTTTAATAATTGTAAATTCAAGCAGATTATGTATATGTATAAGACGAGATAAACAGAAGAACAAAAACTCAAATTTCAATTTTTAAAAAATGGAAAAGAGATGGTTTTGTTTTTGTTTTTTTTTTTCAAAAAAAGGTGACACAGGCTTTTTTTCTTTCTTTTCTTTTCTTTTCTTTTTTTCAAAAACTTAGCATCATGAGTGAGGTCTTGAGCTTAACATTTGAAACATTCTTGGAAAAAATTGACAATGAATATTATTTGGATGAAAATCGCAAATCTTTCATAAAATGGAATTTTGATATTCTAAAGGATCTCTCGACTGGTCGATTAGCAAAAAGAAATCGGTTTAGGCAGTTACTCTTAGGAGCTGTTGGAAAGACTTCAATATCAAAATTTTTGATTGCCTTATCAGAAAAAAGTTTTCGTGCATTTATGTCAATATGACCTTTGAGAACGAAAAATCAATAACAGAAATAATTTGTGACAGAATTGGAATTCCGAATATTTTAGAAGAGCAATTGCAGAAAAAAATGGAAAAGTTTGAGGAAGTCCTTTTGGAAAGAAATATAAAGATATTCTTAGTTCTTGATGAGTTTGAGTCTGTATTTAGTGGTCATGAGATTGGGAAAACAATTGTAAGAGAATTACATCAAATATGTGATTCGAATTCTGGCATCATACATTGTATTGTCACAGGTAGTAGTATTCTTCAACTTTTATGTTTTGGTAATTTACCAGAGGACAAAAAAAACTTGTATCCTAATTATCAAGGATTCGATCTAAACAACACAAAGCTTCAACCAATTTGGATCTACTCATTTAATCAATTAGAAAATATCATAAATTTCTAAAACGTTAATAATTGAAAAGATTCTTTTATTTTTTTTACAACTCTAATTTTTCATGATAATATTAAAAATTTCAAACATTTCATTCTAAATACTTGTCCTTCGGGAGCCGAACCCGATCTTTTGCAAAAGAATGATTTTCTTCATCTTTTGGTTTTAATTTTTGAGGTGAATTAAATGTCTTCTTAGTAGGTGGTTCTTCATCACTCTCATCACTATCCATATCTGTCCTAATTTCCCTCAGCCCAGATTTTGCTCTCGGAAATTGCTTTGATTTGAAATGTTTTTGTTCGGCTTTACCCTTTTCTTTCTTATCTTTATCTTTTTCTTGATCCTTATTTTTTTCTTCAAAAAATTCAATCTTCTTTGGAATAGAATTTTGTTCTTCTAATAGTTGATAATTTGGTTATTTCAATTGAAGCGAATAATCAAAAAAAAAAGAAAAAAGAAAAGAAAAAGAAAAGAAAGAAACCATCAGTCATTGATTTTCCCCCTGCTTGTGAGCGTTTTTTTTTAGTTTCTAATTCGCTTTGCAAGTCAACAATTCGTTTCTTTAAAATAATTTGGTTTATTAGATTTTTTTTTTCAAAAAAAAAGAAATATATATATTAATGAATCAAACCTCTAATTGAATATTGATAGCTTTTACATATCCATATTTTTCTTCTAGAATTTTTTGTTTGACATCAAAATTTCTTGATACTTTTTCGGCAAAGTCAATCTAAAGAATGATTTTAAAGAAAAGAAAAGAAAAGAAAAGAAATAAAAGAACGAAAGAAAGAAATAAAGAAAACTTTTTCTTTGGCAATAATATTTTGATGATCTAATTCAACTTCGAGTGCATTAACATTTGCATTTAGTTCAGAAATTGAAACAGCTTGAGCTGAAATTTTCTCACGAAGTTCATTTAATTTAAGATTTTGAGATTCAATTAAAAAGTCTCGATCAACAATTGAAAGTTGTAAGTTTTCATTTTTTTGTTGCATCAATTCAAAGTGTCGAGTTTCTGTCTCCCTTTAATTTTTCAAGTTTTTTTTTATCAAGTTTGTAAAGGAATAAAAAAAAAAAAAAAAAAATAAACCATAAAACTAATTGTTTTGTAAGTTGATTAATTTGATTTTGGGATTCAGTTGCTCTTGTTCTTAAGGGTAAATTTGCTTCTAATTGAGTTTCAAGTTGAAATAAATTTGCATTTGTTTCTTCTAATTTTGATGTTTGTGCTAAAACTGTGGCTTCTAATTCCTTAATTCGATTTGAAATTGTTGCATTTTCAAGATGAAGTTGTCTATTTTCATCTCGATATGAAGAAAGTTTAGAATTGAGTTCATTTTTTAATTTTTCAAATTTGGCTCTTGAGTTAGTTAATTCTTGTTTTCCAATTTGAATTTTTTCATTCAATTTTGATATTTCTGCGAGTTGAGCCTCATTTCTCTTTTTCTAGGAGTTTTTTTTTAAAAAATAAAATAAAAAAAAAAAAAAAAATGAAAAAAAAAAAAAAAATACTAATGAATCACAATTCATTTGATTCACATTTTCTAATGTTGCATCCCTTTGTAATCTTCGAATTTGAAGTAGATGTTGTTTTTTCATAAAATTTTCAAATAATAATTCATTGCTTAATAAAATCACCTTATTAAAAAGAGAATTATTTTTGGTTGTTAGTTTTTTTTAAAAACAATCTAAATCTAAAAGAATAATAATAAATTTAAATTACTTGTCTCTTTAGAGCTTCAACAGAATCTGAAAGAGGTGTAACAGAAAAAACTTCATGTTTTGATGCAGGAAAAGATTTCATTAACTTTGTATTCCAAAAATCAATTACACTAGAATTATTTGATAAGGATTGCTTCAATGCACTATGAGTTTTTAATAAACTTTCAATTGTTGATAAATTTTCTACTTGAATAAACTCCTCAGATGTTGATGATCTTTTACTTCGAGTGAGTTTTTGACTTAAAACTGGGGCCTCAATTGGAGAAAATGTTTGAAAGCTTGAGGATTCAGGAGAATGTAAAGATAGTGGAGATAAAGGGGAATCAAATTCTTTGGGATTTGAAGTTTTATCTTTTGGGCTACCACCTTCGAGCTCAGGATCACTCATTCTTCGATAAGTTTGATTTGCTTTATTATCTAATGGAGCATTTGTTGTTGAAAGGGATTGATCAGAAAATGATCTTCTAACACCTCGAAGAGGAAAACTTAATTTTCTAATTGCTGTTGAATAAATTAATTTTTCATCTGGACTTGAATTTTTTGTGGAGAAAGCATTTGCAGGAAGGCTTAATTTTCGAGGGTTAGTGTCAACTTCATCAAAATTAAATGAGCCTTCATTTTCATTCTCATTTTCTTCATCATTTCCATCATTATCATAAGTACTTGTAATTGAGTTTCGTTGAATAGGGGATTGATTCCTTGAACTCAGATCATTATCAAGATTATATTGATTCTCAAGATGATGTATAAGACTATAAGAAGGAAGGTGTTGAGATGCAATATGTTGATTGGATGTAGAAAAAATTGGGAAAGTTGGAAATTGAAAACGATCAGCTGTTGGTTGCTGAAATGTTCCAAAAAGTGATAAATCAATATAATCATTAACAATATCCTATGAATAATTGTAAAATAAATTTAATTAAATGAAATGACCGTTTTTTGTTTTTTTTGAAGTGAAAATACCTGAGGTTCATATTTACTCCATCGATCAGGATCAATTTCAGATTTTGGATCCAAAAATATTAAATTTGGATTTATTGAATGTGAGTTAAAGTTGCTCTAAAATTAGATTGTTATTAAATTAAAATAATTACCATCCATTAAGGCAAGAAAAAAAAAAAAAAAAAAAAAAAAAAAAACCTTCAATTGTTGAATTGCTTGTTCACTCAATCCTTTTTTTTCAATTAATTGTTTTAAATGATTAAAAAAATTACAAGGGTACATTCCATATAATAAAGAAAAATAAATTTTCGAAATATTTTTTAAAGTGTTAAGTGTTACATCATCCATTTCAAGTTTACCATCTAGTAAAAGAAGAAAAAAAAAATTGAATAAAACAAACCAAAATTAAAAGTTAGGAGGAAGAAGAAGAAGAATACCTATTTTTTCAAAAGATATTTTAGATTCTGCTAACTTCAAATTTTTTGTAATTTTTCCAATCTCTTCCATCCTAGGAGAGGTTGGCCTTGATGAAGTTGGAGAATTAATAGGAGATTTGATTGCTTCTGATTGATTAGGATCAGAAAAAAATTCATTTAAAACTTCAGTTTCATGATTAGATCCAGTTAATTGTTGATTATTTTGAGTTACTTCTTGGTTTTGATTTTGATTTTGATTTTGAGAGTCACTAGAATCATTAAGGGATTGTGAAGGTGTTAAAAATTGGAATTCAAGAGATCTTTCAAATACTAAAAATAATGAAAGGAGGAAAGCTGAAAGTTTTGGGCAAACTTTTGGAATGAGCATAATTAATATCCGCAAACCCATAATAAAAATTAAAGGGGAATCATCATTCTAAATTGAATAGAATTTATTTATTGATTTATTTCTTATTTCTTTAATGTTTGAGTTTGTTTGTTTGTTCATTT